>Ga0302046_10001685_pt1 | contig 20718 bp, 16 predicted proteins | sample RVTome_11_FD_200261 | JGI IMG/M metagenome (GOLD analysis project Ga0302046, IMG submission 200261) | Soil microbial communities from uranium-contaminated site in the Upper Colorado River Basin, Wyoming, United States - RVT147D111 (version 2) ...
TCGTCTGGTGGTCGAGAAGCTCCAGCGCGAGCCAGTCGAGGACTTCCGGATCGACTTCGAGGACGGCTACGGCCATCGCTCCGACGAGGAAGAAGACGGGAGCGCACGAGCGGCGGCCGAGGCGTTGGCAGAAGCAATGGCCGCCGGGGCCCTGCCACCGTTCACGGGGATCAGGATCAAGTCGCTGACGGGCGAGCTTCATCGCCGAGCCTTGAGGACTCTCGACCTGTTCGTCACAACGGCGGTTCAACGGGGCGACAGGCTCCCCGACGGGTTCGCGGTGACACTTCCCAAGATTCAGGACTCGCAACAGGTTGTCATCCTCGGCGAGGCCCTGGCTGAGCTCGAGCGAGCCCTCGGCATCGACCCCATCCCTATCGAGCTGATGGTGGAGACTCCACAGACCGTCATCGATGGGGACGGGACAACCGGGGTGCGTAAATTCGTCGATGCCGGGCTCGGCCGGGTCCGCGGCGCTCATTTCGGCACTTACGACTACACGGCGTCACTGACGATCACCGCGGCCTACCAGACGATGACCCACCCGGCGTGTGACTTTGCCCGTCACGCCCTCCAGGTGAGTCTCGCCGGATCGGGGGTCTGGATCTCCGATGGCGCGACCAACGTCATGCCGGTGCCGCCACACCGCGGCGAGGACCTGTCAGAGACGCAGACCGAGGAGAATCGCCGGACCGTTCACCAGGCGATGCGTCTCCACTACGACCACATCAGGCACTCACTGACCCATGCCTACTACCAGGGATGGGACCTCCACCCGGCCCAACTCCCCACCCGCTACGCCGCGGTGTACGCCTTTTTCCTCGAGGGGCTCGAAGAGGCCGGGGAACGGCTGTCGAACTTCGTCGACTCGGCAGCCAAAGCCACGCTGGTAGGCGAGGTCTTCGACGACGCGGCCACCGGTCAGGGGCTGCTCAACTTCTTCCTCCGCGCCATCAACTGTGGCGCCATCAGCGAAGAGGAAGCCACCCAGCGCGCCGGTCTGTCACTCGACGAGATCCGGACTCGCTCGTTCCTCGCCATCTTGGAAGGCCGAACGGGTGGTCTGTCGTTGAAATAGGGCGAGGGTGTCTCCGAGTCATCGGCGCCATCTGGCAAGGAGAAAAGCGCAATCGCAGTCGGGCCCTGCGGTGAGCATTTTGGACGCAGCCAGGGGGGCCGAGGGCCGGAGAGACACCGCCATTATTTCAGCGACGGGCCACTGGCCCGAACACGGGGTGAGGCCGGTCGACACTCCGCACTTCACCTGGTGACGGTGAACTTGATGTCGCCGTACGGCTCGGACACAGGTTGGAACACCGTCCCCTGATCCACCATGCCAAACCGGGTGAGATCGAAAGGAAGATGATGTTGATTGGGTAGGTGGAACTCGATCTCGTCGATCTCGGGAACGGCGTCGAGAACGGCGTTGGCCATCAGCCACCCCTGATGCTGGACCGATGCCGACCAGTTGGAGAAGAAGCAGCCCAGAATGTTGTCCCGAGCCGAGCTCCACGCAACGGAGGTATCCACCGGGAGCGTGGAATAGCTCCAGTTGGCCGTGAGGGACGTGGCCAACAGCCTGTCATCGGCGTCGGGAAGAACCGTGTACTCGTCGCGGGGGAAGCCGGAGAAGGCGGAGCCGGTGGTTTTCAGCACTACCAGCCCCTCGATTCCGGCCCGGGTGCGGGTACGTTCCCCGTCACCGCTCACCCGCGCCGTGCGTCGCTCGGTCCCGCCGCCGATGAAGCCGGTAGGCCCGACCCGACCCCATATCTGCTCCGAGATCGAAACCGTCACCCCGGTCACCTGTGCCCGAGACAGGAAATGGTCACAGAGCACGGCGCCGAAAGCCTCGAGGTCCCGGGTCAGGTGCTCCTGGGCCAGGCAATAGACAGTGTTGCGCATGGTGTCGGTGGGGAGAACCGCGGTGTTGTCCCCCACGGTGTGAGCCAGTTCGACCTCACCCGAGAGCAGAATCTGGACCGTGAGGTCGGAGAGCCCATCCTCGCCGTCGGCGTGGTGGACCTTCGAGACCCTGACGTCGGTCTTGCCCCATCGATTCTCGCCGAGACGGGCCAACTCAACTCCCCCTGTAGGTGGTGTAGCCGAAAGGACTGAGCAGGATAGGGACGTGATAGTGCTCCTCGGATCCGTCCAGGTCGACCACCAGGTGCACCTCGGGAAAGAAGGGGCTCCCGTAGTCGCCGGTGGCAAAGACCAGTCGGTAGATGCCAGAGCCCAGGGCGGCCCCCAGATCCGCCACCCGCCCGTCGGCGTCGGTCACTCCCCTGCCGACATGTTGCCAGGCACCGTCCACGGAACGCTCGAGGGTGACCGCCACTCCCGTTGCCGGTCCTCCTTCGGCAGTATCGAGAACGTGCGTGCTCAGTGATGTCATTGGCCATCTTCCATGCAGAGCATGCGACGTAGTCTGGTCTCCGTGATCGCCCGCTGCTCACGAGCGGCATTGGCAAGCTCCCCTTGGCGCGAGTTGGCCAGTCGCTCCTCGGCGATGGCGAGCATTTCGGCGGCCGTCTTCCCGGTCGCGTAAACGATGTAGGTGAAACCGTGTCTCTCCTCGTAGGCCTGGTTGGCCCTGGCAAGTGACTCGAGAACGGTTGCCGATGCGGCTTTCGCCCCGACCTGTTCCTGGTTGGCGAGATCATCTCCCCGCTCGCCGATCCGAGGATGACCGGCGAATGCCTCCCGCCAATCTTGCTCCTCGAGGGTGTCGAAGGCACTGTCGGCTCGGGCGAGGACGTCGTCCCCGTCCCGGAACGGGTGGGCTGCCTTCATCGATTCGACCCACCTCGTCGAGCTGCACGCGGAGGAGAAGAAGCGCATTGCGTCGGGGTCGAACAATGCGTTCAGATACTCGAGTCGGCGGGTCAGCGCTTCGTCGGGAGCCGGTGTCCCCCGCACCCGGAGTCGCGCCATGCCCCCATCAGGGTGGATGTCGAGACGAAGGAAGCGAGCGGGCTCAGCGACCCCCAACGGAACCTGGTTGACGGTGTCCGGCTTGACCTCGGCCCTGGTAACGACCTCCTGCCAGCGCTCACCGTCCGCAGAGAGGTGGACCGACACCCACCCCGGCGAGTTGCCCTTGAAGTGACGAGTATCGACCTCGACGAGGTCGACTGCTCCGGCCAGGCCGAGACGAAAGCTGACCCAGTCGTGACCCGGCCCGCGACGTCTCCTGGTCTCCCAACCGTCCCACATCCCCGCTGGGTCGGTTGGCCGGATCAGATTGGAGGGAGGCGAGTAATGAAGGTCCGACGCTTCGAGCGCCTCGCCGCCAACGAGCGACGACACCAGGTCGATGGTTCCCGTCTCGGGACAGACTTGATCCATCGACGGAATCGGGTCGCCCTCCACCCGAAGACGGGCAACCCCTCCGTCGGGAAAGATGTTCAATCGGACGTAAGTGACCCGATGTGTGTCGTCGACCCCGAACGTCGCAGTGGCGTCTCCCTCGAGGTCGGTTGGCGGGATCACCTCGACCCAGTCGGCGTCTTCGAGACCGTCGTCGGCCCCGACACCACACGTCTCGAGCGAGAAGGCTTCGGGATAGTTGCCGGTGAAGTGTGTGGTTTCGACGGTGGCCGACCTGATCACGCCCGGTATCCCGAGGGCGATCACACACCAGTCATGACCCGAGTCTCGCCGCCGACGGGTCTCCCAGCCATCCATCCACTTCCCGCGGTCGGTGTAAGCGTCCTCTTGCCACACTGGCGCGGTCGGCTTGAGCAGATTCTCCGCCTCGGCAAAGAACTCGTCGTTGAACGCGACGATGCGCCCACCCACTGCGCTCGATATCAGGTCGGTCACCGTCTGCTCAACATCCTTCCCCTGGACGGGGTCAAAACTCCCCGCTCATACACAGTTTCGCCGCGAAGAAGGGTCGCTTCCACCTTGCCTTGCAGCCGCATTCCCTCATATGGGGTGATCGCATGACGATGCTCGAGACGATCGCCTCGCACCTCGATCGCGCCGTCGGGGTCCCATACCACGAGGTCGGCGTCCATACCTTGGGCGATTGAGCCTTTCCGGTCATCGAGGCCGGCCAACCGGGCCGGTGCCGTGGCCAACCAGTCGGCAACTTGCGCCAGGCTCGCGCCATGCTCGGCGGCGCCGGTCCACGTCGCCTGGAGTCGGAGCTGGAGCGAGCCGATACCGCCCCAGGCCTCATCGAAGTCACCTCGCTCGACTCCCTTCATCTCCACGGGCGCCGGTGAATGATCGGAAACCACCATCGACAGTGTTCCCTCGGCCAGACCCTGCCACAACGCTTCCCGGTGCTCAGTGGTCCTGATTGGCGGCGCACACTTGAACGATGTGGCGCCGCTGGCGATCTGCTCCGCATGAAAGATCAAGTAGTGGGGGCATGTCTCACCGCTCATCCCCGCTGGTGCCGAAGCCAGAGCGGCGACCGCCTCCAGGGAAGAGACATGAAGCACGTGGGCCCTGGCCCCGGTCTTGGCGACAAGACGGCCAAGGGTCTCGATGGCTGCGCGTTCTCCAAGGGGCGGTCGGGAAGCCAAGTAGTTCCGATACTCACGGGGATCGCCTGCGAGCTCGTGTATCAGAGCCGGGTCTTCGGCATGGATCAGGGCCGGGACGCCAAGCCGGAGCATGACGGGAAGACAGGCGGCCAACTGATCAGCGGTCATCGGCGGGAACTCGGGCACACCCGAGTCGACCAGGAACGACTTGAAACCGCACACCCCCTCCGCCACCAACGGCACCATCTCGCTCTCCGATCCCGGGATCAGCCCGCCCCAGAAGGCGACGTCGACGGTGATCTTCCCTTTCGCAGTCGCCTTCTTCTCGGCCAACGCTTCAACGCTCACCGTTGGTGGGATCGAGTTCAGCGGCATGTCGACGATGGTTGTCGTACCGCCGGCCGCCGCTGCCTTGGTGGCGGTTTCGAAACCCTCCCAGTCGGTTCGTCCCGGCTCGTTCACGTGAACGTGGGTGTCGACCAGCCCGGGCATTACGACCAGATCCCCGAAGTCGGTGTCCGCCGCGTGGTTCCCAATCTCGACGATCTTGCCGTCCTCGATCCTCACCGATGCCGGACGTATGTCTTCGCCCACGACAACCCTGGTGCTTCGAATGACCGTCATGCCATCGAAAACTAACCGTGGTCGGTCCTGCTCGGTGGTGACACTGGTGGCCCGGCCGCTCAGCTCCCGGGTTCGGCTTAAATCAGACCGATGACCGCTCAACAGAGTCTGGTCGCGTTGGTCGGGGTTCTCATTCTCTCATTGGCGTTGGCGGCGTGCTCCGGTGGCACACAACCAGACGACGACCCTTCGACGACTGACGCCACCAATACCGAAGATGGATCGTCTTCGAGTTCGTCGTCCTCCGTCTCCACCCCAGCTGGCGACTGCCCCTCGAGCCGTGACGGGACCTCCTGGCGTGAAGATGCCTCGGTGACGCTGGAGGAGATCGGCAACGAGGACGGTGTCGTGGTCTACGCGGCCGAGTATCCGTTGCCAGGACCGACCGAAGGTCTCTGGACACAGTGGGGTCAAGGGATCGCCCTCGGTGACGGTCGGCATCTGTCGGCGGTCGGCGACCACCTCGGCCGAGATGCCAACTCCTACTTCTTCGTCTACGAGAACAGCAACCGCACCTTGACCCGATTCGGCGATGTGCTCACGGTGGTTCCCCACGAAGAGGGCGCCTTTGGCTACGGCAAGATCCACGCGCAGATGGTGGAAGACCGTTGCGGCACGGTATGGGCGACAACCTACTGGGGGACTCGGGACGACCTCACCTACGAGAATGGGTACGAAGGGGATCGCCTGTTGGCGATCGACCCCGACGAGCTGACCATCAGCGACTACGGCGCGATCGCCGGTGAGTTCGGGATGCCGACGATGACCATCACCACCGATGGCAAGACCCTGGTTGCCGGCTCCGTTGACGTCGAGTCAGGTGACACGGACACGGGTCTCCTGACCGTGTTCGACACGTCGACCGGTGTCGTGACCCACCAGGTCGACGACCCTCGGCAATACGGGTTCAGGGCACTCGGGATCGACCCCGTCAGCGGGGGAGTCCTCTACGGGATAGGAGGCGGCGAGTTGGCAGCCCTGGACCCGACGTCTGGTGAATTCGAGGACCTGGACCTCGAGCTGCCCGGATTCTGGTTGCGGGCCATCACCCGCCCTACTCCCGACGGGACCGTCTATGGCGTTTCCGACGACGAGTCGTTCCTCTTCTCCATCTCGCCCGACGGGACGGTAGAAGTATTGGGAGAGCCTGGTGGTACCACCACCTCGCTGGCCATGACACCTGACGGGACGAGGGTTTTCTGGATGCCCGAGGCCCACGGTGGGGCATGGGAGGTGGGAGCACCGATCATGTCGATGGACACCGCCAGTGGAGAGACCACCGAGATCACTTCGCTTGTCGACCCGTTTGAAGAGCTCGACCTGCTTCCGGGCGGGACGTACTCCATGGTCTACCAAGACGGAAGCCTCATCCTCGGTGTGAACGCCTCGGACCTCGACGACGACTCCGGGTTCGGAACTGTGGTGCTGGTAGTCGTGGAAGGTCTATGACCAGTCGGGCCCTGATCCTGGTCTTGGCGCTGGCGGTCGTCGCATGCTCCGGGACTGGGAGCACTTCTCCGTCCTCGACGACTTCGTTGTCGCCTGCCACGTCCGACTCGGTCAACACCGGCGCGCCCCCTGTCGGAGACGGGGACCTGACATGTTGGTCGGCCACAGCTTCCGGGTCGCCGGGACCGATTCAGTTCCTCGATGTGACCGATGACATAGGCCTGGTAGAGCCTCTGATAGGGCTCCACGGCCACATGGGTGCCGTAGGCGATGTCAACGACGACGAAGTCGCCGACCTGGTTGTGGGGACCTTTGGGGATAGAGAGGTCGAGGTCTACCAGGTGCGTGGTGCAGACGGCCCCGCCCCGGATCGCCTGCTGATCAGTGGGCCTGACCTGACTCCGGTTCCCGACTGGAGCGACGAACTGGGACGAACGTCTGGCGGCGTCTTCGCCGACTTCGACGGGGACGGCGACAGTGACCTCCTGCTCGTCCGCCACGCCGGCCGGGATGGCGATAACCCAACCCCGAGCCGCCTCTACGAGAATGTCGCCGGGGTCCTCCAAGCGCACAGCGAGCCACTCCCCGACGACTTCCGGGGCCGGACTCCGGCGGTGGCCGACTTCGACGGGGATGGTCTCCTCGACGTCTACGTGTCCGAGGACAACTCAGGAGACACCGGGGGCATCCTGCTTCGTAATGAGGGCTCGCTTCAGTTCAGCGACGTCACCACAGGCTCAGGGCTGGAAGGGGTGTTGGCCCTCGGAGCCACGGCCGGGGATCTCAACGCCGACCTGTTGCCTGACCTGGCCACCTCTACGGCGGTCTTCGTCAACCTCGGCGATATGAACTTCGCCGATATCACGCCCGACGACTACGCCGCGGTGCCGATCGGCGATGAAGACGACGCCGCCGGGGTAGCCCTCGGCGACCTGGACGACGACGGTTTCACCGACATCGTGGTGGGCCAGCATTACCGGGCGACGGTCGAATTCGACTCCGAAGTCCCGGTCCGGCTCTTCATGGGCGCAGGAGGGGACCTCCCAGAGTTCGAAGAAGTGACGGAACGGGCCGGTGTGACTGCTTTGCCGACCCTTGCCCCTCATGTCGACCTGGCCGACATCGACAATGACGGGTGGCTCGACATCGTCACTTCGGCGTCGGCTGACGAAGGGACTACCCCTGCCATCTATCACAACACCGGAGGCGATGAGCTCTCATTCGAAGTCTCACCCGGTCTCGGCTCGGATCAGTATTGGGTAGGCGCCCCGGTGGTCGACCTCGACCGCGACGGTCGGCTCGACATCTTCGCGGTTGAGTGGGAGCCATCCCTCCCCTCGCTGATGTTCAGGAACGCGGGTGAGAGCGGCCATTGGCTCGAGGTCTCAATCGGACAGCCTGGGGCCGGAGTCGGAGCGCTGGTCACCGTTACGTCGGGTGGGGAGGTCATGGCGACACGAGAGATCGGGGTGGGGGGCGGCTACTCGTCGGGTCGGTTGCCATTCGCTCACTTCGGTCTCGGGCAGGTGACCATGGTCGACGTCGCCGTCACCCTGCGCGATGGCACCACCGTCGAGCTTCCCGACATCGCCGCCGACCGCCATATCCGCTGGCCAGACGGCTGCACCTGACGCGGTCTTGGGTCTCCCGGAGATTCCGGACCGGGTTCTGTTGGTTAGCATCGCGGCCATGACAGACCTCGTGAGCAGGCACAACGACGTGATCGCGCCGGTTATCGCCTTCGATACCGACATCCATGCGGTCAAGGCGGAGGGAATCTGGATCACCGACATCAACGGTGACCGGTGGGCTGATTTCGCCTGCGGTATCTCTGTGACCAATCTCGGTCACAATCATCCCGCCGTGGTCGAGGCGGCACACCGCCAGATCGACAAGCAGATCCACTCCGGCTCGATCGTGCGCTACGACGCCATCGTCGAGTCGGCCGAGCGGCTCCGTGCCATCACACCACCGGCGATCGAGAAATTCGCCTTCGCCAACTCCGGCGCCGAGGCGGTCGAGGCTTCGGTGAAATTGGCCAAGCACACGACAGGTCGCCAGGGTGTCGTCACCTTCCGCGGTGGCTTCCACGGGAGGACCATGGGATCGGTCAGCTACTCGACGTCGAACGCCAAGTATCGAGACGGATATCACCCGGTACTCGGCTCGGTGTTCGTCGCGCCGTTCCCCCACCCCTACCGGTGGGCGATGTCTGAGGACCAGGCCGTCGACCATTCCCTCAGCGAGCTGGGACTGCTGTTCAAGCATGTGGTGTCCCCGCACAACATTGCCTCTTTCCTGGTGGAGCCGGTGCAAGGGGAAGGTGGCTACTACCCGGCCCCGGCCCGCTTTCTCGACGCTCTCCGCGCCCTCGCCGACGAGCACGGGATAAAGCTGATCTATGACGAGATCCAAACCGGGTTCGGACGCACCGCCGAATGGTTTGCCGTCGACCATTTCGACGCCAAACCGGATGTCATGGCCATGGGCAAAGGCATCGCCAACGGCCTGCCCCTCTCCGCCTACGGCGCCTCGCGTCAGATGATCGATGCCTGGCCAAGAGGGGCGCATGGAACCACCTTCGGGGGAAACCCGGTAGCGACGGCGGCCTCGGTGGCGGTCATGGACACGATGGAAGGCTTGTTGCCGCATGCCCGGGAGTTGTCCAAGCATGCTTTCGAGCGCTTCCACGAGCTGGCGGACCAGCACAAGACCATTGGCGACGTTCGTGGGTTGGGTTTGATGATCGGAGTGGAGTTGGTCACCGACCAAGACAGCCGCACTCCCGATCCCGATGCCTTCAAACACATCGAGAAGCATGCTCACGACCGGGAGTTGATAATCATCAGCTGCGGACCGGATCACAACGTGATTCGGTTCATCCCACCGCTGATCACCTCGAAAGAGGAGCTCGATTGGTCGATCGATCTCATCGACGATGGTCTCACCAACTGGGAGACGGCCAGGAGCTGACCCCCGGTCACCGCGCCTCCCAAGTTCACCGGAACCGTTGGTTCCCTCCCGTCATCAAATAGGCATGCGAAACAGAAGAATCGGGCTGCTGACAGCAGTTGCACTGGTACTCGCCGCCTGCGGCGGAGGTGACTCCGGGGCACGGCTTCCCTCAGACCCCGAGACACCGGTCCTCCAGGTTCGATCAGAAGGTGGGTTCACCACCCCGGAGATGAACGTCGGCCGCGGGCCTACCTATACGTTGCTCGCCGATGGGCGTCTCATCTACGAGGGCCCCGTGGTCCTGATCTTCCCGGGCCCCCTGCTCCCCAACTACCAGGTGGTGCAGCTCACCGAGGACACCGTCGACGAGATCCTCTCACGCGTCGATGAGATCGGGTTGTCGGGAATGGGTTCCGAGACCGACGACTCGGCAGCCTCGATTGTCGCCGACGCCACCACCGACGTGATCACCTACTGGGACGAGGATGGGATTCATCAATACTCGGTGTACGGGCTGGGAATCGAGCCCAATCCCACCAAACCTGCGACTGCGGCCGCCCTCGCGCTGGTAAACGCGCTCTCCGAAGCTGCCTTCTCCGGTGACGCCGTCGAATACGTCGGTGACCGGGTGAGGGTGATCTCGGTGGTCGCCTCAGCGCCACCCGAACCAGGGTTCGAGGACGTTCGCGCTTGGCCCCTCGACGGGGACGACCCCGGTCAGTGGGCGGAGCTGAACCTGGGGTTCACCTGCAAGGTGTTCGGCCCCGACGTGATCGAGACATTCCGCGACGCTACCCAGGTGACCCAGTGGCTCCATCCCGAGGAGACCATGGACGCCCCACCATTCGTGCTGTTGGTCCGCCCGCTCCATCCGGGAGAGCCCGACTGTCCGGGAGTTTGAGCGATTAGCGGGACACGCTCAGCCGTTGACCACCGGTACCTTCTCCATGGCGGCGGCGATCCGCTCGTGCGGGTGCTCGTAGTCCACCAACTCGTTGGCAAAGTAGGCTTGGTAGGCGCCCATGTCGAAGTGACCGTGACCGGAGAGGTTGAACAGGATCACCTTCTCCTCGCCGGACTCCTTCGCCTCGATCGCCTCGTTCATGGCCGCGGCCACGGCATGAGTCGGCTCCGGCCCAGGAATGATCCCTTCGGTTCTGGCGAAGCGCACTGCGCTGCTGAAGGTCTCGTTCTGATGGAGCGACTGGGCCTCGATGATCCCCTGGTCCTTGAGCAGGGAGACCAGAGGTGCCATACCGTGGTAACGAAGACCACCGGCGTGGATCGGATCCGGCACGAAGTCGTGCCCAAGGGTGTGCATCTTTACCAATGGCGTCATACCGACCGTGTCGCCGAAGTCGAACTGATAGCTGCCTTTGGTCAATGACGGGGCGGCGGCCGGCTCGACAGCGATGATCGTCGGGTCCATCTTCCCGGCCAGTTTCTCGCGGACGAAGGGAAAGCTGAGACCGGCGAAGTTCGAGCCTCCACCAGCACACCCGATGACCACATCCGGGATCTCGTCGACCAGCGCCAGCTGCTTCAGGGCCTCCTCACCGATGACGGTCTGATGCATCAGGACATGGTTGAGCACCGACCCCAGCGAGTAGTTGATGTGTGGATTGGTGGCCGCTACCTCGACCGCCTCGGAGATGGCCATTCCCAGACTTCCCGGGGTGTCTGGATCATCGGCCAGGATCCGGCGACCGGTTTCGGTCTGATCGGAAGGGGAGGGGAAGATGGTGGACCCCCAGGTCTCGATCATCGCCCGACGATATGGCTTCTGGTCGTACGAAGCCCTCACCATGAAGACCTGACACTCCAAACCGAATAGGGAACAGGCAAACGAAAGGGCAGAGCCCCATTGCCCGGCTCCGGTCTCGGTCGACAGCTTCTTGACCCCAGCTTTGGCGTTGTAAAAGGCCTGCGCCACCGCCGTGTTCGGCTTGTGCGACCCGGCCGGGCTGACTCCCTCGTACTTGTAGTAGATGCGAGCCGGCCCGCCGATCAGCTTTTCGAGGTTGTGAGCTCGATACAGCGGCGACGGGCGCCACATGCGGTACACCTCTCTCACTTCTTCTGGGATCTCGATGAAACGCTCCGAGCTGACCTCCTGAAGGATGAGATCCATGGGGAAGAGCGGGGCCAGGTCGTCGGGACCCACCGGCTGATGGGTCCCCGGGTGCAACACCGGTGGCGGCGAGACCGGGAGGTCGGGGACGATGTTGTACCAGTGGGTGGGGAGCTCGGACTCGGGCAGGAGGATCTTGGTAACCATGCACGCAAGCTACACAACTCGGTGCCTCAGTTAGGTTTGAGTTGACCCGCCGATCTGGAAGGACCATGACTTCTCCTCACCATGTCAATCGTCGGTTGGCCATCAAAGAGATGGGCAAAGCCGGTCTCGCCATCGTCGTCTTCGGTGCCGCTGCCTGCACCGACAGCTCCGGGTCCGAGCCCACCTCCACCGGACGCACCTCGGTGGCAACGACCACCCCCCTGTCGCCGGCAATAGCCACATCGGATTCGACCACGATCACTTCGCCCGTTCCCGGTGTTGCGTTCAACCGGGTCGACCTCGGTTTCGTCTCGGCCTACATTCTCTACCGCGCCGGAGAGGCAGCCCTGGTCGATACCGGCGTCGCCGGCAGCGCCGACGCCATCGAAGAGAGCCTCATCGAGGTCGGGTTGGACTGGGGATCCGTGGGACACGTGATCCTCACCCACAAGCACCCCGACCACGTGGGGAGCATCGACGACGTGCTGGAGCGAGCCTCGGGTACGGCGGTCTATGCGGGGGCGCCGGACATATCGGAGATCACCGCGGTCGTGGACCCCCGCCCTGTGGGAGACGGTGACAGTGTGTTCGACCTCGGGATCATCGAGACGCCCGGGCACACCCCCGGTCACATCTCGGTTCACGACAGCGCCGCCGGAGTCCTCGTCGTCGGCGACGCCCTCAACGGGGCCGATGGCGGGGTCGTGGGGCCCGATCCCGGCTTCAGTGAGAACATGGCCGTGGCCAATGACTCTTTACGCAAGCTGGCCGGGCTCTCCTACGAGGTGGCCCTGTTCGGTCATGGCGAACCGGTCCTGGCCGGAGCTTCGACCGCAGTCGCAGCACTGGCAGCCGACCTGGGCTGAGCCAACCGCGGACCGCCCAGTTGTCCCCCCTTTCCGAAGGGGGGACCGCCCGAGCAAAGCGAAGCCGAGGGGGGTTCGCCCCACGACGCCCCCCGTCCCCCCTCGACGCGCTCACTACGTTCGCTGGCGTCGGTCCCCCCGCTCCGCAGGGGGACAACAGCCCGACCGCCCAGTTGTCCCCTCTTTCCGAAGGGGGGACCGCCCGAGCAAATCGAGGGCGAGGGGGGTTCGCCCCCCTCGACGCGCTCACTACGTTCGCTGGCGTCGGTCCCCCCGCTCCGCAGGGGGACAACCACCGGACGATCTACATGGCCCCCTCCAGGCCGAGGGGGGTTCGCCCCTCCCTCCGCTCCGCAGGGGACAACGTCATACCATCGCAGTATGGATGAACTCGGCGAGTTGGTCGTTGCTCTCGCCATCGTTGCGGGTCTTCTTGGCATCGTGTTGCCGATCCTGCCCGGTCTGCTCCTAGTCGTCGGCGCGATCTTCGTCTGGGCGCTCGTCGATGGAGGAGGGCTGGCTTGGAGCGTGGCCGTCGGCTCATTGGGCTTGAGCGTGGTGGGAACGTTCGTCAAGTACTCGATCCCCAGACGCCGGCTCAACGAGTCAGGGGTCCTGACCCGCACTCTGATACTGGCCACTGCGGTGGCCATTGTCGGGCTCTTCGTGGTCCCGGTGATTGGAGCACCGATCGGATTCGTGGGCACGGTCTATCTGACGGAACGGATGAAAGGAGACCGGGACCTCGCCTGGCCCCGCACCAAGAAGGCCGTGGCGGCGGTGGCAACGTCGATCGGCATTGAGCTGGCCACCGGTTTGATCATCGCCGCCCTCTGGTTTGGCGTGATCCTGTTCACCTGAGCGCCGGTCACTCCTCAGACACGGTCGAAGCCTTGGTGGCGATCTCCTCAACCACAGCTTCGTTGGCGAGTGTGGTGACATCACCGAGCTGGCGGTTCTCCGAGATGTCCTGAAGCAGTCGACGCATGATCTTGCCCGACCTGGTCTTTGGCAGGTCGTCGGTGAACACGATCGACTTCGGTTTGGCGATCGGGCCGAGGGTGTGGGCGACATGGTCTCGCAACTCGTCGAGGAGATCCTGGTCGCCGACCACGTCTATGCGCAGCGTGACGAAGGCGGCGATGGCCTGCCCAGTCAGGTCGTCCTTGCGACCGACCACCGCTGCCTCGGCCACGGCGACATGGGAGACCAGAGCGGACTCCACCTCGGTGGTCGAGATGTTGTGACCGGAGATCAACATGATGTCGTCCACCCGGCCCAACAGCCAGTAGTAGCCCTCCTCGTCGCGTTTGGCCCCGTCACCAGGGAAGTAACGACCCGGGAATCGGGACCAATAGGTGTCGGCATAGCGTTGGTCGTCGCCGTAGATGGTCCGGGCCATCGCCGGCCACGGGCGGGTGATCACCAGATAGCCCCCGCCACCGAGCGGCACGGACTTTCCCTCCTCGTCGACGACGTCGGCAGAGATGCCGGGAAAGGGGATCGTGGCCGAACCGGGCTTGGTTGCGACGATGCCGGGAAGCGGTGTGATCATGATCGCCCCGGTCTCGGTCTGCCACCAGGTGTCGACAACGGGGCAGAGGCCGCCACCGATCGTCTGGCTGTACCAGATCCACGCCTCGGGGTTGATCGGTTCCCCCACCGTGCCGATGAGACGCAGCGAGGAGAGGTCGTGCTTGGCGACATGCTGATCGCCCCACTTCATGAAGGTTCGGATGGCGGTGGGCGCCGTGTAGAAGATGGTGACCTTGTAATCCTCGATGATCTTCCACAGTCGATCGAAGTCGGGGAAGTTGGGCGCCCCTTCGTACATGACGCCGGTGGTTCGGTTGGCCAAGGGCCCGTAGACGATGTAGCTGTGCCCGGTGACCCACCCGATGTCGGCGCCACACCAGTAGATGTCGCTGTCGGGCTTGATGTCGAACACGTAATGATGGGTGGCCATGATGCCGGCCAGGTAGCCACCCTGGGTGTGGACGATGCCTTTTGGCTTGCCCGTGGTGCCCGAGGTGTAGAGGATGTAGAGAGGATCCTCAGCGTTGAGGTTGACCGGTTCGCAGTCGTCGGGCTGACCCGCGATCAGATCGTGCCACCAGATGTCGCGATCCTCGGTCATGTCGACCCCGTGCTCGGTTCGCTTCAAGACGACCACGTGCTCCACCCCGGACGCCGAGCTGAGGGCAATGTCACAATTCTCCTTGAGCGGCACCACGTTGCCCCCGCGCCAGGCTCCATCCTGGGTGATGACCACCCTTGCCTCGGCGTCGACGATCCGGCTGGACAGAGCATCCGAGGAAAAGCCACCAAACACCACCGAGTGCACCAGGCCAAGACGAGCACAGGCGAGCATGGCGATGGGGAGCTCAGGGACCATGCCCATGTATATGGCCACCCGGTCGCCCTTCTCCAGACCGAGGCCCTTCAACCCGTTGGCGAACATGCACACCTCGGCGTGGAGCTCGCGGAAGGTGAGGCTCAGAGTGTCGCCGGGCTCACCGACCCAGTAGTAGGCAACCTGATCGCCATGCCGCTCCAGGTGCCGGTCGAGGCAGTTGTATGAGAGATTGAGCTCTCCGTCGGCAAACCACTTGAAGAAGGGAGGAGTTGAGTCGTCGAGGACCTCTGTCGGAGCCTTATGCCAGCTGATCCGGCTCAATGCTTGCTCCTGCCAGAAAGCCAGGTAGTCGGCATCGGCAGCTTCGTGGATGCCCGGCTGGGCGTTGGCCTGGGCGGCGAATTCGGCTGAAGGATCGAACTTGCGATCCTCCGAGAGCAGGTTCTCCAGGGCCTCTGACATCTGTCTCTAGTCCTCCTCGTCGGTTTCGGGGGCGGAAGCTACCAGCGGACGGCGGGCTCGCCACCAGGTGATGACACCGGTGAGGGCGGCAACCCCCATCAGCACGTCCCCGGCCGTGGAATAGAAGGTGGTGCTCGTTCTGCCCGATACGGCCCCGTAGACGATCTCCTGGGTCCCCAATCCGGACACATCGCCCACGGACCCACCGGCATCGATCACCGTCGACTTCCCGGTGACCGCGGCATGTATGACATCGAGCCCCATTTCCGCGGCCCGCATTCGGGTCATCCCGATGAACTGATCCGATCCGGCCGTGGTGCCATAGGACCCCTCGTTGGTCAGGACGGCGAGGACACTGGCACCGGCCTCGACTTGTGCCCTCATGTACCGGGAGAAGCCCCCTTCGAACGAGATGACCGAGCCGAGACGGATCCCCTCCCCCAGGTCGAACACCACCGGCCCGTCGCCGGGGACCATGTCCCGGGGCACCTGGTCGAGGTCGGGGATCCAATCGAAAAGGGGTCGGAGTGGGATGTACTCCCCGAACGGGACCGGGTGCTGCTTCTGGTACTCGCCGACGATCGCACCATGAGGGTCGAAGAGGACGTTGACGTTGACCCAATGGGTCTGGTTCAAGGGTCGATCACTGCCCACCAGGAACCAGGCTCCGATGCGACGCGCCTCGGCGGCTATCGCCTCCCCGATCTCCGGGTTCTGCACCGGGTCGGCATTCGAGGAACCGGTCGACCCCTCCGACCAGATCACCAGGAAGACCGAACCGGGCTGGATGGTGCGGGTCAACGCGAGGTGTTGCTGGAAGGTGCGGAGCCGCTCATCCGGGGCGCAGTGCTCGAAAGGACAAGGCGTCGACCCCTGGACTATGGCGACCAACTGGCCGGCGAGCAGGTCGTCCTCGGAGTTCAGCCACGGAAGCAATGAGGCCACGGCTAGGACCGGCACCGGAACCAGCAGCCACCAATTGCGGGGGGCGCGGGCGACGGCCACGATGGCCGCTGCCGCGGCGACTACCAACACGGTGACACCGGTTGTCCCGTGGACTGCCGCCAGATCCCGGGCCCACCACTGATCGGACAGGGCGTACCCGGCGGCGCCCCATTCGAGCCCATTGAAGGGGAGCCGGTACCGGATCAGCTCCATCAGCGCCCACCCGCCGACGGCGAGAAGGAACCAGGTGGCGGGGCTCTCATCGCGGTGCGCGGCCAGCCACTGCCCATAAGACACGATGAATGCCGCCTGAACCACCACCAGGGGAATCACCGCGATCAGCCCCAACTCGGAGATCCACCAAATCACCCCTGCGAAGAAGACAAGCCCGTAAATGGCGCCGAGGATCAGGCCATGGCTCCGGCTGGTGGCGTTGCGCAACCCGGCGAGAAACAAGGTCATCCCGGGCAGAATCAGCCATCCCGGCCCGAACCGGGGGAAAGCCAGAGCCGAGATCACGGCCCCGGCGAGGACCAGGAGAGCACCCAACACCGGCGGGAGGGTATGCAGGACCGCTCCGTTTCTGCACTCAGCCGGCCCGGGTGCCGCCCGCCGCACCGGGAACCTCACCAACGGCCCGTATCCTGGTCACCATGTGGGAAGGTGATGTTTGGGTTGCAGTGCGCGCGGCGCGGGCCGGGGCCGAGATCGTGCGCCGCGGTTTCCTCGAGGAGTTCACGACCGAGATGAAGGGGGCGGTGGACCCGGTGACCGCGGTCGACCGGGAATCTGAAGAGGCGGTGAAGGCGGTCATCGCATCCTATTTTCCCGACGACGCCATACTCGCCGAGGAGGGGGGAGGTGCCGACTGGCGTGGCCATCGGGTTTGGATCGTGGACCCACTCGACGGGACGGTCAATTTCGTGAACCGCATCCCCCAGGTGGCGGTATCGGTGGCACTGTGGAGTGACGGCAAGCCGCTGGTCGGTGTTGTCGTCGATGTGGCTCGGGATGAGGAGTTCGTGGCGGCACTGGGCGAGGGTGCGAGCTGCAACGGCCAGCCGATCAGGGTCTCCGACACGTCGACGCTCGAGGACTGCTTGTTGGTCACCGGATTCCCCTATGACCGCCAGCAGCATGCCCGCGCCTATCTCGACGTCATGGAGCAAGTGATGACCCGGACCCGCGGCACCCGCCGAATGGGCGCCGCAGCCCTCGACATGGCCTGGGTGGCCTGCGGCCGATTCGATGGCTATTGGGAGCACGGTGGGCCGGCCGGCGTCAAACCCTGGGATGCCGCCGCCGCCATCCTTCTGGTCACGGAAGCTGGCGGAGTGGCCACCGACGGCATGGGCTCGGAGCACGACCTCGAACCATCGGCTTTCGTGGTCACCAATGGCAAAATCCATGAAGAGCTCCGTCAGATCATCGAGGACTACATGCCCCAACATCTGCGCTGATGTTCCACGATCACCATATCCACCCCCTTGGTTACGCCACCCTGGTCAACGGCCTGGAGCTGATGGACGCACCAGACCTGGCCGAGGTATGGCGTCGGGTGGCTGCCAGGTCGGAGCAGATCGAGGGACCCATCATCGGCCAAAGACTCAACGACGAGGGAATTGCCGAGAAGAGACTCCCGACACGGCGGGAGATCGACGACGCAGTCGGCGATCGCCCGGTGCTTCTCTATCGCTATTGCGGGCATATCGCGGTAGCGAACAGTCGTGCTCTCGACCTGGCCGGAGTCGATTCCGTCACCGCGGACCCAACCGGTGGCTCGATCGACCGGGACGCGTCCGGCACTCCGACCGGGGTGCTGCGCGAGACCGGGATCACCCTGGTGTCACGGGCTCTGGCCCAACACGTCCCGCCCCCCTCCGACGCTGAGATCCTGCGCGCGTTGAACCATCTCCCTGCACTGGGCCTTGGCTCGATCACAGGGATCATCTCCGTCGGTGAGCCCATTTGGTGCGGCACGCCCGGGGAGCTGGACACGCTGTGTCGGCTGGCGCCCGGTCTGCCTCTCGACATCGACGTGCTGGTCATCGCCGCCAATCCGGCCGAGCTCGCCGATGCGGCTGAGCAGATTCGCCAAAGCGAGGGCCGGCTTCGCTTCCTGGGTTGGAAGGACTTCGCCGATGGCAGCTTCGGTGGTCACACCGCGGCCATGCACGAGCCGTACACCGATCGACCCGACACCCGCGGCGCCGATCGCCTCGACCCGGAGCACGCCAGGACCATGGCTCGCACCGCCATCATGTTGGGCGGCTCTGTCGCGATCCATGCCATAGGTGATCGGGCCAATGACTCCGTGCTGAGCCTGTTCGCAGACTTGATCGGGATGGGGGCCGAGCCGGCCCGGCTCCGGGTGGAGCACGCCTCGTTGCTCACCGAGCCAGCCATCGAAGAGATGGCGCGTCTGGGAGTCACGGCTTCGGTGCAACCGGCTTTTCTCGCCTCGGAGGCCTCATGGCTGGTGAAGAGGCTGGGCGAGGGGCGGATCGACCGGGTCTACCCGTTCCGCTCGCTGCTGGAAGCAGGCGTGCCGCTTCTCGGGGGAAGTGACTCGCCGGTGGAAATGCCCGACCCGGTCGTGGGCATCAAGGCAGCGGTGGACCGTCACGGGATAAGCCCCAGCGAGTCGATCAGCGAGGACCGGGCAAAGGCCCTTTTTGCCCCTCCCACACGGCCCTGACCAACCAGTCCGGCTGTCAGTCGCGCAGGACCTCGGCCAGGGCCCGATACTCGTCGACGGTGTTGTAAAGGTGGGCGGAGACCCGGAGCAGTTGACGGGGCCACGCGGGCCAATTCATGACCAGTGTGGCGAAGTCGCGGTCGATCAAATCCGACATCAGCGGTGACAGGTCGCCGCCCGGGTCAGACCCCTCTCCGTCTGGCAACCGGATCGCGGCCATGGTGCCGATCATCTCGTCCGGGGCGGGGAGCTCGGTCCCCAAAGCATCGGCGATGACCCGACGACCCTCGAGCACCAGCTCGTGATTGCGCTTCATCACTGCGTCCCAACCACCGGCCTCGAGACCACCGACCAGACGCAGCACGTCCGGGACCACTGCCCACGCGCTGAAGTCGTCGGTCCCCAGCCAGTCGAACAGGAGCCGATAGCGATCCCCCGCCTCGGCCGCCGGTGCGTTGTGGCCGTGAGAGATCACGGTGGGAACCGTCATCTCCAGACGATCGGACCGGCTATGCAGGAATGCTGCGCCCTTGGGGGCGCAGACCCATTTGTGGAGGTTCCCCGTGTACCACGACGCTCCCAATCGGTTGAGATCGATGCCCACCTGGCCGGGGCCATGTGCGCCGTCGACCAACACCGGGACGTCGGGCTCGAGGGTCGCCACGATTTCCTCGATCGGATAGACCAGCGCGGTGGGTGAGGTGACATGGTCGATCACTGCCAGCCTGGTTCGCCCGGTCACCCGATCCATTACCGCTTCGGTCACAACCTGAGCCGAGGCCAGTGGGAATGGAACTGTGGCCACCACCACCTCGGCTCCGGTGCGAAGTGCGGTGAACTCGAGAATCTGTCGGATCGCGTTGTAGTCGTGTGCAGTCGTGAGCATTTGGTCTCGGGGCCCGATCGTCGGCTCCATAGATCGAAGAACCGAGGCGACACCCGAGGTGGCATTCCTCACCGGGACTATTTCGGCCGGGTCGGCGCCGACGAAGCCGGCCACCTCATCCCGTGACTTGTCGACGGCCGTCTGCAGCTCCCGGAAGACGAATCTGGTCGGGTTCGCTTCGAGGCGCGACCGCCACGCTGTCTGAAGCTCGAGCACCTCGTCGAGCACTGCTCCGAACGACCCGTGGTTGAGGTGTCTGGTTCCTGGCTCGAGTGCCCACATGGGCTGGATACTACGGGGCGGCGCCGGGCCACCAAGCCGGTGCAGGAGTGGGATATGACGAGCCCGCTATTGGCTGTTTCGCAATCCGCCACTGCGGCTACCGTGCCCTCACCGAGCAAGGTGAGTATTGGATGACACAGCTGGACTTTGGGTTTTCGACGGTCAGCGCGGACAAGGTGGAGCAGGGTGTGGACTCCGGCTTGGCCGAGGCGCAGCGGATCCTCGAGGACGTGGTTGCACCGAAGGAAGAGCGCAACTTCGAGAACACCCTGCTACCGCTCGACCTCATCAGCGACATCCTGGCGAAGGCCACGACCCGCTACGTGTTCATGGGCTATGTGCACCCGGACAAGGAGGTGCGGTCGGCGGCCAAGGCTGCCGAGGAGAAGATGGGCAACTTCGGGGTGGAGATGAT
>Ga0302046_10001687_pt1 | contig 20712 bp, 15 predicted proteins | sample RVTome_11_FD_200261 | JGI IMG/M metagenome (GOLD analysis project Ga0302046, IMG submission 200261) | Soil microbial communities from uranium-contaminated site in the Upper Colorado River Basin, Wyoming, United States - RVT147D111 (version 2) ...
CCGCCACGAGTCCGTCGGCCAGCGAGCCGCGCGCGATGCCGCCGAGCACGGCCGCGTCGGTCTCCTTCCACTGGTCGGGCGACACCTTCGCATCGATGCCCTCGTCCGCCAGGACGACGACGCGCTGCTCGAGCAGGCTGACGAACAGGAGCACTCCGGTGCGCCCTTCGGTGCGATGGAGGCCGTGGCGGAAGAACTCCTGCAGCGCCTGCTCCTCCGCCATCTCCGTGGCGCGACCCTCGGAGACGAACAGGCGCTGGAAACCGGGCAAGGCGCGCGTGAGCCCGTAGCCCAGGGCGCCCAGGGCGACCTGGATCGGGATCAGGAGCAGCGGCAGGTGCCAGGGCAGCCAGACGCCGAGCAGGAAGGAGCCGAGGGTCGCGAACAGGAACGCCGCCAGCCAGGAGGCTCCCGGGTGACGATCGGAACGTCCGAGCACGACCGGCAGCACCTCGCCGACGGTGCGGCGCTCGGCCGCGCGGATCGCCTCGTGAACGCGCTCCACGTCGGCCGCGGAGAGCGCTCCGGTCGCGCGGTAGCGCTCGCGGCGCAAGAGCGCACGCGCCACGAGCACGCCCAGCAGCGTGAGCAGGACGACCAGACCGAGCACTCCGGAGACGTCGAGCCAGGCGCCTCCGTCGGCGTGTCCCTCGGCCTCCCAGCCCCTGCCTTGCACCAGGGTCGCGATCGTCACGGCGAACATGCTCACCATCCTCCCGAGGAGCCGCCGCCCGAGAACCCTCCGCCGCCCCCGAAGCCGGAGAAGCCGCCTCCCCCACCTCCCAGTCCGCCGCTCCTGCCGCCGCCGCGCCCGCTGCTCGAGAGCGCGCTGAGCATCACCCAGGTCCAAAAGGCTCCACGGCCGCCCGAGCCGCGGTAGCCGCCGTGGCGGGACCGCGCCGCGAGGACGTTGATCAGCACGAAGAAGAGCACGAAGCCGAGCGAGCACAGGCCCGTCCAGCGCGGTCCGTCGCGGCGCTTCGCGTCGATCGCGGCGTAGTCGCCCCCGCTCGCGGCCTGCATGGCCCGCACGCCCTCGCTGATCCCGCCGTACCAGTCGCCTCGCCGGAGCTCGGGCGCGATCACGTCGCGGATGATCCGGCCGGCGATCGCGTCGGTGAGCGTGCCCTCCAGTCCGCGCCCGACCTCGATGCGCATCTTCCTGTCCTGCACGGACACGAGCAGCAGGGCGCCGTCGTGCGTCTCCTCGCCGCCCAGGCCCCAGCCGCGGGCCACCTCGAGCGACAGCGTCTCGAGCGAGCGTCCTTCGAGCGCGGGGATCACGAGCACCGCGACGTCGTGCCCGGAGCCCTGCTTATAGGACTCCATCAGGGTCTCGAGCGACTGCTCCTGCGCTCCCTGCAGGACGCCCGCGAGATCGGTCACCCAGCCGTCGTTCTTCGGCAGGTCCTGCTGCGGCGCGGCGGCGAGCAGGATCGGGGCGAGGAGCAGCACGCTCGCTCGCTAGCGACCGAAGTCGATGGCGGGGACCTCGGTGACGTTCGCCTCCGTGGGCTCGAGCTGGGGCAGCTTCTCGAAGCCGCCGAACCCGGCGATGAATCTGTTCGGGAACTTGCGCACGTTCGTGTTGAAGCGCTGCACCGCGTCGATGTAGTCGCGCCGGGCGACCGCGATGCGGTTCTCCGTTCCCTCGAGCTGCGATTGGAGGTCGCGGAAGCTGCCCACGGCCTTCAGGTCCGGGTAGTTCTCCGCCACGACCAAGAGCCGCGAGAGCGCCGAGCCCAGTCCCTGCTGCGCCGCCAGGAACTCCTGGACCTTGCCCGGATCCGTTGCGATCGACTCGGGGAGCTGGACCCGCCCGACGCTGGCGCGCGCGTCGGTCACGGCGGTGATCGTGTCCTGCTCGAAGTTCGCGGCGCCCTTGACGGTCTCGACGAGCTGCGGGACGAGGTCGAAGCGGCGCTTGTACTGGTTCAGGATCTCGCTCCAGTGCTTCTCGACCGCTTCCTGGTCGGTGACCATCCCGTTGTAGGTGCTCACGGCGCATCCGCCACCGACGACCGCGATCAGGGCCAGGACTCCGAGGAACATCCAGATCGCGGACAGGCCTCGGCGTGACGGACGGGCGAGGGAACGCTTGCTCTCTTGCATCGCGGTGGAACCGGGCGGGGGTGACGGGGCCGCACCGGATGGCGCGGCGAGCGCCATGCTACTGCGACCGGGGGTCCGGATTCACGCGAGCTCAACGCGAGCCGGCCGACTCGGCGCGCGGCAGCGGTTCCTCGCTCTCCGCCGCGAGCCAGGCGAGGGCAGTGATCGCGGCGCTGCCGAGCGCCAGCTCGCGCGGGTGGACCGCGCGCAGAATGTCGCGCTCGGAGTGGTGAAAGTCGAAGTAGCGCTGACCGTCGGGGACGAAGCCGACCAGGGGGACGCCGCTCCGCCCCATCGGTGCGATGTCGGCGCCCGCGCCGCCCGGGACGACGGCCAGCGGACCGAGGCGGCTCATTCGCGCGACCAGCGCCTCGAGCTCGTCGAGCGCGGCGCTCGACATCGTCGCGGAGAACCCGACGGGACTGAAACCGCCGCGGTCGGACTCGATGGCGAGCACGTGGCGGCTCATCTCCGAGATGTGCTCGCGGTAGTAGCCCTTGGCCCCCGCGAGCCCGTTCTCCTCGTTCATGAACAGAACGCAGCGCACGGTTCGGCGCGGACGGATCCCGAGGCGAAGGATCAGACGCACGGCTTCCAGCGCCTGCACGCAGCCTGCGCCATCGTCGTGCGCGCCCTCGCCGACGTCCCACGCGTCGAGGTGGGCGCCGACGACGACGATCTCCTCGGGCTTCTCGCGCCCGACGACTTCACCGACCACGTTGAAGGACTCCACCGGTGGGTGCTGCACGCAGGCAAGCCTGAGTCGCAACCGGACCTGCCGGCCGGTGCGGAGCAGCTCGGCGATGCTGTCCGCGCCGTTCGTGCTGATCGCGGCGGCCGGGATGCGGGGGATCCCCTCGGCGTAGCGCAGCGAGCCGGTGTGCGGCGAGTCGTCGCGGCGCGTCGTCACGGACCGGACCAGGACCGCCGCCGCGCCGAGGCGAGCGGCCGCCACTGCCCCGTCCACGCGCTGGATCACGGCCTCGCCGTAGGCGCGGAAGGTGTCGACCTCGGCTTCGTTCATCGGACCGTTCAGGAGCAGGATCTTCCCGCGCGCGCGCGCACCCACGGTCGCCAGCTCGGCGAAGGAGCGCACCAGGAGCACCTCCGCCTCGATCCCCTCCTCCGGCGTGGCGATGCTCCCGCCCAAGGCGAGGATCGGGAGCGACGCGCCGGCGAGCTCCTCGGGCGAGACGCACTGAAGCTCTTCGACCGGCCCTCGCTCCCAGTAGGGCACGGTCACCGCCTCGAGGCGCACGTTCTCGAACCCGTCCGCGACCATGCGCTGGCGCGCCCACTCGACGGCGCGCGCGGCTCCCGGCGAGCCGGAGAGTCGGTGCGGAGCGACGCGCGTGAGGTTGCGCAGGTTCACGTAGGAGTGCCCGCGCAGGAGCGCCTCGTCGACGATCCGGTCGAGGGCGATGTCGGGATCGAGCGGTACGTCGAGCTCCAGCGCGGTCTGGACGGGGCTCGCCCAGGGGACGGCCGGTCGAGCGAGCGCGAGGAGCAGCGCGAGGAGGACCGGTGCGTTCATGGGGCACAAGGTAGCAGGGGCCACCAACGGCGACGCCGCCGCGAACGTAGCTCGCACGCGACGCCCCCCGCTCCGCCGCGGTTGTATCCCCTACGCGGGCGTCATACGCTCCGCCCATGCTGCGCCCCCACCGCCACGCGACGTGGCTCTCGTCCATCGGCCTGGTCCTGGTCGTCGGTTGCGGCTCCGACGCGAGCGCGGCGGACGAGCTCCCGGGAGCGCACTTCCGCTTCGTGGACGTCGCGGCGGAGGCCCGGATCGACGTCGTCTGCGTCAGCGGCGATCCGCGCCGCTGGTACATCCCCGAGGGGAACGGCTGCGGCGCGGCCTGGCTCGATCATGACGGCGACGGGGACATGGACTTGTTCGTCGCCAACGGCGCGGGGATGCGCTACGTCGACGACGGCGCGCGGCTCGAGGTCGTGCGCAGGGCCTCCAGCCGCTTGTACCGGAACGACGGCGGCCTCGCCTTCACGGACGTGAGCGAGGAGGCCGGCGCGAAGCTCACGAGCTGGATCAACGCCGTCGCCACGGGGGACGTCGACGCGGACGGGGACACGGACCTGTACCTGGCCTGCTTCGGGGCGGACGTGCTGCTCGTCAACGAGGGCGGTCGCTTCGTCGACGGGACCGCGGCGGCGGGGCTGGACAACGACCTGTGGGGAGCGGGCGCGGTCTTCGGCGACGTCGACAACGACGGCGACCTCGACCTCTACGTCGCGAACTACGTCGCCTTCGACCTCGACGCGCCGCCGGAGGGCGGACGACGCGCCGTGTACGACGGCGTCGAGGTGAGCTTCGGCCCCGAGGGCGAGGCCGGTCCCGGCATCAACCCCGGCGCACCCGACCGCTTCTGGCGCAACGACGGCCGCGGGCGGTTCACGGAGGCGACCGAGGCGGCGGGCTTCGTGCTGGACGCGCCCCTGTGCTCCTACGCCTGCGTCTTCGCCGACGTGGACCGCGACGGCTGGATCGACCTCCTGGTCGCGAACGACCTGCAGCCCTGCAACCTGTTCCTGAACCGCGGGGACGGGACGTTCACGGAACGGGGCGTGGCCAGCGGCTTCGCGTTGGACGCCCTGGGCGAGCCGACCAGCGCCATGGGGCTCTTCGTACGCGACGTCGACGGCGATGGCGACCAGGACGTCCTGCGCACGAACTTCGACCTGGAGCCGAACTCGCTGCACCTCGGCGACGGCGCGGGACGCTTCGTCGAGCGCGCCGCGGCCCACGGACTCGCCGACCCTAGCTTCGATCGCCTGGGCTGGGGCGGCGACTTCCTCGACGCGGACCTCGACGGCGACCAGGACCTCCTGATCGCGAACGGACACGTCATGCCGCAGGCGGCCGAGATCGGGATGAGCGGCTGGGAGATGCGGAGCCAGCTCTTCGAGGCTCTCCCCCATCCCGAGCTCGGCATCGTCTGGCGCGACGTCACCGCGGCCGCCGGACCGGGCCTGCTCCCGAAGCGTTCGTCGCGCGGCGTCGCGCTCGGCGACCCCGACGACGACGGCGACCTCGACGCGCTGATCGTCGACATCGACCACGCGCCGCGCCTCCTGCGCAACGACACGCAGCGCAGGGGCCGCTGGCTCGCCGTGCGTTTGCTGGGCGATCCCGAGAAAGGGGGCAACCGCGACGGCTACGGCGCCGTCTTGACGGTGCACGCCGGCGGGCGGACGTGGACACGCGAGGTTCGCACCAGCGGCGGGCTCTACTCGGCGCACGATCCGCGCACCCACTTCGGACTGGGACCGGTGGAGGCGATCGAGCGCGTCGAGGTCCGCTGGCCGGGCGGCGCCACGCAGACCGTCGACTCACCGGCCATCGACCAGCTCCTCACCATCCGCCAGACGACGCCACGATGAAGGTCGCACTGATCTTTCCGCCCCAGGGCCACTTCACGCAGCCGTACCTCAGCCTGCCCTCCCTCAGCGCCTATCTGCGCCAGAACGGCATCGACGAGGTGCACCAGCTCGACGTCAACATCGAGGCCTACGACTGGTTCCTGTCCGAGCCGCGCCTGAGACGCTCCCTGGAGCGCATCGACGCGAGGCGACGATTGGCGGAGCTGGACGCGAAGGAGCAGCTCGTCTTCTCGGACATGGAGCGCTACCAGGCGCTGTCCGAGACCGCGCTGGTCGGCGAGGAGGTCGCGGCCCGCATCGAGGAGGCCAAGCGCGTCCTGCGGGACGCGGGCGAGTTCTACGACTACCAGCGCTACCTGTGGGCCGGACGGACCATGGAGCATGCGCTGCGCATCTTCTCGGCCGAGTACGCGCCCACGAAGCTCACGGCGCACGGCTTCGTCATGCGCCAGCGGATCGAGCGTTCGCGCGAGATCCTCGAGGCGGTCGACTGCGAGGCGGAGAACCCGTTCCTCGAGTACTTCCGCGAGCACACGCTGCCCCGGCTCGAGGCGATCGATCCCGACCTGATCGGCATCTCGCTGACCTTCCCCAGCCAGGCGATCCCGACGCTGACGCTGTGCAAGCTGATCAAGCAGTGGAAGCCGGGGGTGCACGTCACGGTGGGCGGCGGCTTGCTGGCCTACACGGCGAAGAAGCTCGCGCAGCGGCCGGAACTGTGGGACCTGATCGACAGCATGGTGATGCTAGAGGGCGAGCGGCCCCTGCTCCAGTTGTGCGAGCACGTCCAGGGGAAGCGCGAGCTCGCGGACATCGCCAACTTGGTCTACCGCGACGAGGCCGGCGTCGTGCAGACGACGCCGCACCTCGCGCCGCTCGACATCGGGACGCTGCCGACGCCGGACTTCGACGGGCTCCCGCTCGAGAAGTACTTCTCGCCCGAGCTGGTCCTCCCCCTGGCCGCGACGCGCGGCTGCTATTGGGGCAAGTGCGTCTTCTGCACGCTCTACACCGTCATCGGTCCCGGCTACCGCGGGCGCTCGATCGAGCAGACGGTCGGCGACATGCGCGCGCTCCAGGACAAGTACGGGGTACGGAACTTCTACCTCGCCATCGAGGACCTGCCGCCGGACATGGCGCGCGCCTTCCCGCGCGCGATCCTGGACGCCGGCCTGGACGTCAACTGGTGGTGCGACGCGCGGCTCGAGCACAAGGTCTTCGACAAAGAGGTGTGTCGCGACCTCGCGGCGTCGGGCTGCAAGCGCATCGCCTACGGCTACGAGAGCGCTTCGCGGCGCGTGCTCGGCCGAATGTGCAAGGGCATCGACCCGGACCAGAGCATGGAGCTCATCAAGCGCACGCACGAGGCGGGGATCTCGGTCACGCTCTACGCCATGATCGGGTTCCCGACCGAGACGCGCGCGGAGGCGCAGTCGACCCTGGACACGATCCTGGCGCACCAGGACTGGATCCAGGAGGTCAGCGTGCGCGTCTTCTACCTGGACGAGCGCTCCGAGATCTTCGGCCGGCGCGAGGAGTTCGACATCGTCGAGATCTACCCCGACCCAGAGGCCGATCTCCAGGTCTACTACGACTTCAAGTGCAGCTCGGGCATGAGCCGCGCCGAGGCGCGTCAGGTCTACCTCGCGTTCACCCGCGCGCTTCGCTCGCACTTCCCCGTGTTCCAGAACACGAACATGCTCTACCACGAGCTGAAGAGTCACTACTTCCTCTACCTGGTGAAGCACGGGAGCTGGGAGGCGCTGCGCGCGAACGTGCTGGAGCCCACGGCCAACGGGAGCGCGCACGCGCCGGGCGAGACACCCATGCGGCGCGGGGACCTGGTGGAGCTCCCGCTGGCCTTCGATCGCTCGGTCCTCGACGACGTGGTGAGCTCGATCGACTCCGCGACCATCCGGCCGCGCTACCAGTCCGACCTGCTCGAGGAGGAGGACCGCGCGCGCTTCGACGGCGAGCTCGCACCTCTCGGCAGGATGGAGTCGACGCTCGTCTACGACAGGCGCACGGGCGAGGTGCAGTGCCTCTCCCCCGCGACGGCCGACCTGCTCGCGCGCTGCGACGGATCGCGCTCGCTGGAGGAAGTCGTCGAGATCTACCCCGAGGAGGTACGCAGCGATGCGCGTCGAGCGATCGACGCCATCTCGCGCGCAGGGCTCCTCGTTACCGCCTCCGCGCGGACCTGACCACCAAGCACCATGAAGAAAGAAGAGCGAGATCCCTCGAAGACCGAGCCGCCGCGTACGCGCACCGAGAAGCAGGCGGGCGAAACGGGCGCCCCCGAGGCACCGAAGCGCCCGCGCTACGAGTTCAAGATCCTCCCGGTCGACCCGAAGAACAGCTTCGACTTCGAGGACGTCGCGGACAAGTAGCGTCGTGGATGGAACGCGCATTCCCCCCATCCCCATCGTGGAGGCCGCCACGCTCGACGACGACGATCCGCGCGTGCACGAGGCGTTGCGCGTCGCCTTCGGCGAGTACGGCATCCTCCACCTCGCGGGTCACGGCCTGCAGGAGTCCTGGCTGGACGAGCTGTTCGCCACCTACGCCGCCTTCTGCGCCGAGCCGGACGCGGTGAAGCGCGCGACCTCGCGGCCGGACCTCTGGTTCCAGCGCGGCTGGACGCCTCCCAGCACCGAGCGGGCGGTCGCGGGCAGCGGGCAGCCCGACTTCAAGGAGTGCTGGTTCGCCTGCTGCACCGAGCTCGACCCCTTCGACGCTGTCCTGTTCCCGGAGATCAACGGCGGCAACGTCTGGCCGACCGGGTTCGACGCGTTCCCGGGCCGGCTCGGGCGCGTCGCGCTGGCGCTCCAGGCCCTGGGCGAGCGCGTCCTCGCTGGCTGCGAGCGGGCGCTCGACCTCGAGCCCGGCGAGCTGAGCGCCCGGTTCCAGAAGGGCCCGCACGTCACGCGGCTCCTGCGCTACCTCCCGCTCGCGGAGCACGACGTCGACGGCGGCGTGCTGTGGGGCGAGAACCACACCGACTTCTGCGCCCTGACGCTGCTCTTCGGCGGACGCTTCCTCGGCCCGGACGGGAAGCGCGTCGAGGCGCCGCGCGACGGGTCGGGGTTGTTCCTGACCTCGCGCAGCGGGGATCTGCTGCCGGGATCGCCGCCGCCGGGCTGCCTCGTGGTCCAGGTCGGCCAGCAGCTCGAGGTCCTGACCGGCGGGACCTTCGTCGCGACACCGCACGAGGTGCGCGCACCGAGCACGCCCGGGCTGTCGCGTCTCGCCGGCGCGCACTTCATGCACCTGCACACCGGTCAGGTCCTGTTCCCGCTCGCTCCGTTCCGGAGCGAGGAAGCAGTGCGGCGCTACCGGCCGCCGGTCCTGGCGGGCACCTACGACACGAAGATCCTGGTCGACATCGGGCTCGCCCCGCGCGAGGCGCTCGACCGGCTGGGCTACGCGAACCAGGACCGGATCGCGCCGCAACCGGGTCGCGCGCGAGGCGAGGCGTGAGAGCGCTCCTGCTCCTGCCCTTGCTCGTCCTGCCCCGCGCGCAGGAAGCGGAGCTCCCGTTCCACGACGTGGTGCGCGTCGTCGACGGCGACACGCTTTGGATCGAGCGCAACGGCGAGCTGGAGAAGCTGCGCCTGGTCTCGGTCGACACCGAGGAGAAGATCCTCGGGCTCCCGGCCATCTCCGCCACGAAGCCCGAGACCGTCTTCGGCGAGGAGACCGCCCAGTGGGCGCGCGCCTTCTTCGCCGAGCTGGCGGAGCCGGGTAGACCGCCGCGCGTCGCCCTGCGCTTTCCCGACGGGAAGGAGCAGCGTGACGCCTACGGCCGCCTCCTGTGCCACGTGCTCCTTCCCGACGGACGCGACTTCAACCTGCTCTTGGTCGCAGAGGGTCGCAGCCCCTACTTCAACAAGTACGGCAACAGCCCGCTGTGCCACGAGGCGTTCGTACGGGCTCAGGAGGAGGCGCGCAGGCTGCAGCTCGGCATCTGGAATCCGGCCACGAACCGGCCGCGCAATACGGTCCTCGACGGCGTGGAGGATGCCCGCCGGCACTACGAGTGGCTGCTTCCCTGGTGGCAGGCCCGCGCCGACGCGCTCGACGCCTTCCGGGCCGCTCGAGCCGCCGGCGCCTTCCTGATCGACGCCGAGGCGCCCGTCGAGCTCGCGCGTGCCCTCGTCGATTGCGAGGCGCATCCAGAAAACGACGTCGAGGTCTTCGGTTCGATCGACCGCTTCTTCGATGAGGAGGACGGCTCGCTCACCGTTCTCTTCCGCACGGGCGACCGGCAACGCGCCTTTCGTGCCGAACTGCCCGCTTCACGCGACGCCGCCCTCGAGACCATGCTCCGAACCTCCACCGACGAGATGCGACAGAACTATCTGATCGTCCGCGGTCGGGTGTTCCGGGGTGAGCGCGGCTACCGGATGCACGCGGGTTCGTCCGCCGCCTGGCGCCTGGCCGGGCCCGAGCCCGGTTCACCACCCGAGCTCCCCGCTAACGAAGGGCGCTGAGAGACCCCGCATGTCCAAGGAGATCGAGCTCAAGTTCGCCGTTCGCGGCCCCGCCGACTTCGACGCCCTCGTCCGCCGTCTCGACCTGCCGGCTCGCGAGTTCCACACGACGGTGATGCAGGTGAGCCACTTCTTCGACACGCGCGACTTCGCGCTGCACGCGAAGGAGCTCGTCCTGCGCCTGCGCGAGGAGATGGGCCTGTACTCGTTGGCCTTCAAGGGCGGCGAGGTCCGCCGCACCGAGGACGGCGTCGCGACCGAGCGCCTCGAGCTGGAGGTCCGGCTGGCCCCGAACGTCGCGGTCGACATCCTGCGCGGCACGGTGTCGCCGCGCAGCGCACTCCAGCAACGCATCGGCGAGCAGAACCCGGACGCGCTGACGTTGCTCGACGAGGCACTCGCGAGGCGCGAGCTGCACTACGTCGGCCAGATCGAGAACCGCCGCACGCGGCTGAAACCGGTCGAGGTCGACGTGGCGGGGAAGCGGATCCCGCTCGTGTTCGAACTCGACCGTACGCGCTTCTCCACGGAGCGGACGGACTACGAGGTCGAGGTGGAGCTCGGGACGACGACGGACCCCGCCGCGGCCCACGCGGCCGTGGCCGGACTCCTGGCGGACGCGGGCATCGAGTGGCGCTCCGCGCCGAGCAAGGCCAAGCGCTTCTTCGATCTCTTGCGTTCGAAGCGCTGATTCGGCACCGACCTCGCTCCGAGCGGCCCCCGGATCAGTAGCCCTTCTTCTCCTGGGACTTCTCCGCGTCCTTCGAGGAGACGTCGACCGTGATCATGAACCCGTTCGTGCCCGCGAACTCGAAAGGACGCTCCCCGCGCCTGTAGGCGAGCGACTCGTTCCCCATCAGCAGGAAGCCGTCGTTGCGCGGCGCGCCCCAGTAGCGGAGGTTCCGGATCACGATGGGCTCGTCGGACATCCCCTGGTTGCGCACGAGCACGACCTCGCCGCCCTTGCCCCCGTCGAGCTTGGCCACGGACTTGTCCTTGCCCCCCTTCCAGTCGATCGCCAGGTCTTCCGCGACCTCGAAGGACTCCCACTCCACCGGATAGAGCGCGCCGAGCGCCGCGAGGATGCCCTCGCGCTGCTTCGCACTCACGGCCGGGTCGAAGTGCGTCACGGCCCAGTTCATCTTGCCCTCGGCGAAGCTGGCGCCCAGGTCACCGGCGATCCAGAACTTCGCGCCGTCGAGCGAGACGTCGCCGTAGTTCCCGGCGTTGACGCGGAACACGTTGCTGAACTTGCAGTACCTGGGCGAGTCCTTGGGGTCGGTCCCCGGGGGACAGCAGCCCGGATGCGAGGCCGGCTCGGGGTTGAAGTAGCACTGGCAGAACATCGGGCAACTACAGGCCTCGATGATCGTCGCGTTCAGGCTCCAGTCCGCGACCTCCCCGGACGAGGTCGTGACCAAGGTCTTGGAATCGGTACTGCCCCCGATCGCCTGACAGGCAGTCAGGCTCGCGAGGAGCGCCGCAGTAGTGAACAGGATCTTCATGTCGAGACTTCCAGCGCGCGGCCCGCTCCGGCCCCCGGAGATTCGGTGGGACGCGGCGTCGGCCACAGCGCGGCGGAGATTGTATCGTGGGTCGCATGAACCCCTGCGCCTCGGTCGCGGCGGTATGCGTCGGGCTCGTCGGAGGCGGCGCCGGCCACGCGCAAGAGGGATTCGTCCCGCTCTTCGACGGGGAGACGCTGACCGGCTGGACGACGACCGGCGGGCGCTACGACGGCAACGCTTCCTGGCGGGTGGAGGACGGTGCCATCGTCGGGCGACAGGGGCCGGACGGCGCGGGCGGCCTGCTCTACACCGCCGACGCCTACGCGGCCTTCGACCTCTGGCTCGAGACCCGGATCGACCATCCCTTCGACAGCGGGATCTTCCTGCGCATGCTGCCGCCCGAGAGCGGGCTCAAGGGCGCGCAGGTCACGCTCGACCATCGCGAGGGCGGCGAGGTTGGCGCGATCTACGCCGACGGCTACCTGGCGCACAACGAGGCCGGTGCGGCGAGGTTCCGCCGCGACGAGTGGAACGACCTGCGCGTACGCTGCACCGGTTTCGACATGCACGTCGAGTGCTGGCTGAACGGCGAGCTCCTGGTCGATTACCGGATGCCGCCGAACACGACCGGCTACGCCCCGAGCGGGCTCATCGGCCTCCAGGTCCACGGCGCGCGCGACGACGAGGGCGCGGCGCGCTTCCGGAACCTGCGCATCCGCCGGCTCCCGATCTTCGGCGAGGACGCGGAGGGCTGGCGCCCGCTCTTCGACGGCACGAGCCTCGCCGGCTGGGACGTGGAGGGCGACGCGGAGCGCTTCTCGTGGAAGGACGGCGCACTCGCCTTCGCCGCCCGCGGCGGCGGCGGGCAGCTCATGAGCCGGGAGGACTACAAGGACTTCCGCCTACGGCTCGACTTCAAGCTCTCGCGGATGGCGAACAGCGGCGTGTTCCTGCGCGCCGCGCGGGACGGCTCGAACCCGGCCTACTCGGGCTGCGAGATCCAGCTCCTCGACGACTTCCACTGGGAGGAGGTGACGGGCTCGAAGCTCCAGCCCTGGCAGTTCACCGGCAGCCTGTACGGCGCGGTCCCGCCCGGAGATCGCGCGGCGCTGCGGCCGATCGGCGAGTGGAACACCTACGAGATCCTCTACCGCGGCAACCGCTTGGCCGTCGCGCTGAACGGCCGCACCTTGTACGACATCCCCGACACGCACGCGCTCGAGGTCGAGCCCCCCTTCGCGCGCCGCGCCGCGACCGGCTTCCTCGGCCTCCAGCACCATGGCAGCCAGGGGGGCGGCCCGGGGATCGAGGACGAGACGATGATCTGGTTCCGCAACGGCTTCGTGCAGGAACTCGGCGAGTGAGGCGTCCCCTCGTGTTCGCGCTGTTCGGGCTGCTCTTCGCCTGCGCGACGCTGATGCACGACGAGCCGGCGGTCCGTTGGTGGAAGGGCAACACGCACGCGCACACGCTGTGGAGCGACGGGGACTCGCCGCCGGAGCTGGTGACGAAGTGGTACCGCGACGCGGGCTACGAGTTCCTCGTGCTGTCCGACCACGACGTGCTCGCCACGGAGGAGCGCTGGATCGACGTCGAGCACGAACGGCCCCTGGTGGACGAGCTGCGCACGACCTTCGGCGAGGCCGCGGTCGACCTGCGCGCGGGGGAAGCCGGGCTCGAGATGCGGCTGAAGACGATCGAGGAGCTGCGCGCGACCTTCGAGGCCCCGGGCGGATTCCTGCTGATCTCAGGCGAGGAGATCAGCGCGCAGGCCGAGGGGAAGCCCGTGCACGTCAACGGTCTGAACCTGGCCGAGACGATCGCGCCGGTGACCGGCTCGAGCGTGCTCGACACGATCCAGCGCAGCATCGACGCCGTCCTGGCCCAGGGCGAACGGCTCGGGCGGCCGGTGCTCGCGCACCTCAACCACCCGAACTTCGGCTGGGCCATAGGTTGGCGCGACTTGGCCGGTCTGCGCGGCGAGCGTTTCTTCGAGGTCTACAACGGTCACCCGCTCGTTCGCAACGAGGGCGACGCCGACCATCCCTCGACGGAGCGCGCCTGGGACCTCGCGCTGACGCTGCGCGCGACCGAGCTCGACCTCCCGCTCCTGTACGGCTTGGCGACGGACGACGCGCACGACTTCCAGCAGGAGGGCGGCGGCCTCTCCAACCCCGGACGCGGCTGGATCGTCGTGCGCGCGCGCAGCCTCGGGGCCGCGGACCTGATCGCGGCCATGGAGGCCGGCGACTTCTACGCCTCGACTGGCGTCACGCTCGAGGACGTCCGCTTCGACGGACGCGAGCTCGCGGTCGACGTCGCCGCGGAGCGTGGCGTTCGTTACACGGTTCAGTTCGTCGGCACGCGCGACGGTGGCGAGGTCGGGGAGATCCTCCAGGAGACCTCGGGCCCGCGCGCGAGCTACCGCTGCCGCGGCGACGAGCTCTACGTGCGCGCCCGCGTGACCTCCACGCGACGACACCCGAACCCGTACCGCTACGGCGAACTCGAGACGGCCTGGGTCCAGCCCGTCCGACCGGGAAGCTGAGCGCACCCTCTCGTCCGTTCCGGCCGAGGGTGGCCGGAGTGCGTATACCGCCGAGATCTTCTGCCCACGTCGGCCGGAACGTCCGGAAACGGCCGGGTCGTCGACGTCACCACGACCGGCGCCATGCTATGCAAAGGAAGAGGACGACCCTCCGCGGGTCCCGTTCCATGCGCGATCCGCTTCGAAACGTCTCGGTTCGCTACAAGCTCGCGCTCACGTTCCTCGTCGTCTGTCTGCTCTCGTTCGGAGTCGGCGGTGCCCTCGTCTCGCGTTCGGCGCGCGAGTCGCTCGAACGCGAGGTCCACGCGCGGCTGCGCTTCCAATCGGAGTCCTACGCGACCGTCCTCGAGAACGACTTGCGGGCCCTCCATGAGCGGGCCCGCGACTTCGCCTCGGACGGCTACATCCGCACGCTCTTCTCGGAGACGGCCGGGAAGGACCGAGACGACGCGCTGCGGCGTCACCTGCGTGAGAACAAGCTGCCCCTGGAGCCGGCCTTCCGGAACCTCGCGCTCATCGACGCCTCGGGCGAGGTCAGCTTGCTGGCGGATCCAGAGGACGCCGGCTGGCTTCTCGGGCTCCCGCGCGCGCTGCTCGAGCGCGACGGCTCGAGCGGCCTGCTCCGGCCCGACGATCGAGAGGGTGCCCCGTCCGTCGTCCTGTCCGCCCAACTCCGGAACCTCGCGGGGGAGCGGCCCATCGGAACCCTCCTGGCGAGAGTGCACTGCGGAGTCTGGATCGCCGAGGCGCTTGGCTCCGTCGAGGCCGGCGCAACCCGGCGCGAGCCGGGTTTCGCGCTCCAACTCGTCGACCGTGAGGGCCGACGCCTGCAGGTTCCAGAGGCCTATCTCGGCGAGACCGTGCCGCCGATCGCCAGCCACATCGTGCGGAGCGGACTCGGGCTGCGCGTGCGCGAGACTGGCCCCGAGCCCGTCCGCGCACCGGTCCGCGGCGTCCTGGCGCAGAGCTTCAAGCTCGGAGAGGAGGGCTGGTCGCTCGAGACATCCCTCGAGACGAGCGAGGCGTTCGCACCGGTGGCCGGCCTCCAATCGCGGCTCCTCCTGGTCGGAGTCGCGCTGACCGCGGCTGCCAGCCTGTTCCTGCTCTTCCCCATGCGCTTCATCGCCGGCCCGATCCGTCGGCTGCGGGATGCCGCGACGAACATGCGCGGCGGAGACTTCTCCGTTCGCGTTCCGGTGGAGTCCACCGACGAGGTCGGCGAGCTCTCGCACTCCTTCAACCTGATGGCGCAGGCCGTCGAGGAGCATGCCGAGAAGCTCGTGGCCAGCGCGCACGCGCTCAGCCGCGAGCGCGACCGGCTCAACGCCGTGATCCACTCCATGCGCGACGGGTTGATCGTGTTGGACGCGGCCGGTCGGCCCGAGGTCTGGAACCAGTCCGCGGAGCCGCTGCGAAGGGTGGCAGCCAGCGGCGGGCTGGAGGTGAGTGCGCATCGCAACTGCCTGCGCGCCGACACGGGATCCGATGGCGCGAGCGAGTCGGCGGGGCATCCCTGCCTCACGTGTCTGTTCGAGCCGGCAGCTCCGCCACGTTCCTGTCTCGTCGACGTCAACCGGTCGGTGTACGAGATCCACTCCACGCCTCTGTCGCCTGAGGCCGACGGCCGCGCCGGGCGTGTGCTCGTCGCGCGCGACGTGACCGACCGCGTCGCGAAGGACGAGCAGGAGATCCACCAGGAACGACTCGCGGTCCTGGGCGAGATCGCGGCCGTGATGGCGCACGAGCTCAACAATCCGCTGGCGGCGATCCAGATGTTCGCGCAGATGGCGAGGTCGAAGCTCCCCGCGGGGTCTCCGCTGCTCGAGGACATCCAGGTGATCGAGCGCAACACCCACACCTGCACTCGGACCATTCGGGAGCTACTCGACTACGCGACGGGAGCGACCCCGGACGTCGGCCCGGTCGACGTGCACGAGAGCCTGCGCGACGTGGCGAGCTTCCTGCGTGCCTTTCGCGAGCGCAACGACAGCGAGCTCGTGCTGGAGCTCGAGGCGGAGGACGCGGTCGTCGTCGGCGATGAGGTCCAGCTCCGCCAAGTGTTCGTCAACTTGGTGCTCAACGCGATCCAGGCAGCCGAGGAGGGTCGCGTCACCGTGCGAACCCGGCTCGAGTCGCGCCACCTCGTGGTCGACGTCCAAGACGACGGCCCGGGGATCTCCGACGAAGTGGGGGACGCGATCTTCAAGCCCTTCTTCACCACCAAGCCGCGCGGCAGCGGGACCGGACTCGGGCTTCCCACCGCGCGGCGCATCACCGAGATCCAGGGCGGCGGGTTGGAGCTCGTGGACCGACGTCCGGGCCACACCACCTTTCGCGCCCGACTCCTGCGAGGGAAAGCATGACGAACGTCACCGGAACGGACCTCTCGGACCTGAGCGTGCTCGTCGTGGACGACGAGGCGGACATCCGTCTGGGGCTGTCGCGGCTCGCCGCGTCCCTCGGCGCGCGCGTCGAGGAGGCGGAGAACGGGCGTGCGGCCCTGGAGCGTCTCGAGAACTTCGAGGCGGACGTGGTCCTGGCCGACCTGATGATGCCGAGGATGTCTGGCTCGGAGCTCCTGGTGGAGATCAAGCGCCGGTGCCCGTCGACCGAGGTAGTCATCCTCACCGGGTTCGGGACGGTGCAGTCGGCGGTCCAGTGCATGCAGAGCGGCGCGGCGCACTTCCTCACGAAGCCCTTCGACAACCAGGGCGTCCTGCTGCTGGTCGAGCGGCTCGGCCGACAGGTCCTTGCGCGGCGCCGACGCGCGGAATCGGGGGAGACGACGCTCTTGGTGCGCGACCCACGCATGAAGCCGGTGATCGAGCTCGTCGCCCGCGTTGCCAAGAGCCCCGTCTCCGTGCTCGTCGAGGGCGAGAGCGGGACCGGCAAGGAGGTGGTCGCTCGCTCGATCCACCGGCAGAGCCACGTCGCGGACCGACCCTTCCTGGCGGTGAACGCGGCGGCTCTCCCGGACACCCTGCTGGAGTCGGAGCTGTTCGGCCACGAGCGCGGCTCCTTCACGGGCGCCGACCGCGCACGCCGGGGGATCTTCGTCGAAGCGCGCGGCGGAACCGTGTTCCTCGACGAAGTCTCCTCTATGTCGCCCGCGTTCCAGGGGAAGCTCCTGCGCGTCCTCCAAGAACGAACGGTTCGTCCGCTCGGCGGCTCGGAGGACCGTCCGGTCGACTTCCGCCTGATCGCCGCGACGAACCGCGACCTCGAGGCGAGGATCGCGGCCGGGGAGTTCCGGGAGGACCTGTTCTACCGGCTGGGCGTCGTGCGCATCTTCGTGCCTCCACTGCGCGATCGGCCGCAGGACGTTGCGCTCCTGGCGGCGCACTTCCTGGGGCGCGCGGCAGACACGACCCGCGCACCTGGGACGAAGGCCCCCAGGCTCTCGGACGCTTCGTCGGCCGCGTTGCGTGCGCACTCCTGGCCAGGCAACGTGCGCGAGCTCGAGAACGTCATGCAGCGCGCGGTCATCACCTCGCCCGGCGACCTGATCGAGCCCTGGCACCTCGGTCTGCGAGCAAACGGGTGGCTGGCTCCGGTGACGGTCGACACGGAGCAGGACCGCGACTACCAGCTCTGCAAACAGAGGGCACTGGAGGGATTCCAGCGGGAGTTCGTGCACCGCGCCCTGGAGGTGGCGAAGGGCAACGTGTCTCGCGCGGCACAGGCCTGCGGTCTGACGCGCGCCGCGCTCCAGCGGATCCTGCGCCAGCTCGGCATCGAGCGCGGAGACTACGAGCAGAGTGCATAGCGCGCTCTCCGCCGCTGCATAGCGAGCTATACAGCGGCTGAGCCAGGACGGTCCCTGCGAGCGCGAGAAGGGACTCCCGACGCACGGCACGGACCTTGACGTCGGAGGTGGGTGAGCCGAATCAGCGCCAAGAGAACCCTGCTCCTCCTCCTCTCCCTCTTGCCCTCGGTCAGCGCGACCGCCGCCCAGGATCCGCCTTCCGAGGAGACGATCGCGTTCTTCCGGCTGAACTGCACGAGCTGTCACACCATCGGCGGAGGGCCGTTGACCGGTCCGGACCTGAAAGACGTGCTGGAGCGAGCGGACGAGGACTGGCTCGTGCGCTTCATTCTCGATCCCGAGGCGGTGATCGACAGCGGCGATCCGTATGCGGCCGAGCTCGTGCGCCAGGCACGCGGCGTCGTCATGACCAAGGTCCCTGGCATCGACCGCACGCTTGCCGGCAAGCTGATCAAGCTGATCGTCGCAGAGTCCGCCAAGGAGCGCTCGGACTTCGCCGGGCTCCGAATCAGCGACCGGGCGCTCACCGATGAGGACGTCAGCCGCGGGCGGCGTCTCTTCCTGGGCGCGGAGGAGTACCAGAACGGCTCGCCGGCCTGCGTCGCCTGTCACCACGTCAGCGACATCGGAGCGCTCGGCGGAGGCCGGCTCGGCCCCGACCTGACCAGTGCCTACGATCGGCTCGAGGGGCGCAAGGCGCTCTCCGCCTGGCTCGGTTCGCCGCCGTCACGCGTGATGCAGCCCGTCTTCCGCGAGCACACGCTGGAGGGCGAGGAGATCCTGGCGTTGGTCGCCTACCTGGCGAGCGTTGCAGCGAGCGAGGAGAAGGAGGGAACCGCTAGCACGCTCGAGTTCTTGCTGTTCGGCTTCGGAGGGTCGGTCCTCCTGTTGCTCGTCTTCGACTTCCTCTGGCGCAGCCGCTACCGCGCCACGCGACGACCGCTCGTCCGCCGGAACAGCACCGCAACGATGGGATCCAACTCATGAAGAACGGGCCGTCGAGACACGGGGACAATCCCTACATCCAGGACCTGGTCGATCCGAAGACGCGTTCCTGGGAGGAGTTCTATCGGAACCGCTGGCAGCACGACAACGTCGTGCGCAGCACGCACGGCGTGAACTGCACCGGTGGGTGCTCGTGGAACATCCACACGAAGGACGGGATCGTCACCTGGGAGATGCAGGCGCTCGACTACCCGATCATCGACAAGGCGATCCCGCCCTACGAGCCGCGCGGGTGCCAGCGCGGCATCTCGTACTCCTGGTACCTCTACAGCCCGCTGCGCGTGAAGTACCCCTACATCCGCGGCGCGTTGCTCGACCTCTGGAAGGAGGCTCGGTCGGCGCACGAGGACCCGGTCGACGCGTGGAGTTCCATCATGCGCGACCGCACGAAGCGCAGGCGGTACCAACGGGCGCGCGGCAAGGGCGGCCTGCGCAGGGCCTCCTGGGAGACCGTGCGCGAAATCATCTCGGCCTGCGCCGTGCACACGATCCGCGATCACGGCCCGGATCGGATCGTCGGCTTCTCGCCGATCCCGGCCATGTCGATGCTCTCCTACGCCGCCGGCGGGCGGATGCTTCAGCTGATGGGCGGAGTGAACCTGTCCTTCTACGACTGGTACTGCGACCTGCCCAACGCGTCGCCCGAGACCTGGGGCGAGCAGACGGACGTCAACGAATCCGCGGACTGGTTCCACGCCAAGTTCCTGGCCGTCATGGGCGCCAACCTGAACATGACGCGCACGCCCGACGTCCACTTCGCGTGCGAGGCCCGCACGAACGGATCGAAGATGGTGGTCTTCGCTCCGGACTTCAACCAGGTCGCGAAGTACGCGGACGAGTGGATCCCGATCAACGCCGGGCAGGACGGCGCGTGGTGGATGGCGGTCAACCACGTCATCCTCGAGGAGTTCCATCACCAGCAGCAGAACGAGACGTTCCTCGACTACACGCGCGCGTTCACGGACGCGCCCTTCCTGGTCGAGATCGTGCGCGACGAAGACGGCTGTCGGCCCGGTCAGCTCCTGCGCGCCGGGCGCCTCGCGACCTACGCGGACGAGGAGAACGGCGAGTGGAAGTTCCTCCAGTGGGACCGTGGCGCGGGGCGTCCGAGAATGCCGATGGGGAGCTCCGGGCACCGCTGGCAAGCCAGGAAGGGGCAGTGGAACCTGCTCCCGAAGGACGGGAAGGACGGGAGCGACATCGACGCCGCGCTCACCTTCCTCGAGGACCACGACGAGATCGTGCAGGTCACGTTCGACGACTTCGGAGCGGCTCGCGCGATTCGGCGCGGCGTGCCCGCGAAGCGCGTCCTCGTGACGAGCGGGGAGGAGGTCCTGGTCGCGACCGCCTACGACTTGCTCATGGCGCAGTACGGCGTCGGACGCGGCTTGGCGGGAGCGTACCCGCAGAGCTACGACGAGGATGGCCCCTACACGCCCGCCTGGGCGGAGCGCTACACCGGGATGGACCGCGCGACGATCGTGCGCTTCGCGCGGGAGTGGGCGACGACGGCGCACCACACCGGAGGAAAGTGCACGGTCATCATCGGGGCCGGCATCAACCACTGGTACCACGCGAACCTGATGTATAGGGCGGCGATCCACGCGCTCCTGTTCTGCGGCTGCGTGGGGGTGAACGGCGGCGGCCTGGCCCACTACGTCGGACAGGAGAAGCTCGCACCCATGGAGCCCTGGTCGAACATCGCGTTCGCGAAGGACTGGTACCCGCCGTCGCGCCTGCAGAACGCACCGAGCTGGCACTACGTCCACTCGGACCAGTGGCGCTACGAGAAGAGCCACCGCGACTACAACTGCGTCCCGGAGCGTCAACCCGAGAACAGCCTGGCGAACGGGCACACGATCGACGCGAACGTGCGCG
>Ga0302046_10001688_pt1 | contig 20691 bp, 19 predicted proteins | sample RVTome_11_FD_200261 | JGI IMG/M metagenome (GOLD analysis project Ga0302046, IMG submission 200261) | Soil microbial communities from uranium-contaminated site in the Upper Colorado River Basin, Wyoming, United States - RVT147D111 (version 2) ...
TTGCGATATTTCCCCTTCGAGGCGGCCATACCTGGAAGGTACGGCATAGCCGACGGGACATCACCACCGTCAAAGACGGTGGGTTTCTACGCTGAACTAAAACACCGGAACACTCAAACACCCAAACACTCAAACACGGAAAACCATGCCCCGCCTTCTCTTCCTCCTCCCGATGCTGGTGCTCTTCATGGCTTGTGGAGAGGGTACGTCCACCTCCCGTGCCGAGACCCAACCCGAAGCCCAGGAAAACGCCATTCCCTTTCGCATCGATGGGACGCTCGACTTTCTACGCGAGAGCGAACACCTGCTCGGTATCGAGATCGAGATTGCGGATACCGACTCGTCCAGGGAGCGCGGGATGATGCAACGGGAGGCGTTTCCGGACCGCACCGGGATGCTCTTCCTCTTCGATACCGTGGAGATCCGCAACTTCTGGATGGCCAACACCCCCCTGGCGCTCGACCTCCTCTTCATCGGCCCCGACTCGCAGATCGTCGACATCGCCAAGTACGCCCGGCCCTTCTCCGACGACCTGATCACCTCGTCGGCAGCGGCGCAGTACGTGCTCGAAGTCCCCGCCGGCTTTTCCGACAGCCACGGCATCACGGAAGGCGACCGCGTACGCTGGCAACGGCGGTAAGGAAGCAATTCCGAATCGACTTACAGCCCGAACGACTCGCCGCAAGCACAGGTGCGCGCTGCCTGCGGGTTGAGGAAGTGAAACCCCTTGCCTTCGAGCCCCTCCGTGAAGTCGAGTTCCGTGCCCTCGATGTAGAGGTAGCTCCGCTTATCCATCACGACCCGGACGTCGCCGAACGTGGAAAAGCGGTCTCCTTCCTGCAGGGTCGTGTCCCAGCCGAGGTCGTACGTAAGCCCGGAGCAACCGCCGGGAACGACGGCCACGCGCAGCATGCTCGCACCGAAATCGACCGCTTCGCTGCGGGCAATCTCTCGAATCTTGTCCAGGGCACGGTCGGTGATGCGAATATCCATATCGAGTAAACCCGTTCTGAGGGTTCAACGTGTTGTTTGAAGGCGTCTGTGTTGTAAGCCGGACCTCGCGCTTCCGATCCAGGACACGTCTTGCGTGTTTGAATCGGTCGCCCTAGACCTTCCTTAGCAAAAACCCGGCATGCCGCCCGGGGTTTCGCCGTTAAAACCCGGTGAAGTTCCGGCCTCCCGTTTTCGACCGACCCACGGGGATTGTAACTTCTCGTTTACACATTCCATCGGCGTAAACAATTGTTTACGTTTTTTGTTTTATTAAGACTCAGTCTAAATTACGACGATGATCCCACGATTCGCGCCTACCGCGTCTTCCCAAGCACAACAACCCACCGCATGAACACCGACACCCAATACCTGCACACCGTCGCCGACAGCGACTACGAGCACGGCTGGGTCACCGAGATCGAAGCCGACACGATCCCCAGGGGACTCAACGAGGACGTCATCCGGCTGATCTCTTCCAAGAAAGAAGAGCCGGCCTGGATGCTTGCATGGCGCCTTCGTGCGTTTCGTCACTGGCAAACCCTGGCGGCCGACGCGGACAAATACCCGCGCTGGGCGCATCTGACGTACCCGGACGTCGACTACCAGGCCATCAGCTACTACTCGGCGCCGAACAAAAAGCCGAAGTACGACAGCCTCGACGCCGTCGACGCCGAGCTGCTGCGCACTTTCGAACGGCTGGGCATTCCCCTCGAAGAGCAAAAACGTCTGGCCGGCGTCGCTGTGGATGCCATCATCGACAGCGTCTCGGTCGGCACGACGTTCAAGGAAGAACTGGCCCGCCTCGGGATCATCTTCTGCTCCTTCGGCGAAGCCATTGAGCACCATGCGGACCTGGTGCAAAAGTACATCGGCTCGGTCGTCCCGTACACGGACAACTTCTACGCGTCCCTCAACGCGGCCGTCTTCAGCGACGGGTCTTTCTGCTACATCCCTCCCGGGGTACGCTGCCCGATGGAGCTCTCGACCTACTTCCGCATCAACGAAGCCGGCACCGGCCAGTTCGAACGCACGCTGATCGTCGCCGACGAAGGGTCGTACGTCTCCTACCTGGAAGGCTGCACGGCCCCCCGGCGCGACGAGAACCAGCTCCACGCCGCCGTCGTCGAGATCATCGCCCACAAGGACGCCGAAGTCAAGTATTCGACGATCCAGAACTGGTATCCCGGCGACAAAGCCGGCAAGGGGGGCGTCTTGAACTTCGTCACCAAGCGCGGCATCTGCGAGGGATCGGGCGCCAAAATCTCGTGGACCCAGTTGGAGACCGGCTCGGCGATCACATGGAAATACCCGAGCGTGATCCTCAAGGGCGATCACTCCGTCGGCGAGTTCTACTCGGTGGCCTTCACGAAGGACCGGCAGCAGGCCGACACGGGCACCAAGATGATCCACCTCGGCAAAAATACGTCGAGCACGATCATCTCGAAAGGCATCTCGGCCGGCTATTCCAACAACAGCTATCGCGGCCTGGTGAAGGTCAACAAAGGCGCCGCGAACGCCCGCAACTTTTCGCAGTGCGACTCGATGCTGCTGGGCGACCGGTGCGGGGCGCACACCTTTCCCTACATCGAGATCAACAACCCGACAGCGCAAGTCGAGCACGAGGCGACGACCTCCAAGGTAGGCGAAGACCAGCTCTTCTACTGCCGGCAGCGCGGCATCAGCGAACAGGACGCCATCAAGCTGATCGTCAGCGGCTTCTGCCAGGAGATCCTCGCAAAGCTCCCGATGGAGTTCGCCGTCGAAGCCCGCAAGCTCCTGGCCATCGAGTTGGAAGGCTCCGTCGGCTAACCCCCTCTTTGTGTGGGAGTAGGGGGGGTAGACGTATAGGCGTTCTTTCCCTCCCACAAACCCATACACCCATAGAGACTCCACCTGTAATCCACCCAGCACAACCCCACAACGCATGACACCCCTGCTTGAGATAAAAAACCTGAGCGCCTCCATCGAGGACATGTCCATCCTGAAAGGCGTCGACCTGACGGTCCACGCAGGCGAAGTACACGCCATCATGGGCCCGAACGGCTCCGGCAAAAGCACGTTGGCGTCTGTCCTGGCGGGGCGCGAAGACTATACCGTGGACAGCGGCGAAGTACGCTACCGGGGCGAAGACTTGCTGGCGATGGAAGTCGACGAACGCGCCCGGGAGGGCGTCTTCCTGGCCTTCCAGTACCCGGTCGAACTGCCCGGCGTGAGCATGATGAACTTCCTGAAGCAGGCCGTCAACGCCGTCCGCGAACACCAGGGCCTGGAGCCGCTGAACGCCGCCGCGCTGCTGAAGCTCATGCGGGAGAGGGCTGCGCTGGTCGACCTCGACCCCAACCTGAAGAAGCGGTCGGTCAACGAAGGCTTCTCCGGCGGTGAGAAAAAGCGCAACGAGATCTTCCAGCTTGCCATGCTGGAGCCGACGTTGGCCATCCTCGACGAGACCGATTCCGGGCTGGACATCGACGCCCTGCGCACCGTAGCCGACGGCGTCAACAAGCTGCGTTCGGACGCACGCGCCTTCGTCATCATCACCCATTACCAGCGTCTGCTCGATTACATCGTCCCTGACTTCGTGCACGTGATGGTGGGAGGCCGCATCGTGAAGTCCGGCACCAAAGCGTTGGCGCTCGAACTCGAAGAGAAAGGCTACGACTGGATTCGCGAGGAGACCAGCGCCCTGGCCGTGTGACGGGGCGTACCTGGCGTGCCTGTACCCCACCCATTCCATGACTTGCTCCATCCCCTGACTTGACGGCTCGTTTATGCTCGCCCTGCTAGACCAAGATACCACACTGGAAGATCGCTTCCTCGCCGCGTTCAAGCGCTGCGAGGGGTGGTCGTTGAACGGCTCCAACGATAGACTCCGCCGCCTGCACGAAGAGGCGCTCGGGCACTTTACGGCGCTGGGCTTCCCGGCCCGCAAGGCCGAAGCATGGAAATACACGCCCATCGGCAAGGTGCTCCGGCGCGACTACGCCGTACTACGCGGATCGGCAGACGCCGGAATCCGGCCCCACGACATCGCGCCGCTCCGTATTCCGGACCTCGACGCACCTGTGGCCGTGCTGGTCAACGGTTCGTTCAGCGAGACGCTGTCGGACCTCAACGGATTGCCCGACGGCGTCATCGTGACGGGGCTGGCCCATGCGGCGCATGCCCATGCCGACCTCGTAAACGCCCACCTGGGGCGCTATGCCGACTATAAGAACGAGGTGTTCACGGCGCTGAATACGGCGTTCACGCACGACGGCGTGTTCGTCTACGTACCTCCCCATACGGTCGTCGAGAAGCCGGTGCAGGTGATCCATATCGTGACGGCCTCGGAAGACACGTTCGTGCAACCACGCCATCTGGTCATTGCGGAGGAAAAGGCCCGTCTCCGGCTCCTCCACACGGAGTCGATACGCACGACGGCCAGCGTCCTCGTCAACGCGGTGACGGAACTGCTCGTGGGGGCGCACGCGCAGGTGGATCGGTACGAGATCCAGAACGACCCCGCCTCGGTTTCCAGGGTGAACACCGTGCAGGTGTACCAGCACACGGGCAGCATCTGCCGGAACAGCACGTTCACCTTCGGGGGCGAGATCATCCGTAACAACATCCAGGCCCTGCCGGACGCCGAGCAGTGCGAGACCCACCTGTACGGCCTCTTCCTCGGGCGCGCGTCGATGCATGTGGATAACCATACCGTCGTGGATCATGCCCGGCCCAACTGCTTCAGCAACGAGCTGTACAAAGGCGTGCTGGACGACCGGTCTACCGGCGTCTTCAACGGCCGCGTCCTCGTGCGCCGCGACGCCCAGCGGACCAACGCGTACCAGTCGAACAAGAGCATCGTGCTCAGCGACACGGCGCGGATGTACTCGAAGCCGGAACTGGAGATCTACGCCGACGACGTCAAGTGCAGCCACGGAGCCACCACGGGCCAACTCGACCGCGACGCGCTGTTCTACCTGCGCGCGCGCGGCCTGACGGAACAGCAAGCCCGCGCCTTGCTGCTGGTTGCCTTCGCCCGCGATGTGCTCGAAAACATCGCCATCGAGCCGCTCCGCACCCATCTCGACACCCTCGTGAGCGCGCGCTTTCGCAACGAAGTGTAGCTGTGCGTCGGTGGAGCCGTATGGACGAACGGGTGAGCCGTAGATCGTCCACCGTCCATACAGATAAAAAAGAGCCCGCTATGCAAACCCTGGAAACACCGGCCCTGGAAACAAAGACGGCGACGGCCGTCTACGACGTCGAAAAAATACGAGGCGACTTCCCGGCGCTGCACCAGACCCTCTACGACGGCCAACCCCTGGCTTACCTCGACAACGCCGCCTCCGCACTCAAACCCCAGGCCGTCATCGACCGGCTCGCGCACTACTACGCCCTTGAGCACAGCAATGTCCACCGGGGCGTCCATCGGCTCAGCCAGCTTGCTACCGAAGCCTACGAAGGCGCGCGCGCCCGCATCGCCCGCTTCATCAACGCTCCCCATCCCCACCAGGTCATCTACACGCGCGGCACCACCGAGGCCATCAACCTCGTCGCCGCCGGCTACGGACGTACCCATCTTTCCGAGGGTGACGAGATCCTTATCTCTTCCCTCGAACATCACTCGAACCTCGTACCGTGGCAGATGCTCTGCCAGGAGAAAGGCGCCCGGTTGCGCGTCATCCCCGTCAGCGACCGCGGCGAACTGGACGGCGAGGCCTACGAAGCCCTGCTCGGCCCCCGGACGAAGCTCGTTGCTCTGGTACACGTCTCGAACAGCCTGGGCACGATCAACCCGGTCAAGGCGATGATCGAGGCAGCACATGCCCAAGGGATCCCGGTCTTGCTCGACGGAGCGCAGGCGGTGCAGCACATGGCCGTCGATGTGCAGGCGCTCGATTGTGATTTTTACTGTTTTTCAGGGCACAAGATGTTCGGCCCGACGGGCATCGGCATCCTCTACGGGAGGGAGGCGTTGCTGGAGGCGATGGCCCCCTATCAGGGCGGGGGCGACATGATCAAGACCGTCTCGTTCGAGAAGACGACCTACGACGGGCTGCCGCACAAGTTTGAAGCCGGCACCCCGCACATCGCCGGAGCCGTCGGGCTGGCAACGGCGGTCGACTACCTCGACGCCATCGGTCTCGACGCCATCGCCGACTATGAACACGGACTGCTGGCCTATGCCGAGGCACGCCTGGGCGCGATGGCCGACGTTCGGCTCGTAGGACGCGCCTCGGCGAAGGCGAGCGTGGTCTCGTTCCTGGTGGGATCGATTCACCCCTACGACACAGGTACCGTGCTGGACCGGATGGGCATCGCCGTACGCACCGGGCATCACTGCACGATGCCGTTGATGGATCGGCTGGGACTGCCGGGCACGGTGCGGGCCTCGCTGGCGCTCTACAACACGCGCGGCGAGATCGACCGGCTGGCCGAGGGGGTAGAGACGGTTAAAAAACTCCTGGGTTAGCCTCGATAAGCACCCACCTGGATAGATCGTACGCATGCAGACCGAAACCATCGCAGCACGCGAGCAAGCCATCATCGAGGAGTTTTCGCTCTTCGACGACTGGATGGGTAAGTACGAATACCTGATCGAACTGGGCCGCGAACTGCCCCTTATCGAGGAGACCTACAGGACTGAAAACTATCGCATCTACGGCTGCCAGGCGCAGGTGTGGTTGCGGGCCGTGTTTAGCGAAGGCAAGGTGTTCTACAAGGCCGACAGCGACGCGATGATCACGAAAGGCTTGATCGCGCTCCTGGTGCGCGTGCTTTCGGGCCAGCCCCCGGCTGCGGTGGTGCATACCGAACTCGACTTCCTCGACCGGATCGGGTTGAAAGAACATCTGTCCTCCACCCGAAAAAACGGCCTGGGTGCTATGGTAAAGCAAATGAAACAGTACGCCCTGGCCTTCAGCGAGGCCGCGAGAAACTGAGTGAGGCCAACGTGTTTGGATAGCCTGGTTTCCACGGACTAACCCGAGAAGACGGTAACCCGTACAGCACAAACCAATGACGACCGAAATCATCAACAACGCGGAGAACGCAACGCTCGAAGCCGACGTCATCGCGTCGCTCCGCGAAGTCTACGACCCGGAGATCCCGATCAACATCTACGACCTCGGGCTGATCTACAAGATCCGCATCGAGCCGGACAACGGCGTCTACGTCACCATGACGCTGACAACGCCGAACTGCCCGGTGGCAGGCATCTTGCCCGGCCAGGTGGAGTCGGCGGTGATGCTCACCGAAGGCGTGACCGACGCCCGCGTCGAACTCACCTTCGACCCGCCGTTTACCATCGAAATGATGTCCGAGGAAGCCCGACTGGAGTTGGGGTTGATCTAGTCATTGGTCACTCGTCATTGGTCACTGGTTCGGACCAAGCCCCTAATGACCCGTGACCAAGAACCAATGCCTCCTTTGCACCTTTCATGCCGTACTAACCCTCGTTGAAGCACCTACAGACCATAGCAATGGCGCGTCGGCTACTCGCCCAGGGGCGGGCCCTTGACGTGGCGCGGATGCTGGAACCGCTCGTAAAGCCGGTACCAGACCAGGTACCGGACGCCTTCGAGGCCGATCAAGTCGTGCTCCGTTGTTTGCTGGCGCGGGTGGAGGTGTTGCAACACGGCGATGCGACGCGGGCACTGGCCCTCCTCAAACCGTTCAAAGCATCGGCAACCCGAGCGCGCCTGGCACCGGCCGTACGCGCCGAGGTGGCTCTCTGGCTCGGCTGGATCCATGCCTGGCCTACCGACACGACGTACGACGACGTCCGTGCCCTGCACTTGCTCGATGAAGCCGACCGCCTCTTCGACCAGACCATGAATCCGGCCGGGCGTTGCTGGGCGCTCATGGGCAAGACGTGGGCCTACTTCGCCCTTGACGAGTTCCTGCTGATGCAAAGGGCATTGCACGAAGCAAGCACCCTGCAGGAAAAGATCGATGACGCCCAGGCCGCCCGCTGGATGCTCGACCTGCGCCTGCTGGATGCTCGCTTTCAAGGCCGCTATTCCCAAGCGCTCACCTGGGCCGACGCGCTCAAAGAAAAGGCACGCCAGGAAGACGACGCGTTTGCCTGGGGCCGGGCCTGCGCATACCAGGCCGCCCTGTACTACGACCTCGGACGGCCGCCTGCCGCGATCCTGGCAACCGCGACCGAAGCGGAAACGCACCTCCAACGCCTTCCCGGAAGGCCCGGCTACCCGCTGCTGACCGCCTACCTCGCCCACGCCGAGGCCTTGATCCGCCAGGGTGCCTGGTCGCGAGCCGACGACCTCTTCGAAACAGCCCTCGATGCGACGAGCGACCTGGCGACAGCCGCGCCGCACCTGCTGCTGCATCGGGCCTTGCTCGATCTACACCGAAGCGACTTTGACCGGGCCGAGGCCCACTTGCGCGCAGCGGAGGCGCAGATACGGCCCCAGCACCATCGGCTGCTGGCCGCCCGTGCGGCGTTGACCCGAAGCGCCCTGCACGAACAGCAGCAAGCCTTCACCGAGGCACAGACCTGGGCCGAACGCGCCCATGCCATGGCCCAAGAGACCGGGCATCCCGGCCAACAGATAGAGGCCCTGCTGACCCTGGTACGTCTCTCCCTGGCGCAGGGCAACCTGGAGACGGCACACCATCATCTCAGCCGGACGCAACCCTTCGGCGATCACTTCGGCGTCTTGCCGATGGCCGCCCTGCGCTTCTGCATGATGGGGATCTTTGCCCTGGCCGAAGACAACGATGAGGAAGCCCGTCCGTACTTCGCTCAGGCCCTCTCGGCGTATTCGCTCATCGGAGACGCCTATCAAACCGCGCGACTTCAGGAACGGCTGGCACGGTTGGAGCCTACGCAGCGGCCCGACTACGCACGTACCCTGCACGAGACGACCTTCGGCGCTTCACTGGCCCACGCCGCGCTGTCGATAGACCTGGTCGCCGAGGCGTGGCTCCAGGCAGCCCGGCCTCTGCTGCCGGACCGCTGGATGGGTGTCTACCGCTGTGAGGAAGGGCATCCGTGGATGTGTGTACGCGAGCTGGGCGAAGCACCGACGGTTCCTACCACCCACGAACCCTGCGGCCCGCGCCTGCAGAACGACGACGTCTACTGGATACGGCTGCGTAGCCACCCCGGCCCCGCGTTCTTCTTCGGAGTTGCCCTCCCCGACCCGGACGACCCGGCGTGGACCGAGGCCGTGGCCCGCATGAAACCCTGGCTCCCCGTGGCTTCGCTGGCACTGGATCATGCGCTCCTACGGTCTGAGTACCCGGGCCTTTCGGGCAGCCACCGCGACGGACCTGGAACCGACCCGTCGCTTTCGATCCAGGGACTGGTCTACGCCAGCCCGGCCATGCGCCGGGTCGTCGCCCAGCTCCTTCGTACCCGTGCCAGCCATAGTCCGGTCCTCCTCACCGGCGAGCGCGGTACGGGAAAAGCCTTGCTGGCCCGGGCCGTACACGACCTGAGCCCCCGCAAAACGGCCCCTTTCCTGACCGTCGAATGTGCCAACGTGGCCGAAGACGTGGTAGAGACAGCCCTCTTCGGCACCAGGGACGGAGGACCCGGCAGGCTTGCCGCCGCAGACGGCGGCACCCTCTACCTGGCTGACATCGACGCGCTGCCCCTCAGCACGCAACGTACCCTGTTGCAGTTCCTGCTCGGCGGCCTCGCCGCCTCCCTCGACGTCCGCCTCGTCGCCTCTACGCCGCGCGACCTGGGCGCTCGCGTACAGGAAAAACGTTTTCTCGAAGACCTGTACTTCCGGCTCAACGTGATCCCGTTGCCCGTGCCGCCGCTGCGCGAGCGTCGGGAAGAGATCCCGTTGCTGGTTCAACACTTCCTCACCGAACTGCGGCCTCCGGGTACGTCCGTCCCGACGCTCACCCACCGCGCCGCCGAAGCCCTGCTGCACTACGCCTGGCCGGGCAACGTACGTCAACTACGCAACGAGATCGAGCGGGTCCTGGTCTACACCCGGAGCGATCCCGCGCCCCTGATCGACGTGGAGGATTTCTCACCTGCCTTCGTCGCCGCGACGAGCGGAGGCGCGCTCCCCGACCCGCTGCAGACGGCCCCGACGGCACCCGTCGCACCCCTTCGCGCCCTCGACAAAATGTTGGCCGACACCGAGAAACACCTCATCGAGCAAGCGCTGATGGAACATGAAGGGCACGTGACAGCCTCCGCAAACGCCCTGGGCCTGACCCGCCAGGGACTCTACAAAAAGATGAAGCGGCTGGACATCGACGCATCGAAGTATCATGCATAACCACGTGACCCCATGACCGAAGCCCAAGCCAACGCCCCGGTTCGCCTCGATCACGCGGCCATCATGACGGCGGACTTACAGCGGGCCATCGCCTTTTATACCGATATCCTGGGGCTCTCGGTACGTCGGGTCGAAGACGACCCCATCCGCAAAGGACGCCAGCGTGCGCTGCTCTCCGACGCCAACGGCCACGACGTGCTGGAAATCATCGAGATGCCGGAACTGGCCCACCCGACGATTCCGGGGCGCGGCGGCCTGCACCACCTCGGCTTTTGCCTGCCCGAACGCGCCTGGCACGCCCTCCGTGCCCGCCTCGACGCCGACGGCGTCCCCTATCAGGAAATCAACGCCTGCCTCTTCCTACGCGACGCCGACGGCCTCGTTCTCGAACTCGAACAGGCGTGAGGTTGCAGGTTCCCGGTGGTCAGGTTGAACAACACGAACCTGGAACTTGAAACCTGATAAACCCGGAACCCGCACGTATGCGCCGTTGACAAACGACACCTCCGTGGATACTTTGCTATCCCCACTCATCCACGACCTCACCGGAGGTGATCGGTATGCGACATCCTGCCGCCCTCGCCCTCTTCCTGGCACTCGTGTGCCTCGCCCAACCCGGCGCGCTGCTCGCGCAACAATGGCCCGAGCCGCTGCCCCCCGAGATCCAGCAACTCTTTGAACCCACCCTCACGGCCATCCGAGCCGGCCACCTCGTCGACCCGGAAACCGGTACGACCGTCGCCAACCAGATCATCCTGACGCGCTTCAACCCGAGCAACGGACAGAGCGAGATCGTGGACGTCGGCTCCAACGTGACCATCCCGGACGGCACCGAGGTCATCGACCTGTCCAATCTCTACGTGCTGCCCGGCCTCGTCGATTCGCACGACCACCTGGCCATCACGTACAAACGTATCCCGGAGAACAATGCCTACTACTTTACCACGATCATGGACAGCTCGCCCATCCGGGCGATCCAGGCGTTCTCCAACGGCTTCCAGAAGCTGGCGTCCGGCTTCACCGTCGTGCGGGACCTGGGCAACAACGGCAACTACGCCGATACGGCCTTGCGGCACGCCATCGAACAGGGGTGGGTGCCCGGCCCCACGCTCATCAACGCCGGGATCATCATCGGCGCGTTCGGCGGCCAGTTCTTCGAGGTGCCGGAATGGGAAAACACGGTATACCCGGAATACCTCAACGCAGACACCAACGACGAAATCGTCAAAGCCATCCGGCGCAACATCCACTACGGCGCGCAAGTGATCAAGGTCTGTGTGGATTGCCAGCGCTACCCCTATACGGTCGACCAGCTCAAGCTCTTCGTCAGCGAGGCCGCGAACGCCAACATGCGCGTCTCCGGCCATGTTCAGACGACCGAAGGCGCCCGCCGCGCCATCGAAGCCGGTCTGTGGTCCCTCGACCATGCGAACGCCCTTACGGACGAACTACACAAAATGATGGCCGAGAAAAGCATCTACCGGGCCGGCACCGAGACGCCGCTGACGTGGTACCGGGGCAGCGAACGCGGTTTCGCGCGGACCGTAGAGGGCCTCCGCAACGCCTACGAGAACGGCGTCAAGATCACCTTCTCGACCGACGCCGACTACTACGTGCCGGGACTGCATCGCGGGGAGGTGACCATCAACTTCCTCAAAACCTGGAAGGCGGCCGACATCCCGGCGCCGGACATCCTCAAAGCGATGACCATCACCGGCTACGAGGCATGCGAGATCCAGGAAGAACGCGGGCCGATCAAGAAGGGCCTGGCGGCGGACATCATCGCCGTGTCGGAGAATCCCCTGGAGGACATCGACGCGCTCCGCGACGTGCAGTTCGTCATGAAAGACGGACAGGTCTTCAAACGCGACGGGGTGGTGATGCCGATGCCTTTCTTCCACGGCGGCCCGCAATACGGCTGGCGCGTACGATAGGTGAAGCCATGAACCGAAGCAACCTTGGCCTGCTCCTCGGCTGTTGCGCCGGGGGGCTGCTCGCCCTCGGATGCCGGGAACCGCAACCGGAACCCGCACCGCCGCCTACCCACAAGATCGCCTTTCAGACCAACCGGGACGGGAATTCCGAGATCTATGTGATGAACCCCGACGGGTCCGGCCTGACCAACCTGACCCGGCATGATTCCCTGGACTACCACCCCTCCGGGTCGCTCGACGGTACGAAGATCGCGTTCATCTCGGGCCGGGACGGCAACCAGGAGATCTACGCCATGGACGCCGACGGCGCCAACCCCACCCGGATCACGCATCACGAGACCGCCGACATCGACCCGTCGTTCTCTCCGGACGGCTCGCGCATCGTCTTCGACGCGGACCGCGAAGGCAACGTCGAGATCTATGTCATGGACGCCGGCGGGGCGGAGGTGCGTCGGTTGACCGATCATCCCGGCGTGGACAGCCATCCGTTCTGGTCGCCCGACGGATCGAAAATCGCCTTCTATTCGAACCGTGACGACCTGGCGAGCGACTCGATGGAGATCTACGTCATGGACGCCGACGGCGCCAACCCCACCCGGCTCACCGAGCATGCGGCAGACGACCGCTACCCCTCGTGGTCGCCGGACGCGGCGAAGATCACCTTCAGTTCGGACCGGGACGGCAATGCCGAGATCTACATGATGAACGCCGACGGCACCGGCCTCACCCGGCTCACCCGTCACGCAGGGGACGACCTGGCGCCCGCCTGGTCGCCGGACGGATCGATGATCGCCTTCGTCTCGCGGCTGCCGGCCGGCAACATGGACGTCTTCGTCGTCCACGCCGACGGCTCCGGCCTGACCAACCTGACCAACCATCAGGCGTCCGACAGCAATCCGAGATGGGTTCCTCGGATGGAATGACGGTTGACGCACCGCCCATGCCCGCGCCGTAGAGCATGGGCTAGCCATTCGCCCTGCGCTGTTCATAGTAGTATCCCGCGACGCTGTGGGATTCCCGCCGCCCCCAGAGGCAAAAGCCCAGCAAGACGAGCAGGTAGGCAATGAAAACACCCGTCTTTCCGAAACTTTTTTCTTGGCGGACCCTGGCCCTGCGCCATCGCATCCAGGCGCGTGGGATCCAGAACGAACGCGGCGGGAATATCGAGGTCTACTCACAAGCTTACCAGGAAGAACCGGCCCGAATCCGTCGCAAGACGATTTGCAGGAGCGTTCCCGTCTCTGTGATAATCTTGCCCTCCACCGCGTAGCCCCGCCGGAACTTAGCGCGGTGCTGTTGCTCCGTCTGGTCGCGGTCCAGTTCTACGAGCACATGGTACCGTTCAGCCGTTGCCGGGCCGCTGCCGGGCTGGGCCGCATCCGTAGCCACGAACACCACCTGCCCGGCGAAGAGCACCCGCTCATCCACCGAGAGCGCGTCGATCTCGATCAACCCGCGTTGCCCGGGGCGTACCTGGTGCACGTCGTACCCACGGGCCTGCAACCGCACGCGCCACTGCCCAGGATCTCCTATTTCGAGCAGCAAGGCGCCCGACTCCACGTGTTCACCCCGCCGGCGTTCCAGATCTTCGGTCAGGACGATGCCGAACGCAGGCGCCCGGATGGTGAGCCGGTCCAGCCGGTTGCGGAGGGCGGCAAGCTCGGCATCGAGTTCGGCGATCTCGGCGTCGTAAATCTGCTCATCATGCGCAACGAGGTCCAGTTCCAGCGCGTCGGTCTGCACGATGCCTTGTTCGGCTTCGGCTTCGAGCACGGCGGAGAGCGAACGGTCCAGGCCCGTATGCGTGCCCGCTACCAGCGGCGCGTCCTGGGAAACGCCGAATCGCGCGCGGGCTTCCCGAAGATCGGCCTGCGCACGCACCAGTCGGGCCTCGCTCTGGCGGATCTGGTACGCACCCCGCTGCGTCTCGATGTCGGCCTGCTGGCTCAACTTACGGAGTGCCGCGACGCTGGCCCGGCGACGGCTTTCAAGCCGCGCGATCGCCGTGGTCAGGGCCAGGGTATCCAACTGTGCCACCGGCTGCCCGGCCCGCACCGTGTCGCCCGCGCCGACCAGCAACGCGCCGATCATCCCCGGTTCCAGGGTACGTACCGGGTAGACCTGCACGGGCTCCAGGTGACCACGCGTGTCGATCGTCATCTCCGTCCTCACGAAAAAAAGCACCAGCATAGTCCCGACGGCGAGGACGCCCAGTCCACCCAGCGTGATGCTTACTCCCCGGCGAACCAGCGTCGGGGTGCATGGTTTGCCTTCCGGTAGATCCGGTAAGACAAGCTCCGGCAGCCGTTCGGTTATCGCTCCATCGCCAACCATAGGACCTCCTGATTTGAATGGGCCGCACCGTCACCCGACGGTCCTGCTCCGATGCTTGCATCGGCCTTGCAGAGAGAACGATACGGGGTACAGTGTTCGAGCAACTGCCCATGGGTGCCCGCACCGGCGACCTTGCCCTGTTCAACCATGACGATGCGGTCTGCCAGCCGGGCGGCCGACATGCGGTGCGTCACAAATACGATGGTCCGGCCCTGGTACAGTTCGAAAAGCGCATGCAGGAGCGCGCGCTCGGTTTGCCCATCGATGTTCGCCGTCGCTTCGTCCAACAGGAGGGCCGGCGCATCCCGCAGCACGGCACGCACGAGCACCACGCGCTGCCGCTGCCCACCGCTCAGGCTAGCCCCCCACTCCGAGACGGGCGTGTCGTACCCCCTCGGCAACGCATCCACAAAGGCCCCCAACTGGCACAGGGCTACTGCCTTTTCTACGTCCTCACGCGTCGCGTCCGGCCGGGCAAGCGTCAGGTTCTTCCACAGCGAACCCTTGACCAGTTGCGTGTCCTGCTGTACGTACGCCACCTGCCGACGCAGCGCGGCGAGGGGTAACCGTTCGATGGGTATCCCGTCCACGGTAAGGTGCCCGGCGTGGGGAATGCGTAACCGCACGAGCAATTGCAAAATGGTGCTCTTGCCGCTGCCGGAAGGCCCCACCAGCGCCGTAACCTGGCCCGCTTTGATGGACACCGTCGCGTCCTCAAGCACCGGGCTCGCCGGACCGTAACGGAAGGTGACGCCGGTCAGGTCGAACTGTCCGCGGAGGGCAGGCGCCTCGGCCCGCGCAGGCTTTCCGGCCGCTGCCGGGAGTGCCAGGGCCGGATCCTGCTCGGGCGGGGTATCGAGGTATTCGAACATCCTCGTTAACTTGACCGATGACTGTTGGAACTCACCATAGAGTTCGATGAAGCGGGCCATCGGCCCCTGGAGGAGCGTGACGTACGCCTGAAAGGCGATGTAGGCGCCCAGCGTCATCTTGCCCCCGATGATGAAGTGCCAGGCCAGGAAGACGTACAGCGCGCTGTTAAGATCGCCCACTACCCAGTTGCCCGTAGAGATCAGCCAGGAGAAACTACCGGCACGGATGCGTACGGCCATGGCCGTCACGGCACACGAACGGGCCTGCTCCCAGAGGCAGGGTTCCAGCGCAAGCGTCTTGAACATCCGGACATTCGCCAACGCTTCGGTGCGGAAGGCGTCAAGCTCGGCGTAGGCCTCGGTCGCCTGCTTCCAGTGCGTCCGCAAATGGCGCCCTGCCAGCGTGGTCAGCATCGCCGTAACCGGCACCGCGATGAACGCCACCAGGGCGAGTTCCCACTGCAAATAGAGCAGTACGGGCGGGATGAGGACCACATAGAGGCCCTGCATGAACACCGTGCGGACGGTCTTTTCGACCGCGGTGAAGGCTTCTTTGACATCCTGGAAACGGGACTGCAACTCACCGGTGCGGTGCTCATCGAAAAAGGAGAGCGGCAGGTGCTGAACGTGGTTGAAGAAGAGCAGGCCGAGTTCGTTCGAGACGCGCGCGTTGACCGCCATGTCGAAGGTGCCGCCGAGCGCGTGAACCAGAGACTTGCAAATGTTGATCGTCAGGAGCCCGGCGACGAGGACCTGGGCAAGGGCCAGATCCTCGGACGGGTAGGCTTCGTCGATCAGCAGCTTCGATACATAGGGCGCTACCAGGCACAACAAGGCCACCGTGCAGGCGAGATAGAGCCCTCTCCTCAATTCAGCCCAATGAGGTCGGATCAAGGACAACAAGCGCCAGAACTGACGCCCCGCCTCTTGCAGTGTTATGTTGCCTCGGCATGGGTTCATCAGACACGCCTCACACAGATGCCCCTCAACGCCACCTGAACTCCTTGATTCGCGGCAGCGCTGCGTGCTTCGCAGCGCCACGATCAGGCCCGAGTGGTCAACGAAGCCGACCCGGGCTTAAAAGAATAAAGCCCAGGCGAAGACGAGCAGTAAGACCAGCACGACCCCGAAGAGGAGCCCCTGTACGAACCCTCTCGTATACGCCGACAGGCGCGGTTGACGCAATGGGCGGTCCTGGGAAGCGTGGGGAGCGTCCTGCGCGCCCCGGGCATCGGGCTCGCCAGGTCTATCCGCACACCACAGCACGTTCAAAATGCTGGATGCTTGAAGCGATTTGTTGAGGGAGGCAACCAGGCGTGGAATGTGGGTCATGCTGATCAGGACGGTACCTTCCATCCCGATACCTGTCATCTTCCCCAGGCGCGATTGGAGTTCGAATACAGGTTCATCGTCCTCCGTCGCACCGTCGAGCAAGATCTGCTTCGGGGTATACACCCGTAAGGTCAGATCATGGGTGATGTGTTCAACGATAAGGGGCATGGGTGTCCTCGCGGCGAATAGATGCGTGCAGAAGCCGGAGACGGTCCTCCGTTAAATGACCCTCCTGGGAGCAAGCGCCGAGGTATCCGTCGAAGGAAGCGGTTGCTTTCCGAGGCAAGCATCGGGGTAGGCGACCCGTCAATGAATCACGTATTCATCTAGACACCATCCGGTGGTAAAACATAACTTCTCGACATGGGCTTCATATAATCTTCACCAGAGGCGTAAAAGCCCGAGCGTCAAACGAGGCCTTCCGCCATCCAGGCATCGAAGGCCCGGGCGAAGCGCCGGGCAGCGCCGGGATCTTTCCGGAGGTAGAGCGCCGGCTCAATCAGTTCCAGCTCCATCAGCGCGAAGCCGCCGGCCGCGTCCCGCACCCCGTCCACCCGCGCATACAGCGGCGGTGGCGTGACGGCCTGCACGACCCGGCGCCCCCACGCCGCCAGCGCGGCAGACGCCGCTACGGCCTGAATCACGGCCCCGTGTTCTTCCTGTACCCTGAAATCACCCGCCTTCGGGACCTTCTGCACGGTATGGCTCTGCACGCCTCCGAAATAGAACAGCGAATACTCGCCCTCCTCCACCATCTGCGGCATGAATGGCTGTGCCATGTAAGCACGCTCCCGGAAGATCGCTTCGAGCGTACCGGCCATGCCCTCCGCGTCGCCGCGCCGGAGCCGAAACGTATCGCCGGCGCTGGCGCTGACGACGGGTTTGACGACGAGGTCTTCGGTCTGCAGCACGTCGAATAGCTTCGTGAGGGCAGCGGCTTCGAGGCCCTGCCCCCAGTGCGTCGGCACGATAGGAATGCCGCGCGCGGCGAGGTCCCGCAGGTAGGTCTTGCGCAGGTTCCAGCGTACGAGGGACAACGGGTTCGCCAGCCGCGCCCGCGAACGGTCGATGCCCTCCAGCACCGCCAGGAAAGCCTGCGGATCTTTGTGATAGTCCCAGGTGGAGCGGATGACCACGGCCTCGTACCGGTCCCAGTCCACGTCCGGCCGACGCCACGGGACGGCCTCGACCGCCCACCCTCGTTCACGAAACGGCTCGTAGGCGAGGTCGTCATCCGAGACGTAGCGGCCCAGGCGGTCCATGGTGAGAAAGGCACACGGCCTCATACCGTAAACTGCCCGGACGGCTTTTCATCCTTCGTCTTCATCCCTTCCGGCAGAACCGCCCTCCTTGGTCGCGTTTGCGGTGCCGTCTCGCTACGCTTCTTCCAGGGCGGCCGCCTCGGCGACGACCTGATCCTGCACGTTACGCGGCATGGCCTCGTAGTGGATGAAGGTAGAGCTGTGAATGCCCCGGCCCTGCGTCATCGACCGCAGCGACGTCGAATACCGGTAGAGTTCGGCCTCCGGCACCTGCGCCTTGATCTTCTGCAAGATCCCCTCGGCCTCAATACCCTGGATCCGCGCCCGGCGGGTGTTCATGTCTCCCATCACATCACCCGTGTAGGTATCCGGTACGATCACTTCGACCTCATGGATGGGTTCGAGGATGACGGGCCGCGCCTGGCGGAAGGCCTCGCGGAAACACATGCGCGCCGCCGTCTTGAAAGCCGCCTCGTTCGAATCAACCGCGTGCATGCCGCCGTCGTAGATCACCAGGCGGATGTCGCCGACGGGATAACCGGCGATGGGACCGTTCGTCGAGGCTTCGAGAATGCCCTTCTGGATCGCGCCGAAGAAGCGACGCATGTCGATGACGCCGCCGACGATGGCGTCGATGAACTGGATCGTCGAGCCCCAGCCGGTCTTCGCTTCCAGTGTGCCGCGCACGGAGATGTCCGGCGGCGGCTTGAACTCGCCGTCGAGCGGTTCGATCAGCATCGAGATGTCGGCAAACTGACCGGCACCGCCCGTCTGTTTCTTATGCCGGTAGGAAGCCCGCGCCTGGCCCTGCACCGTCTCGCGATAGGCAATACGGGGCTTGTCGAACACAACCTCGACGTTGACTTTGTTCTTGAGCCGGTACTGAGCCACCTTGAGGTGCAACTCTCCCTGCCCGCCGAGGACGATCTGGCTGAGGTGCGGATCGTGGACGATCTGGAGCGACGGGTCTTCCTCGACGATCTGATGGAGCCCCTGCGCCATCTTGTCTTCTTCCCCTTCAACGGCCGCCCGGATGGCCATCCGGTAGCGCGGCTCCGGGAAGTCGATGGGCTTGATCAGGACGTCGGAGCCCTTGGGTCGCAGGGTGTTGTTGGTATGGGTGTCCCGGAGCTTGACGAGCGCCCCGATGTCTCCGGCGACCATCCTGGTGACGGTTTCTCGCTCACGCCCGTTGAGTGCGTAGAGCTGCCCGAGGCGCTCACTCGAACTGGTCTGCCCGTTCTCCAGGTCCATGCCCGGTTCGATGGTGCCGCTGTAGACCCGGAAGAAGGAGTAGTCGCCTACATGCTGCTCGGCCATCGTCCGGTAGATGAACACGATCGGATCGCCGTCGAGGTCGGCCTTCACGGGTTCGCCCGCGGTGGTTTCGGCCGGCGGCATCTCCGTCGGCGACGGGCAGACGTTGTCGATAAAACTCATCAGGCGCGAGACGCCTACGTTGTCGGTAGCGCTTACACAGAAGACGGGATACAGCTCGCGCTTGAGCAGGGCGGTATGCAACCCCTGCCGCATCTCATCCTCGCTGAGTTCGCCCTGCTCGAAGTAGAGTTCCATGAGCGCCTCATCGTTGACGGCGATGTCTTCGACGAGCGCGTTGTGCAGTTCTTCGGCCTCTTCCTGGAGCGCCGCCGGGATGCCGGACACGACGGGCTTGCCCTTCTGATCGGCCGGAAAGGTGAGCTGCTTCATCACCAGCACGTCGATGATCGTTCGAGGATCGTCGCCCGCCGGGAATTGAACGACGGTGGCGCTGGCGCCGAAGCGATCGCGGATCTGGTTCACGATTCCCCGGAAGTCGGCCTGGGGCCGGTCGAGCTGGTTGATGACAAACATCGACGGCTTGTTCTGCGTGCCGGCGTAGCTCCAGGCGAGCTCCGTGCCCACTTCCACCCCTTCGGTGGCATTCATGACAAAGATCGCCGTATCCGCCACTTTCATCGCTGCCGCGACCTCTCCGACAAAATCGGGATAGCCGGGGGTATCGATGATGTTGATCTTATGCTTGTCCCACTCGGCGTGCACCAGCGAAGAAAAGACGGACATCTGCCGCTCTTTTTCGCTGTTGTGGTAGTCGCTGACGGTTGTCCCTTCGGCGATCGTCCCTACCCGATGGATGGCGCCGCCGACGAACAGCATCGCCTCAGCCAGCGAGGTCTTACCGCTCCCCTGGTGCCCCACCAAGACTACGTTCCGGATATGACCTGCGTCATAAACGTTCATCTACGTCCTCCTCGTTTGGCCGCCCCGGCGCCCGAGCGCCGCGAACCGGCAGATTGAAAAGTCCAGAAAAAGGCGCCACCGGGTTCCGCAGAGCAAGCTCCCACAGATCGGTGGCGATACGGAAGGTAACAAACGCCAGGAGACCCGCCCGCGGCCTCCATCTGCGCGTCGTTTTCCGATACGATAAAGTCTGGTTAAGATACTCGCGGTATAAAAATAATCAAGACACCATTGCCGGCAACGGCTTTCAAAAGCATGGTTTTCTTGTAATTTGCATGGTTTCCGGGTTCCCGGTCACGGGTCAGGAGTCACTGGTCACGGGTGCGTGAAAAGAAACCAAGGACCCATGACGGGCAGCCCCGGCGAGCGTAATGACCCATGACCGCCTGCCGGAGAACACTTCACCGCTAAAGGGTTTTAACCTCCCCCTCCGCTATCCGTCCGCCTCGATGCCGCCCACACTGCTCGCCCT
>Ga0302046_10001691_pt1 | contig 20687 bp, 15 predicted proteins | sample RVTome_11_FD_200261 | JGI IMG/M metagenome (GOLD analysis project Ga0302046, IMG submission 200261) | Soil microbial communities from uranium-contaminated site in the Upper Colorado River Basin, Wyoming, United States - RVT147D111 (version 2) ...
CGCGCTCGCCGTCACGCGTCTTCCTGTCGAGCGCGATGGACGGAGGCATGGGGACCGACTACGGCTTCCACCTGAACGTCCCCGACGACGCGCCCGCGGACCATGGGTTCGACCTCTTCTTCACCACGACCGTGGCGCACGAGCTCTTCCACGAGTGGCTCGGGACGCGGCTGCACGAGTCCCGCGGCTCGCTGGTCTGGTTCCGCGAGGGCTTCACCGAGTACTTCTCGCAGTGGCTGTCGGCGTCCCTGGGCACGATCTCGGCCGAGGACTTCGCCGAGACCCTGGCGAGCTACGACCACTTCGCGCGCGCGAGCACGTCCCTGGGTCGCGTCGCCTTCGCCGACCCGACGGTCGAGTGGCGCGACGGCGACGGGCCGAACGAGCTGATGGCCTACCGCGGCGGGCCGGTGCTCGCCCTGGCACTCGACGTGGAGCTGCGCGCGGCCGGCGAGCCGGGGCTGTTGCAGCTCCTGCGCGACCTACTTTCGCGCGACGAGCACGTCTTCCCGCCGGAGGACCTCTTCACCTGGTTCGTGGACCACGGACTCGAGGACGCCTGGAACCGTTCCGTCGCAGGGCTGGACGTCCCGGCGGCGGCGGACTCGCTCGCGCGGGCCGGCTTCGTGTGCGCCCGGGTCCCGGTCGACGTGCCCTACCTCGGCCTGCGGACGATCGAGGAGAAGCCGATCTGGCGCGTGCTCGCCGTCGACCCGCAGGGCCCGGCGGCGCGGGCCGGCGTGCGCGTCGGAGACGTGATCGACGGGTTCTTCCCCTTCCACGACGCGCCACTCGAGTTGATCGAGCTCGACACGCCCTACACCTTCGGTCTCACGCTCTTCGCGCCCGGCGTCGAGGGGACGTTCCTCGGGATCCGCCGCGGCGACGAGAAGCTGAAGCTCTTCGTCGACCCGGAGCTGCGCCCCTGGGGGCTCCGCCCGAGCTGGAGCGCGGGCGAGGCGACGGACGCGTTCTTCGCCTTCGAGCCGCGCTGAGCTACTCGCGCTTCGACGCGACGAAGTCGAGCAGGTGCGTCTTCAGGTCCGTGCTGCAGATCGGGGTGGTCGGGTCGGCCTTCACGCCGTCCAGGGGGCAGGTGAAGACGTAGCTCGACTCGCCGACGATCCACTGCTGCAGGGCCTCGCGTTCGGCGCGTTCGACGCCGGCGGTTCCGCCGGCGGCCGGGAAGAGCGTCCGCACCGCGAAGCGGTATGCCATGCGCTCGTCCAGCTCGCGCTGGTGGCGGAACACGAGGTAGGTCACGCGCGGCCGCAACTCGTCGGGCAGGCGTGCCGCGTCCATCAGGCGTTGGCAGCTCGCGAGGTCCAGCATCCCCGCGTTCTGCTCCAGGATGCGCGAGACCTTGCTCTCGAAGCCGAGGCGCGAGTAGACCGTCAGGAGCCCCATCGACAGCCCGAGCTTCGCGTTCTCGACGCCGAGCTCGGCCAGGCTCGCGGGAAGCTGCTCCGCCAGCGCCTTCTCCGAGACGCCGCTCGGGGCGAGGTCCATGCCGTAGCTGATCTGACGCGCGGCGGCGACCATGTGGGCCGTGGGCGAGGTGTCGTCCCCGCCGCCGGCACCGAGCCGCAGGCGCGTGCCGGTCTCGGGCTCGCGCAGCCAGGCGCCCGCGAAGGACGCGCGCAGGTGCGCCTCGGCGGCGAGGTAGGCCGCACCGAACCGCTGCAGGCGGTACGCTCCGGCGTCCGCCTCGGTGCTCGCCAACAGGTCGTCGCGCAGCGCGACGGTCTTGGCGAGCTCGCCCTGTTCCAACGCCGTGACGGCCTGCTCCAGGAGCTTCCGGTTCTTCCCGGTCAGGTCGGTGGACGCGCAGGAGGCCGCGCCGGCAGCCAGACCGACGAGGAGGAGCGCGTGGACGCGTCTCATCGCCCCACCCCCACGTAGAACTGCTTGAGCTTGTTCTCGAACATCACGTTGAACGTGAGCAGCCCCTTCGACACGTCGACGGCCTGACCGTACTTGCCGGACTGGAGCGTGAGGACTTGGTCCTCCACCACGGCCTTCTTCGGGAGCTGGAAGTAGACGAACAGGGCGTTGCTCGCGTTCTCGTACTTGGGCAGGACGCCGGGCTCGAGCGACTGTCGACGCACCTTGTCGCGCAGACGGTCGTTCCCCGTGAGCTTGGCCGCGACGTCGGCCCAGACGGACGGCAGCACCGTGCCGTCCGGCAGGTAGAAGCGCATGTCCATCTGGTCCGGGTCGAGCCGGACGGGGGCGGACTCCTGCTCCCGGCCGCGCAGCCCGATCTGGAGCTGGATCGGCAGGAGCCCCTTCTCCGTCAGGTCCAGGCCGAGCGTCTCGGCATGGCGACGCTGGAACGACGCCTCGGCGTAGACCGATGCTCCGACGCCCGGCATCTCCTGCAGGGTGCCGCGCGGGAAGCCCTCGAAGAAGCGCGGCGGCTCGGTGTCGGCCTTCACGCTCGCCCCGCCGCCGCAGGCGGACAGGAACGATACGAGCAACAGGGAACGGGGAATGGAGGGACGCGGGTTCATGACGAGCCCTATCTCACCGAGCGTAGCTTCCGTAGACCAGCTCGAACTTCACCGTCTCGCTGTCGCGGAAGACCAGCCCGTAGCGCGGGGAGACCCAGCGTACCGTTCCGTCCGTGGTCACGACGAGGCAGGGGATCGGCTCCTCGCCCAGGGTGCGCCGGAACCTGTCCACCTGGGCCGCGGTCACGATCTGCGAGGGCGGATCCTCGTCCGCACCGAGGGTATGGTTGCGCACCTCGAAGCTCCCCCAGTCGGACAGGTCGAACAGGAGCTCGCCGGTACCCTCCTCGACGAAGCGCTTGCCGACGCGCTCGATCGTGCGCGTGACCGGCCGCGAGCGCTCCGAGCCGTCACGGCTGTAGACCTGGGCGTTCCAGGTGGCGCGGGAGCGGCCGTTCTCTTCCGCGCGCTCGAAGGTCACGTCGTGCCACAGGACCATCCCGGTCCCCTTGTAGGTGACGCGGTAGACGAGCCTGCTCGCGGCCGGATAGGCCGAGGTCTCCTGGACGAGCTCGTGCTCGAGCCGCAGGCGCGTCCACCAGGCCGGCTCGGGGCTCGTCCCGGCGGCCTGGGCGAAGAGCGCGCGATCGAGAGGCTCGCCGCCGACGTAGCCGGGCTCGCCGAGCCAGCGGCGCGCGTGCTCGAAGCGCAGCACGCTGCGCGCTGCTTCCGAGCGCGCGAGCTCCTTGGCCTGCCCGGCGAGGAGCTGCACCCACTCGGCGAGCGCTCCTCCGGCGTCGCCGGACAGGAGCTCGTCAGCCATGAGCTCGCCGCCCGGCGCCAGTCGCTCGTCGAGCGCGAGCGCGAACCGCTCGAGCTCCTGCGACAGGTACTCCCGGCCGTCCGCGACGCGCGCGGCCAGCACGCTCACCGCGCGCGGGCTCTGCAGGGGGTCGCTGGCGCGGATGGCGGACCAGGTCTGCTCGACCTCGTGCACGCCCGAGTCGAGCGCCCGCTGCGCCTCCGCGAGCAGGCCTCCCTCCGCGTCCAGGAGCCGGCCGAGCTCGGCCACGACGCGCGGCGGTTCGGCCGAATCCTCCGCTCCGTACCAGAGCCAGTCGTGCGCGTCGACCAGGAACGCCTCGCGGCCGCTGCGGACGGAGGGCAGGTGGAGCGCGATGATGGCGGTCGCCTGCGAGCGGCTCCCCTCGTCCGCGCCGACCCGGAAGAGCTGCAGGCCGTGCGCCAGGCCGCACACCTCGCGCAGCCAGTCCTCGCCCGGCAGCGCGGCGACCGTCCCGCTCTCGAGCAGGTAGTCGACCGATTGAGCCGCTTTCTCGCCGCGTCCGCTGGCGAGGTGCGCCAGCATCGCGCTGTTGAACCAGCGCGAGAGGACGTAGCTCGGGTCGGTGCTCTGCTTCAGGCGCCCTACCTCGCCCAGCAGGCCGTCGATCTCGCGCTGCTTCTGGCTACTGTCCGCCTGCAGGCGCGCGAGGTCGTCCTGGAGGACCTTGCGCTCCTCGCGCACCTCTTGCAGGTCGCTCTCGAGCCGCGCGATCTGGTCTTCGAGCCGGCTCTTGTCGACCTCCGACACCTCGCTCTTCACGACGTCGACGCGCTGGCCGACGTCCCCCACGCGCTCGTCGACGCGCGCGACCTCGATCGCGGCGAGCTGCGACTGCAACCGCTGGACGTCGCGTACGAGCTCGGTGTTCGTCCCCTGGAGCCGCGTGTTGGCGTCCACGGTGTCCCACAGGAGCCAGCCCTCCACGCCGGTGCCGCCCAGGAGCAGGACCAGCAGCGCCGCGGCCCAGGCCGGCATCACCTTCGGCAGCCTGTAGGCCTTCGAGCGCTCGATCGCCTTGATGAACTCGGCCGCGCTCTGGAAGCGCTTGTCGCGGTCCTTCGCCAACGCCTTCGACAGGAGCGACTGCAGCGGCCGCGAGAGCTGGGAGAGGTCGCGGATCAGCGGCTCGACGTCCGTCTCGAGGATGGAGGACGTGATCTGCGCGACCGTCTTGCCCTCGAATGGCCGCGCGCCGGCGAGCATCTCGTACAGGAGCACGCCGACCGAGAAGAGGTCCGAGCGCGGATCGAGTCGCTCGCACTGCACCTGCTCGGGCGACATGTAGGTCGGGGTCCCGATCAGCTCGCCGTCGCCGATCTCGGCCGCCAGGCCGGCGATGCCGAAGTCCAGCAGCCGCACCGCGACGCCGAAAGGGTTCTCGTCGGTCTTGGTCGCGCGCTCGGCCAGCATGACGTTGGACGGCTTGATGTCGCGGTGGACGAAGCCGACGTCGTGGCCGCTCTGGAGCCCGCGCAGGATCTGCAGCGTGATGTCGAGCGCGTGGCGGACGTTCAGCGTCTGTTCGCGCGCCAGGAGCGCGGAGAGGTCCTCGCCCTTGACCAGGTCCATGGTCAGGAACAGCGTCCCGTCCGTCGTCTGCCCCGTGTCGCGCACCTGGCAGACGTGCTCCGACACGAAGCGCTGCGCGGTCTTGATCTCGCGGAAGAAGAGGCTGCGGAAGCTCTCGTTGCTCGAGTAGCGCGGGATGAGGACCTTCAGCGCGATCGAGCGGTTGTCGACGTAGCGGTCCTTCGCCAGGTAGACGCGGCCCATCCCGCCCTCGCCCAGGAGACGGACGAGCTCGAAGCGTTCGGCGAAGAGTTTTCCTGCCGGAGACTCCTGCTCGGCGCTCGGCGCGGGAGCTCCGTGCGCGAGCGTGCGGTCCTCCGCGCCGGCCGGCGGCGTGACGACCGTGTCCCCGGCGTCGCCCCGCGCGCGCGGAGCGGGCAGCGTTGAATCGGCGTTTCCTTCGGCCATGTCGGCGAACCCTCCTCAAGCTATCCGATTCGGGGAGCGCCGGGAGATCCGCGGGAGCGGAATCGCCGCCGTCCGACGTCTCGCCGACTCAACCGGGGTACTCGCCAGAGATGTAGTCCTCGAGGTCGTCGATCGTCCGCTTCTGCTTCGAGATGATCCAGTGGACGAGATCGCCGAGCGACACCACGCCCACGATCTCGCCGTCGGCGATGACGGGCAGGTGGCGGCAGCGTCTCCCCGTCATGTGCTGCATGCACTCGTCGATCGTCGTGCTCGGCTCCACGGTGACGACCGGGCTGGACATGATCTCGCGCACCTTCATGTCCTTGGACGAGCGCCCGACCAGGATCACCTTGCGAGCGTAGTCGCGCTCCGAGAAGATGCCGACCAGCTCCGACCCGTCCAGGACCAGCAGGGCGCCGATCCGCTTCTCGGACATGATCACGAGCGCCTCGTAGATGGTGGCCTCGCCGGAGACGGAGTGCACCGCTCCTCCCTTCTGAGCGAGAACGAGCTCGACCGAGTCCTGAAGCTTCACGGGCATCCCTCCTGCACCGACACGGCGGAACGGCGGGACTCTAGCACACGCCTTCTACCAGCTACATTCCTGCGGCGTGATCCTGGAGGAGCCGGTGCGAGACGGGAGCCGCCCCGAGGCCCGACGGTCCGCGAGCGCTCCTTCTGGAGCTAACGCGTCGAGCGGTCGCACTCGAACGCGACGCTGCGCAGGCGGACCGGCTCCCAGGAGCGGACCGCGATCACCGGGTTCGAGTCGCGCGGCGCGCGCGTCTTCGCCTGGTACAGGAGCCGGCCGTCCAGCTCGACCGTGCAGCGTCCGGAGCCGCGGTAGCCTTGGACGCGGAGCGTGTGCGTCGCGTTGCTCGCGAGGAGCGGCTCCGTCTCGGTCCCTGCGCCCTCGCGGACGCGCTTCAGGATGTCGTCGAAGTCCTCCGAGCCGACCAGCAGGCGCGAGCGCTGGTCCGAGCCCGGAAGCCCGGGCCCGGTCAGCGCGACGTGGAAGCCTGCCACCGTGACGACCAGCAGCTTGGGCGGGCCGGGATACTCGTCGAAGGTCAGCGTCAGGTCGAAGTCCGCCAGGTCGAGCGGGGACGCGAGCACGAGGTACGGGCCGCGCTGCAGCCGCATGCCCTCCCAGTCGCGCGTCTCCTTCCCCTTGATCCAGCCCAGGTTGTCGAAGACCCAGTCGCCGTGCTGCCAGGCGCCCACGGACTGCGAAGTGAAATCGTACTCGAGGCGCACGCGCAGTCGGCGCGGGAACTCGAGCCTGGTCGGGCCGAAGTCCTCGGCCAGGATCGCCTCGACCGGACGCTCGGGGCCGGGCTGGAGCTTCGCACGGAGCTTGCGCAGCTCCTCGCGCTGGTCGGCGACCTCGGCCACGTCGCCGTACTCCTCCAAGAGGATGTCGATGTGCTTCACGACGTTGGACGGACCGCGCCCCTGACGCGACTCGTCGAAGACGAGGTTCAGGAACTCGATCGCTTCCTCGGCGCGTTGCTCTCCCAGCTCGCGCCGCTCCTCGAGCGCGGTGAAAACGCGCCCCTCGAGGTCGAGCTCCAGCTCGGCCAGGAGTCCGTCGGTCGCCAGCTCCGGGTGCAGCACCGTGCGCGCGTCGACGAACTTGCTCTCGTGGTACAGCAGCGATGCCAGCCCCAACCGCTGCTCGCCCGAGAGCGCGGTGACGTCGTCGTAGCCCGCCAGGACGACGAGCTGGTCGGCGGCCAGGGTCGCGAAGTCGATGCGGCGCTCGCGGCCATCGAGGAAGAACCCGCCTTCGACCAGCGGGTCGGGGCCCGACTCCACGCGCCGATTCGTGAACCAGATGTCACCCACGCGCAGCTCGGGTAGCGTCCGGCCATTGAGGTCGCGGATGCGGTCGGACGCGCTGCGCAAGAGATCGAAAGCGACCCGGGCCTCGCGGACACGCCGCTCGGCGAGTCGCTCCAGGTCCTCGCGCCAGCCCGCCTCGGTCGAGTGCGCCAGCGACGCGACCATCGCGCGCGTCTCTTCCCACATCCCCGCGACCTCGTCGTAGCGCCGCTTGCGCCACAGAGGGGCGCACAGGCGGCTCGTCTCGCTCAGGTCGAAGCGAGCGTCCTCCTCGAGCAGCTCCTCGGCGCGGGCGTCGAGCCCGGCCGCGTGGCGGGAGAGCGCGTCGAGGCAGGTGACCGCTACGTCCGCGACGTCGACCGGCATCTTCTCGCGCTGGAGGTTCGTGGACTCGAGCTCGAGCTCGAACCACGAGAGCAGGGCCGCGGACGCCCGGATGCGCGGGCGGGCGCGCTCCAGCTCGTCGAGCAGGGTGTCCGCTCGCGTCTTCACCTGCCGCGTCAAGCGCGCGTCGAGCGAGCGCCACTCGATCTTGACTCGCTCGCGCTCGCTCCGGAGCGCGAACTGCGCACCGTACTCGAGCGCGTCGTTCAGCTCGCGCTCGGGCAGGCGAACGTCGACGAAGCCGGCCGCCGCGAGGATCTCCGGGCCGTCGAGCTCGAGCTTCTTCAGAGCGGCGCTCCATTCCTGGCGTTGCACGAGGCGTCCGACCTCGGCGCGGACGCGACCGTTCCACGCCTCCAGGGCGCTCGTGAGCTCGCGGGTCGCACCGCGAAGCTGCTCGGTCAGCCGCGACTCCTGCCGCTCCGCCCACTTCGCTATCGAGACGCCCTGACCCTCGAGCTCATCGACGCGGTATCCGGTTCGCTGGTAGATGGCGCGAGCGAAGTCGTCGTAGTAGGCCGCGCGAGCGGCGATGTAGTCGTTGCTCTCGAGCGCCGCCTCGATCGCCGTGGTGGCCGTGGAGCGCTCCCTCGTCACGGCGAACCGCAGCCGGTTCGTCAGTTCCCGATCGATCTCCTCCCAGCGCTCGCCGTATTCCGCGGGCAAGGTCGCGCGCAGCGCCGCGAGCTCGCTCCGGTGCTGTGCCAGGTTCCCAGGGTCTTCCTCGGCGTGCACCAGGAGCGTCTCGAGCGCGGGGTAGGGCGGAATCGTGCGCTCGGCGACCGGAACGACGTCGACGGAGGCCTTCTTGCCGAAGGGCTCTCCGGCGAAGATCCAGGTCGCGCATGCCGCCAGCACGACGGCCCCGGAAGCGATCGCCAACCGTCGCGTGCGGCCGCGGCGCTCGACCGGATCGAGCCCCCTGCGCCGGACCTTGGGCGCGCGGCGTTCGCGGACTCGCTCGAGGTCGAGCAGGAGGTCGCGCGGCGTCTGATAGCGTCCGTCCGGGTCGTGCGTCATGCACTTGCGAAGCACCAGCGCGAGCCCCTTCGACACCGACGGCTCGACCTCGCGCGGATCCGGCACGCGGTGGTAGAGCACGGCGGAGAGGATCTCGGCCGCGCTCTCACCGGAGAATGGTGGGCGACCACACACCGCGTGGTAGAGAGTCGCCCCCAGCGACCAGATATCCGACCGCACGTCCGCCGCGGACGAGTCGACTGCCTGCTCGGGACTGATGTAGTGCGGCGTCCCCAGCGTCCCGCCTTGACCCGTCATCTGCGGATCCTGCTCGACGAAGGCCAGGCCGAGGTCCGCCAGCCGCGCACCGCCGGCCTTGTCGATCAGGATGTTCGCCGGCTTGATGTCGCGGTGCACGACGCCGTGCTCCCACAGGTGTTCCAGCGCCTCGACCAGCGGGATGAACAGCCGCAGCGCCTCGCGCTCCTTGAGCCGACCCTGCTGTCGCAGTCGCATTCCGAGCGAGGGACCGTCGACGAACTCCATTGCGTACCACCACATGCCGTCGGTCTCGCCCATGTCGATCGCGGTGACGACGTGCGGGTGCGCCAGTCGTGCGGTGGTGCGCGCCTCGCGTTGGAGCCGGCGGACCAGTCGCTCCTGCCCCGAGAGCGCCGGGTGCAGCACCTTCAGCGCGACCTCGCGATCGACGATGAGCTGTCGCGCGCGGTAGACGATCCCCATCGCTCCGCGCCCGATGACGGCGCCGACCTCGTAGCCGGGGATGCGCGGCGGCGAAGGCGTCCGCGTGGAGCCGCGCTTCGTCGCGGAGACGCCTCCTGGCGAGTGCGCGGCATCCGAGGCGGACGGTTCCAGAGGTTCCCCGGTCATGCGGACAGGGGCTTCCGCCCCGCACCGATCCTACCCCAACGCCTGCGCGCCGTTACGCGCGCTCGCTGCCGGCGGCCTCCTCCTCCGCCGGCTCCTGCTCCTCGTCTTCCATGTCCCTGCCCACGCCGTACTTCTCCAGCTTGCGTTGCAGCGCGAACCGGCTGATGCCCAGCTCCTTCGCGGCCTGGCTCTTGTTGCCCTCCTTGCGGTCCAGCGCGCCCTGGATCGCCTGCCGCTCGAAGCGCACGACAGCAGCGCGCAGGTCGCCGACGATGACCGGCGTGGGCGTCGGCGGGCCGCCGTGCGCCGAGCGGAGGAGGACGTTCGGCGAAAGGTTCTCGAGCCGCACGACGTCGTCCGAGAGCAGGAGAACGCGGCGCATCTCGTTCTCGAGCTCGCGCACGTTGCCCGGCCAGTCGTAGGCCGCGAGCGCTGCCTGTACTTCGTGCGGCAGGTGCAGGGCCTGGCGATTCGCCTCGCGCGCCGCGCGGCCGATCAGCGCCTCCGCCAGCAGCGGGATGTCCTCGCGCCGCTCGCGCAGCGGCGGCAGCCGCAGCGTGAGCACGTTGATGCGGTAGAAGAGGTCCTCGCGGAACTTGCCCGCCTTCACCAGCTCCTCCAAGTCCTGGTGGCTGGCCGCCAGGAGACGGACGTCGACCTTGGTCGTCTGGTTCGAGCCCAGCGGGCGGACCTCGCCCTCCTGCAAGACGCGCAGGAGCTTCTTCTGCATCTCCGTGCTCATGTCCCCGATCTCGTCGAGGAAGAGCGTGCCGGTCGTGGCCTGCTCGATCAGCCCCTTCTTCGCGCGGTCGGCACCGGTGAACGCTCCGCGCGTGTGGCCGAACAGGACGGACTCGAGCAGCGTGTCCGGCAGCGCTGCGCAGTTCTCCGCCACGAAGGGCCGGTCGCGCCGCGCGCCGTTGAAGTGGATCGCGCGCGCGATCAGCTCCTTGCCGGTGCCGCTCTCCCCGTGGATCAGGACCGGCAGCTCGGTCTCGACGATGCGGTCGAGCTCGTGGAACACGCGCTTCATCTCGTCCGATGCGCCAACGATCGAGCCGTAGTCGTAACGGCCGCGCTCGCGGTCGAGCTCGCGGCGGACGACGGAGAGCTCGTGGTCCCGGTCGCGCACCTTCATTCCGAGCTGGTCGTTCAGGCTGCGGATCTGCTCGGTGGACTGCACGAGCCGCTCGTTGCGCTCGCGCAGCTCCGAAACGAGCCGCGCGTTCTTGATCGCGATGGTCGCTTGGTCGGAGAGGAGCTCCGCCAGGTCGAGGTCGTCCTCGGTGAAGGCCCCCTTCTGCAGCCGATTGTCGACGTACAAGAGCCCCTCCACCTCCTCGTCCGTGCCGATCGGCAGGCACATGACGGAGCGCAGCTTCAGGTCCTCGACGCTGGCCATCCCGCTGAAGCGGTCGTCGCGCCCCGCGTCGACGGACAGGAGCGGGCGGCCGGTCTCGACCACTCGCTCGGCGATCCCCATGGAGAGCCGCGAGGCGGGGATCGGGATGTCCGACTGGTCGAAGGCGCGCGCGACGCGCACCTTCCACTCGCGCGGGTTCTTCTTGAGCCGCTGGGTGTCGAGCAGCAGGAACCCGCGCTCGCCGCCGACGAGTTGCACGGCCGCGTCGACGATCTGCCGCAGGAGCGCGGAGAGGTCCGTCTCCTGGACCAGGGCGTGCGTGATCTGGGCGTAGACGCGCAGGCTGGAGTGCTCGCGCTTGAGGCCGCCGTGCATCGTCTCGAGGCCCTGCTCGCCGATGTCCTCGCCCAGCCGTTGCGTCTCCCCCGCGCGCGTCGGCTTCTTGCTGACCTCGTCGACGTGCAACCGCGCGCCTCCGACCCCGATCACGTCGCCGACCTGGAGCTCGCCCTGGTCGGTGCGCTCGTCGTTGAGCTGGGTTCCGTTCGCAGAGCCCAGATCGATCAGGCGCGCCTTCGTGCCGCTCACCTCGATCCGGCAGTGGTGGCGCGAGGAGAGCGGACCCGACAGACGGATGTCGTTGTCGATCGCCCGACCGATCCGGATGACCGATTGGTCGAACTCGAGGGTCGAGCGGGTACCCTCTTCCACGACGACGAGCTTCACGGTCGCGCCCCCGCGAGGCCCCTGGGACCGCCGAGTCGCTTGTCGGACGTGTGATTTCGCACAGCACACCCTTCTAGCGACCGCCTCTGTTCGGTTAACGCACAGCCACCCCTCTGGGCCCCTTCCCGGATCCTGCCATGCCTCCTAAACCCTGGTTTGCCAACGGATTACGGTTCGAGTGCACGGGCTGCGGAAACTGCTGCCGGAACCACGGGGACTACAACTACGTGTACCTTACGGACCGCGACGTGGCCGCCATCGCGGATCACCTCGGGCTGACTCCGGGACGCTTCGTGGCGGAGCACTGCCGGATCGAGGACGGCTGGGTGACCCTGCGCATGGATGCGCCGGCCTGCGAGTTCCTGCTCCCGGACAACCGCTGCGCGATCTACCCGGTGCGGCCGAAGCAGTGCGCCACCTGGCCCTTCTGGGAGGAGAACCTCGAGCGAGCGACCTGGGAAGGCCCGGTGAAGGACTGCTGCCCCGGCATCGACAAGGGCGAGCTCACGCCCGCCGCCGAGGTCGAGCGCATCGCGCGCGAGAACGAGGCGTGGTACGCGGAGGACTGATCGGTCGCGGGAGGTGTGGGCCCGCGGACAGGAGAGGTTCCGGGGGAACGAAACGGTCACTCGACGCGGTACACGTGGTAGCGCGGCCCCCGCACGGAGTCGGGGGAGTTCGAGTAGAGCACCTCGAAGTGCTCCCCCAGCGTCGCCGCGGCAGCCCGGTCGGCGCGCTCGGCGCTCCGCCCCCCGGTCCACTCCATGAGTCCGCCGAGTCGGGTGTCCACGACCAGGAGCCTGCTCCGGAAGCGCTCGCGCACGACGCGGCGGACGTCCTCGGCCGTTCCGAGGGCGTAGGCGTCGAAGAACTCCCGCGCCCGACGGCGAGCGCGCGTCGTCTCGTACTTCGGCTGCAACACGATCGGGTTGCCCGTGTGCGCGAGGATCGCCGCGGACGTGACGAAGTCGGACACGATCGGCTCCGAGGGATCGACATTGTCAGCGATCCAGTCCAGGAGCTCGCGCTGCTCCCGGGTCGTGATCGGCGTGCCGTACCAGCTCTCGAGATCCCAGTACGCGAGGCTCCGGACGAACGACACCCCCTGAAGGACGGTGAGCAGCGCGAAGAGCGCGAGCGCGGCCGTGTTCCTGCGTCGCGCCGGAACGAGGATCACGAGCGCCGGGATCAAGAGTCCCAGGACGATGATCGTGCGGCCGACCAGCCAGGCGATCGGCAGTGACAGGAGCGTCAGCGAGATCCAGAGCCAGTCGAAACCGGCCAACTCGCGACGGTAGCGCAGCGCGAGCGCGATGGCCGTCGCCGCGACGGCCCAACCGGCGAGTCCGATCCAGGCGTACAGGTAGGAGAGCGGCAGCGTCTCGAACGGCCCCTGCCACAGGAGGCGCGCGTCGAACGAGATCACGGACGGATCCATCGGGCGCCGGCCGAGGTGGACGACCTTGGCTAGCAGCAGCTCGAAGACGTGCGCGTATCCGTTGCCGGGATGGAACAGGCGCGAGACGCCGAGCAGCAGCAACCAGCTCCCGAGCGCCACGCCGGCGCTCGGCCAGCGACGCGCGAGCCGACCGCGAGCGCGCAGCAGGCCGACCACGAGCAGCGCGAACGCGAGCTGCATCGGGAAGCCGAGCAGGAAGCCGCCGGACCGTAGTGCTGGCACCAGCGTCGCCGCGAGCACCGGACCGAACAGGACCGCCCACGACCCCGGAACCTCGAAGGGGCTCGCTCCATTCCGCAGGAGCCACAGGTGCAAGCAGGCCAGCTCGATCGCGACGAAGAACCCCATCGCGTGCCAGGTCGCGCAGGCCGCGCCGGCGAGGAGACCGGCCCAGAGGAACGCACTCGCCGTCCGCAACTCGGAGGCGCGGGCGAGCAGCGCGAGGTGAGCGGCGAAGAGCGGCAGCGACAAGTCCTCGCGCACCAGCACGAAGCCGAGCGTGCGGTAGTTCGCCGGGATCACGCACCAGAAGGTCGCGGCCACGAGGGCCCAGCCCGGGCTCCGCGTGCGCCAGGACACGACCCCGTAGACCCCCGCCGCTGCCAGTGCTGCGACGAACGCCATCAGCCACAGCGCGAAGACGTGCAGCGGCAGGTCCCCGCCGACCGCGAGGTGGCCCCAGGCCACCAGGAACTCCTGCCCCACGGTGAACTCGGCCGGGACGTCGGTGAGCTCCGGCCACTGCACGCGCGGATCGGCGCGGAAGTCCTCCGGCGGCAAACCGCCGTTCGCGCGGATGCGCCCGGTGAAGTAGGAGAGGAGCGCCGGATCGCTCTTGAGGAGCGCCTGGGGGTGCTCGGGGTCGAAGCTCGGGTGGTCGAGGGCGACGCGCGCGCGGGCGTAGCCGCTCAGCCCGATCAACAGGACCAGACCCAGGAGCCCGAGGATCCGCGCCGTGCGCGTCGGTCGCGTCTCGGGAAGGGGTGCCGTCGGCACGGCTCCTACTTGAGCTGCTCCCAGTACTCGGTCGGCATGTCGTGCGCGATCTTGAGCGCGCCGTTCGCGCCTCCGTAGATCGGCTCCTCGATGCGAACCACGGTGCCCTCGCCGAGGGTCTCGTGCATCTTGTTCTGGATGGCCGTGTCGAGCCCCTTGATCATGCTGCCGCCGCCGGCGAGCAGGACGCGGTTCTTCAGCCGCGCCTGGAACTCGGGATCGAAGGTGGAGACGAGCTCGCCGAGCCCATCCACGATCGGCGGGATCATGCGCCGGCAAGCCTCGCGCAACGGGTCCGTGAGGTCGAACTTGGTCGGCTTGCCCTTCACCGGCAGTTCGACCACGCAGCGCTCCATCTCGTCCGCTACCGAGGAGTAGCGCTCCTTGATCGCGCGGATCATCTGGATGCTGAACTGCGCCTCGGGATGGGCCTCCTTGACCAGGTCGCTGAACTGCTGGTCCACGAAGTCCCCGGCGGTGGTCATCGTGATCTGGTCCGTGTCTTCGGGCATGGTCCCGTGCATTCGGCACAGGTCGACGGTCCCCGCGCCAATGTCGATCACGAGCACGTCGTCCAGCCAGTCGAGCCCGTAGGCGACGGCGAACGGCTCCGAGCACAGCATCACCGAGTCGACCGTGGCCTTGGCCGCCTCGACGATCGCTTCCTTGTTGTTGATCTGCGCCTGCGCGGGGGCGCCTATTACGGCGTAGACGAGCTCGTCCTTGCGCGGCTGGGCCAGGCGGATGATCTCGGCGATCAGATCGCGCGCCGCCCGCAGGTTGCCGGCATAGTCGTCCTTCTCCTCGCTCGACTTCAGCACGCCATGCTCGAGCGGCCGGTAGAAGTCGAGCGACAGCCGGTGCTTCACGGCCTCGGCGCCGAACAGGACCTCCTTCTTGAGGAGCTTCCGGGCGACGACGTCCTTGGGATAGCCGACGTAGGAGGCGACGGTCTCGCGCACGCCGTTGCTGGCGGATACGGACGTCCGCGACGTCCCGAGGTCGATCCCCATGTAGAGGACACCGTGGTCCTTGTCTTTCGCTTGGCTCATGTCTGTGGTGTCGGTCCTAGGGGACGACGCTCTGCGTCGGTCGGGCGCAGGACGAGAGATGCTTCGGGCACGGCCGGTTCCTGTCAAGAACCGCGCTTCTTCTTGTCCTTCTGCAGCTCCAGGTTGGCCTCGAAGATGAGGCTGAGCATCTCCTTCTTCTGCGCGAACTGCGATTCCGACTGCGAGAGTCCCTGGACCGTCCGGTAGATCGACGCGATGCCGGCGTCGACGCCCTTGATGCTCGCCAGGTGCGCCAGCTCGCCCTCCGCGACGTCGAGCAGGTCCTTGAGCTTGGTCAGCCGGCGCTCGAGCAGGTCGATCTGGGAGCTGTGTTCTGCGACCGTCTTGCTGACGGCCGCCTCGCGCGCGAGCCGCAGGCCTTCCTCGGCGACGCGTACGACCTCGTCCTCGAGCAGCCGTCGGTCCTGGGAGCGCGCATGGCGGCGGAAGAGCCCGCGCAGACGCCCCCCCAGGTCGGTCTCCGGGAGGTCGCTGAAGCCGGCCGCGGGCCGGGCCATCCCGCCCGGCTCCCATTCGCCGAGGATCGAGCCGTGCAGGTGGTCCTCCTGCTCCGGCACGGACCGCGGGCGCTCCTGCGCCGTGAGCTCCCGGGCGAGACGCTGCTGCTCCTCCACCAGACGCTGCGCCTCGCGCTCGATCTCCTCGCGCAGGTCGCCGATGACGTCCGTGGCCGACTCGCGCCGGCAGAAGCGGTCGCCGCCGCTCGACAGCGCGAAGGCGACGGCCTCCTCGGCGGCCTGGAGGAACTCGTCGAACTGGACCTTCCGGTCCCGGCGCAGGGTCGCCACTCCGATGGACACGGTGGCCTTGATCGAACGCCCGTCGGTGCGGAAGTCGAGCTGCCGGCAGATCCCGAGCAATCGCGTCGCGATCGCGCCGATCGTCGTCTCGTCCGTGTGCGGGAACACGGCCATCACGCGGTCGTCGCTCATGCAGCCGAGGAAGTCGGAGTTGCGCGTCGTCGAGCGCAGCGCGCGGATCACGCTCGCCAGGATCTCCTCCTTGGACTCCCAACCGTAGAGGTCGTGCAGGTACTCGAGGCGATCGACCGCGATGAGCATCGCCGACGCGGTGTACCCGTACCGGCGGGCCCGGTCGTACTCGATCCGCATCAGGTCGCGGATCTCGGAGGGCGTGAAGAGCCCTTCCTCCGAGTCGCTGAAGTTGACGGTCGAGTAGGACATGCGGCCGGCAGGATACGCCCGGAAGCGGGGGGAGTGAGCCTGCCGCCCGCTCGGCGAAGGCGCGGCGCTCGGGTCCCTGGTCGACCGCCGGGGAGCGCCGCTTGAGCTCCAGCGCCTCCGGATCTTGACGTGCCGTCGCGCGTCCCCCGCCTCGGAGGGCGGCGGTGCTGCCTTCCTTCGGCTGGGTTCCGGCCAACTCGAACGGCGGTCCGCGCGTAGACGGCACTCGTGGCGCTCCGGGCGGACCTCGCCGGGAAGAGCCTCCCCGTCCGGCGCCGTTGTGGCCCGCGCGAAACGCGCCGATAATCCGCCGCCCCGGACCAGCCCCAACCTTCGCTCATCGATCCATGCGACTCCTGCCCATCGTCCTCCTCGCAGGCTCCCCCTTCCTCGCCGGCACTGCGTTCCAGGATCAGGCCTTCCCGGTCGATTCCCCGAGGTTCCGAGTGAACTGCACGGACCTGGCGACCGTCCGTCCCACCGACCGGGAGTTCTGGGAACGCCTGGAACCGGTCGAGATGACGCCCGAGCAGGCGCTGGAGATCGTCCGCGAGTACGTGCTCAAGAAGGGCTACGAGGAGATGCACATCCTCTCCTGCGAGCTGACCTTGGTGGACAAGCCCTACTACACCGTCGAGCTCTTCACGAAGAGCGAACGCAAGGTCGAGGAGGGCGACGTGAGCGTCGTCGAGCAGAAGCCCACCTACTTCCACTGGGAGGCTCGCGTGGGGCTCAAGCTTCGCGGCGTGAAGTTCTGGACGCGCCTGTACCGGTTCCCAGGAACCGCGATCGATGGCGAGGTCACGACGCTGCCTTCCGGCGTCATGTTCAGCGACGTGCGCCTGGGCGACGGCCAGGCGATCGAGGAGAACTCGACGGTCAAGGTGCACTACACGATGATGACCCTCGAGGACGTAATGGTCTTCGACACCTACAGCCGGGGAGAACCGCAGACGTTCGCCCTCGCGGACGCGCCCGTTCCCGGGCTGCGCGAAGGCCTGCTCGGCGCGCGAGTGGGCGGCAAGCGCAAGGTGATCGTGCCTCCCGGCCAGGCCTGGGGCGCCACGGGTCTGGCTGGGCTCGTTCCGCCCAATGCGACCGTGATCTTCGACGTCGAGACCAAGAACGTCCGCTGACGAGCCCCGGTCGAGGACGAGTGGCCTGGATCGAGACGGTCGCAGAGGACGAAGCCAGGGGGCGTCTGGCGGAGCTCTACGCGCGGATGCACGATCCGGTCTCGGGCCTGGTGGACAACGTACTGAAGGTGCACTCGCTCGGCCCGGAGGGCCTGGCCGCGCACTGGGCCCTCTACCGCTCCGCCATGCGCGGCACGCGCGGACTGCGGACGCGCGAGCGCGAGATGATCGCGGTCGTCGTCAGCGCGCGGAACGGCTGCCGCAACTGAGTGACCCACCACCGGCGCGGTCTGCTCCGGTTGACGGGCGATGCCGAGCTCGTCGAACGGATCGCGACGGACTTCGAGCGCGCCGGCCTCGACGCGCGCCGCCTGGCGATGCTGCGCTACGCGGACAAGCTCACGCGTACGCCCAGCGCCATGGTGCGCGCCGACGTCGAGGCCCTGCGCGCGGTCGGCTTCGAGGACGCGGACGTCCTGGCGATCGCCGAGGTGGTCGCCTACTACGCCTACGCCAACCGCTTGGTGGACGGCCTGGGCGTCGAGCTCGAGGAGTAGCCTCCCCCTACTCGCCCGCGAACTCGGGCCGGCGCTTCTCCGCGAAGGCGGCGAGCGCTTCCAGGCGGTCCTTCGTGCCCAGCACGCGCTCGTAGCAGCGCGCCTCGTGCACCAGCCCGCCCTCCAGGGGGAGCTCCGAGCCGCGGTCGATGGCGTCCTTCGCGGCACGGACCGCGATCGGTCCGTTCGCCGCGATGGCCTCGGCCAGCTCGCGCGCCGTCGCGCGCAGCTCGCCAGCCGGCGCCACCCGATTCACCAGACCGATGCGCTCCGCCTCGTCCGCGTCGATGCGCCGCCCGGTGAGGATGAGGTCCTTGGCGCGCGACTTCCCGACCAGGCGCGGCAGGCGCTGCGTCCCTCCGGCACCCGGGATGATCGCCAGCGAGACCTCCGTCAGCCCGAGCACCGCCTTCGCCGCCGCCACGCGCAGGTCGCAGGCCAGGGCGAGCTCGGTCCCTCCTCCGAAGGCGAAGCCGTTGACCACGGCGATGGTCGGCTGGGGCATGGCCTCGACGTCGTCCATGAGCGCGCGGATGTTGCGCACGAACTCGGGCACGCGCTCCTCGGGCATCGTCCGGCGCTCCTTCAGGTCCGCTCCGGAGCAGAAGGCACGCTCACCCTCGCCGGTGACGAGCAGGCAGCGGATCGAGAGGTCCTGGCGCAACTCCTCGAGCAGCGTGCGGAAGCGCCGCAGGGTCGGGAAGGAGAGACAGTTCAGCACGTCCGGACGGCGCAGCGTGATCCACACCAGGTCTCCCTCGCGCTCGCTCGTCACCAGCTCGGGTTGGTCCGGGACGTCGGGCGGGAACTGGTCGGCGACGCTGGGCATGGGATGCTCGTGAGGTCGAGGGGCGGTGCGCGCAGATCCTACTCCACCAGCTCGAGCGCTAGCCGAGCCATGTCCTCGGGATCGACCTCGTGCATGCAACGGTTCGCGTGGGCGCCCGCGAGCGGACAACGCTCCCGGTGACAAGGTCCGCAGGGGACTTCGACGCGCAGCATACGCTGGCGCCGGAGCTGATCGGCGCTGTGGCGCGGGTCCGTCGGACCGCTGACGGACGCCACCGGCGCGCCGACCGCGACCGCCAGGTGACGAGGCCCCGAGTCGGTCGCGAGCACCAGACGCGCGCCCGCGAGCAGCGCGGCGAGCTCGACCAGCGACGCGGCGGGCCCGGCGCAGGGCAGCACGCGCGCGCGCCGGACCGCGCGCGCGACTTCGCGGACCGCCTCCTCCTCGCCCGGACCAGAGGTGAGGACCACGGGCGCGTCGAGCGAGGCCGCGAGCACGTCCAGCACTCGCACCCACGAGGCAGGCGGGAAGCCCTTGGCCGAGCCGGGCCGTGCACCGACGTTGGCGACGACGTAGTCCTCGCCGGCGTCGAGGCCGAGCCGCGCGAGCACCCGCTGCGCGTACGCGGGCTCGAAGGAGAGTCGCGGGCGCGGATCGCGGACGCCGACCCCGAGCAGCCCGACCAGCTCGACGCAGGTCGCGCCGAAGGGACGCGGGAGGTAGCGCGGCCCGAGCCGGGATCGGCGCGGGCGTCCGAGCCCGAGCGGCACCCCGCCGCGCTCCAGCGCCGGGCGGAGCGCGTCCGTCAGCAGCCAGCGGCGCAGATCGCGCGCGTGACCGACGCGCCGCGGGATCTGGGCCAGGGCCGCCGTCCAGGCGCTGCGGAACGAACCCGTCAGCAGCACCGCGACGTCGTGGCCGCGCCAGTCCGCCGCGCGCTCTCCCCCGCGGCCGGCGACCGGGAGGCGTCGCGCGCCCGGGAGCACGCCGTCGAGGAGAGCGAGCAGGACGTCCGGCGCGGCGAGCGAGAGCCGGTCCGCGGGGACGCGCGCACCCAGGGCACGCAGGGCGGGCTCGGCCTGCACCAGGTCGCCGAGCCAGGACGGAAGGCGCACGAGCACGCGCTCCGACGGTGCGAGCGCCGGTCCGCTCACGGAACCCGCGCCAGGACGCGCTCGGCCGCCTCGAGCGCGCGCGCCGGCGGGAGCTCGCGCATGCAGGCGTGGTGTCCGAGCGGACAGGCACGACGGATGCACGGCTGGCACTCGAGGTCGTCCCGCCGGACGATTTCGCAGTGCTCGAGCGAGGTCGCCGTCAGCTCCGGGAAGTTCGGCCCCAGGATCGTGACGCAGGGGACGTCGAAGGCGGCCGCGTACCAGCGCGGGCCGGAGTCGCCGACCAGGAGCAACGAGGCTCCCGCGACCAGCGCCTTGAGGCCGACCAGGTCGCGAGGCTCCTGCGCCAGGCTCACCGCCGCGTGACGGCAGGCGCGCACGACCGCCTCGATCGACTCCTCCTCGCCTGGGCCGCCGGTGACCACCGCGACGCGTCCGGAGCGCTCGAAGAGACCGTCGAGCACCGCGGCGTGGTGCTCGGGCGGCCACAGCTTGGCTGCTCCGAAGGCGGCGCCGGGCGCGCACAATACGTACTCGCCCTCGACGCCGCGCCGGGCGAGCATCGCGCGCGCGTCGCCGCGCTCGGCCTCCGTCGCGTAGAGGCGCGGGTGCAGGTCCGCCACGGCGATCCCGAACAGACCAGCCACGTCGCGCATCCAGTGCGCGGTGGGGATCGGCGCACGCCGGCCGTCCAGCGTCGGCGGAACGACGCGGTGCGTCAGGAACAGGCCGCGGCCCCCGAGAGCCGTCCCGGCACGGCGCGGAATCCCGGCCCAGAACGCGCGCCAGGCTGCACCGGTCGAGTTCGTGAGCAGCAGGATCGCGTCTGCTGCGGCGCGTCGCAGCAGCTCGACCTCGGACGCGCGCGCGGGGATCGGGAGCAGGTGCTCCTCGAGCGGACCTCCCGACAGCACGCCGGCGAGGTGCG
>Ga0302046_10001692_pt1 | contig 20669 bp, 22 predicted proteins | sample RVTome_11_FD_200261 | JGI IMG/M metagenome (GOLD analysis project Ga0302046, IMG submission 200261) | Soil microbial communities from uranium-contaminated site in the Upper Colorado River Basin, Wyoming, United States - RVT147D111 (version 2) ...
GTGTTGCTGCTCGAGGAGCTCCATCGCGAACGTCTCGTCGTCGAATCCCGGCAGCTTCTGCTTGTCGACACCGATGAATGCGTACATTGCGCCACGCGGCGTAACGAGATGCAGGAACCGGCTCTGCGTCACGCCGTCGACGATGGCCTGGCGCGATTGATGGAGTCGGCCGCCGGGCGAGCACAACTTGCCGATGCTCTGGAAGCCGCCGAGCGCCGTCTGCACCGCCCACTGCGCCGGCACGTTGCTGCACAAGCGCAGCGCCGCGAGCAGATCGAGCGCGCTCATGTAGCGCTCCGCACGATCGACGGTGCCGCTGAACGAGACCCAGCCGACGCGATAGCCGCACGCGCGGTACACCTTCGACAAGCCGCTGAACGTGGCGCACAACGTGTCGCGACACAACGTCGCCATCGGCACGAACTCGGCGCCGTCGTAGACCATCTGGTCGTAGATCTCGTCGCTCATGACGACGAGGTTGTGACGCTCCGCGAGCCGAGCAATGGCCGTGAGGCAGTCGCGGCTGTAGACCGCGCCCGTCGGATTGTTGGGATTGATCACGACGATTGCGCGCGTGCGCGGCGTGATGAGCTTCGCGATCGCTTCGGGATCGGGATTGAAGCCTTGCGACTCCGGGCATGGGTAGTAGACGGCGCGGCCGCCGTTCAAAACCGTGGCCGCCGTCCACAGCGGATAGTCCGGGCTCGGGATCAAGACCTCGTCGCCGGGATTCAACAAACCACGCAACGTGAGGTCGATGAGCTCGCTGACGCCGTTGCCCATGAAGACGTGCTCGGCGTTGACGCCGTCGATACCTCGGGCCTGCTGCTGCATGACGACGGCTTCGCGCGCCGGAAAGATGCCTTTTTGGTTGCAGTAGGCCTCGGCCGACGGCAAGTTCTCGATCATCGCGAGCCGCATCGTCTCCGGCGTGCGCAGGCCGAATAGCCCCGGGTTGCCGATGTTGAGCTGGATGATCTCGTAGCCTTGCCGCTCGAGCTCTTGGGCGCGCCGGGCGAGCTTGCCGCGAATTTCATAGCGGACCTGCTTGACCTCGGAGCTCGGTTCGATCTCGTGCGAGTGGCGCGACACGGGCTTGTACCTGCAAGTTGAAGGGAAAACTAGGCTGTCTTTACCATGCCGGGCGCTGTGGGCCAAGCGCCGGCGTAGCAATTCGCGGAGAGTCGGCCATTCTCAGGGGTCTCTACCCGTCTTGATCGGCCGGGAGGTGTCGCGGATCCACTCGCTCCACGACCCGGCGTAGAGGGCCCCGCCCTCCAGGTCCGCCACCTCTAGAGCCAGCAGCAAGTGGCACGCGGTCACGCCCGAGCCGCACATCGCGATCAGCGCGCTCGGCTCACGGTCCCCCAAGAGCTCGAGCAGCTCCTTGCGAAGCTCGGCGGCGGGCCGGAAGCGCCCGTTCGCCGTCACGTTGCTAGCGAACGGCCGGTTGCGGGCGCCGGGCACGTGGCCCGCGACCGGATCCATCGGCTCCTGCTCGCCGCGATATCGCGGCGCCCCGCGCGCGTCGACGAGCAGGTCGCCGGCCGCGAGCCGCGCGGCGAGGTCGGGTGTTGCGACGACGCGCCGCGCATCGGTCGAGCGCGCCTCGTAGCGCCGCGCGGTCCAGCTCGGGGTCTCCTGCTCTACTGCCAGGCCCGCTTCCTGCCAGGCCGCGAAGCCGCCGTCGAGAACGGCGCAGTCGCGGTGGCCGACGTGCCGTAGCAGCCACCAGAGGCGCGCTGCGATCGCGCCGGATCCCTCGTCGTAGCAGATCACCGTGTCGCCCGCCGCGATTCCCCAGCCGCCGAGCGTTGCGACGAAGCGCGCGGTGTCCGGCAACGGATGTCGTCCTTCGGCCGGGGACGGTGGGCGCGACAGATCGTCGTCGAGATGGGCGTAGCGTGCGCCGGGAACGTGGCCGCAATCGTATGCCGCTCGGCCGGCCGCCGGGTCCGTGAGACTGAAGCGGCAATCGACGACGACCAGGCCTGCGCGGCCGTTTTGGCGCGCAAGCGTGCCGACGTCGATGAGCGGGCTCGTTGCCATGCGGGCATTGTAGCGACTCGACAGCAGCGCACGCCGCCGGTTGCTAAAATCCCGTGGCAATCTCGCAGTACTTAAGGTTGTGCCGTGCAGACGATCCTGGTCGCCATCAAACGCGTCGTCGACTTCAACGTGCGCGTGCGCGTCAAGCCCGACGGGATGGGCATGGCGACCGAGGGCTTGAAGACGAGCATCAACCCGTTCGACGAGATCGCGCTCGAGGCCGCGTTGCGGTTGCGCGAGGCCGGCGCGTTCAACAGTGTCGTGCTCGTGACGATCGGAGGCGGTGAGACGGATCGCGAGCTGCGCACGGGCCTCGCCATGGGCGCCGATCGCGCCATTCGCGTCGACGCCGCACCCACGGTCGAGCCGCTCGTCGTCGCGCGTGCGTTGCACGCACTCGCCGTCCGCGAGCAGGCGGGGCTCGTGCTGCTCGGCAAACAGGCCATCGACGACGACAACGGCCAGACCGGGCAAATGCTCGCGGCACTCTGGAGTCGCCCGCAAGCGACGTTCGCCTCGCAAGTGTCGATCGCGGCCGGTGTCGCTACGGTCGTGCGCGAGGTCGATGCCGGCCTCGAGACGATCGAAGTCGATCTGCCGGCCGTCATCACCACGGATCTGCGGTTGAACCAGCCGCGCTACGTGAAGCTGCCGGCGATTCTCAAAGCCAAGGCCAAGCCGCTCGCGGTCGTCTCGCTCGCCGAGCTCGGTGTTCGCGACGAGCGCCAATTCACGGCGCGCGACTTCGCGCCACCGGCGCAACGGTCGGCCGGCGTGCGCGTCAAGAGCGTCGCCGAGCTCGTGGCCGCGCTCGAAACGCGCGGAGTGCTCGCGTGACGCGCGTGCTCGTCGTGGCCGAGCACGATGGCCGGCGGCTCGATCCCGCGACTGCAAAATGCGTGCGTTGCGCGCTCGACTTGGCACCCGAGGCGCTCGTGGTCGCAGTGCTCGCGCACCCCGGCGACGCGATCGCGGTGCAGGCCGCCGCGCTCGCCGGTGTCACGGAGGTGCTGCTCGTCGACGCGGCCCCCAATGCGGCACCGCTCGCAGCCGTGCTCGCGCCGCAGCTCACGAGCCTCGCCGCGGGTTTCACGCATGTGCTCGCGCCGTCGTCGACGTTCGGCAAGGACGTCGCGCCGCGCGTCGCGGCGTTGCTCGGCGTCGGCCAGATCAGCGACGTGCTGGCCGTGCTCGGCGCGCACCGCTTCCAGCGCCACATCTACGCCGGCAACGCCGTCGTCACGGTCGACGCCGATCCCGCGCGCTGCACCGTGGCCACGGTGCGGCTCGCGTCGTACGCGGGTGTTGGCCCCGGGCCGGCGGCGCCCGTCGTGCGCCGTACGCTCGACGTCGCGCTGCCGACGCACACACGCTTCGTCGCGTTGCGCTCGGACAAGGGGGCGCGGCCCGATCTACAGACGGCGAGCCGCGTCGTGGCCGGCGGGCGCGCGCTCGGCAGTGCGCAGGGCTTCGAGCTCATCGGTGCGCTCGCCGATGCGCTCGGCGCCGCAGTCGGTGCTTCGCGTGCGGCCGTCGACTCGGGATTCGTTGCCAACGATCTGCAGGTCGGTCAGACCGGCAAGATCATCGCGCCCGAGCTCTACGTGGCCGTCGGAATCTCCGGCGCGATCCAGCACGTCACGGGTATCAAAGACGCGCGCACGATCGTTGCGATCAACAAGGACTCGGAGGCGCCGATCTTCGAGGTCGCCGACGTCGGCCTCGTGGCCGACCTGTTCAAGGCCGTCCCCGAGCTCATCGACGCGCTACGCGCGCGCGGTGGGCGTTAGAGCTGCTGGAGCGCGGCTTCGGCCGAGCTCACGCCAAACTCGCCGGGCGGCTCGATGTTGAGCTGCTTGACGACGCCGTTGTCGACGATGACGGAGAAGCGCTTGCTGCGCTGGCCCATGCCGTGCTTACTCGCGTCGAGCTCGAGGCCGAGGGCGCGGGCGTATTCGCCGTTGCCATCGGCGAGCATGTCGACTTTGCCCGAGGCTTGGGCTTGCTCGCCCCACGCCTTCATGACGAACACGTCGTTGACGGCCATACAGGCGATCGTATCGACGCCCTTCTTCTTGAGCGCGTCCGCGTTGTTGATGAAGCCCGGCAGGTGTTTCGCCGAGCACGTGGGCGTGAACGCGCCGGGGACGGAAAACAGCACGACCTTCTTGCCGCGAAAGAGGTCGTCGGTCGCGACCGGTTCCGGGCCGTTGGCGCCCATGCGAGTGAATTGGCCTTTGGGCATCTCGTCGCCGACTTTGATGGTCATGATGGCTCCGCTCCTTGAGGATTCGTTGTAAGAGCGCCAGCGCGGTCCGTTGTCGCGGTCGCGGTGGCGGGGGCGGCCATTATAGGTCTGCGCGCTGCGCGTGACAGTCGCGATGACCTGCGCCGGGTCGCGCAGGGCGCTGGCCGCCACCATTACGCGCGGCCGAAATGAGACGTCCCCCGCGCTAAAGCGTTGACAGGGTTCGGCGTTTTCCTGGATCATGCGCGTTCAGCCAAAGCATTCAAGACTGAGATGAAAACGCACCGCCTCGCCCTTCGTGTAGTACTCAACCGCGACAGGTGCGGGCGTTTGGTTTGACGACGACGGCTCATTAGATAAACCCCGCACACCGAAAGGCCTGCGGGGTTTTTTTTTCGGGTAGGTTGTTTTTTCGATTTGGAGAAGTGCGATGCAGCTCTTTACGGAAGCGGATGCCGACGCGGGTGCGCTGCGCGGCGAGAAGATCGCGGTGCTCGGCTACGGCAGCCAAGGACGTGCGCATGCGATGAATTTGCGCGATTCCGGCTATGACGTGGCCATCGGCCTGCGTCCCGACGGCAAGACCACGCCGAAGGCCGAGCGCGACGGTTTCGCCGTGAAGGCGCCTGTCGACGCCGTCAAAGGCGCCGGGCTCGTGGCGTTCCTCGCCCCCGACCTCGCGCAAGCGCAGCTCTACCAGGACATCTTGCCGAACCTCAAAGTAGGCGCGACGCTGCTGTTCGCGCACGGGTTCAACATCCACTACAAGCTCATCGAGCCGCGCGCCGATCTCGACGTGATCTTGATCGCGCCGAAGGGACCGGGCGACCTCGTGCGGCGCCAATACGAGCAGGGCCGCGGCGTCCCCTGCCTCATGGCCGTGGCGCAGGACGCCACGGGCAAAGCGAAAGCTCGCGCGCTCGCCTACGCGCACGGCATCGGCGGCACGCGCGGCGGCGTGCTCGCCACGACCTTCCGCGAGGAGACGGAGACCGATCTCTTCGGCGAGCAGGCCGTGCTCTGCGGCGGCGCCACCGAGCTCATCGTGCGCGGCTTCCAGACGCTCGTCGAGGCGGGCTACCAACCCGAGGTCGCCTACTTCGAGTGTATGCACGAGATGAAGCTCATCGTCGATCTGCTGCACGAGGGCGGGCTCAAGAAGATGCACCAATTCGTCAGCGACACGGCCAAGTACGGCGACCTCACGCGCGGCCCGCGCATCATCGATGCGCACGTGCGCGACAACATGAAGCAGGTCCTCAAAGAGGTGCAGGACGGCACGTTCGCGAAGCAATGGATCGAGGAAAACAAAAGCGGCCAGAAGAACTACAAGCGCCTCATGCAGGAGGATCTCGATCAGCAGATCGAAAAGGTCGGTAAGGATCTGCGTGGCCGCATGAGCTGGTTGCAGGAATAGACGGTCGTAGGCTAGGAGCACGCGTATGCCACTCAAGGCGAGCACGTTCATTTGGCACGAGGGCAAGTTGGTGCCGTGGGAGCAGGCCACGGTGCACGTGTTGAGTCATGCGCTGCACTACGGCTCGTCGGTATTCGAAGGCATTCGCGTCTACAAGACGCCGACGGGTGCGGCCGGGTTTCGTTTGACGGACCACATTCGCCGTCTCTATCACTCGGCCAAGATCTACCGCATCAAAATTCCGTTCACGAGCGACGCGCTCGTCGCGGCCTGCCGCGATGTCGTGCGTGAGAACGGGCTCCTGAACGGCGCGTACATTCGGCCGATCGCGTATCGCGGCTACGGCGAGATGGGCGTCGCGGGCAACGTCGACCAGCCTGCGAGCGTCTCGGTGGCGGCCTGGGAATGGGGCTCCTATCTCGGCGAAGATGCGCTCGAGCAAGGCGTCGACGTCTGCGTGTCGTCGTGGCAGCGCGTGGCGCCGAACACGGTGCCTGCGCTCGCCAAGGCCGGCGGCAACTACTTGTCGAGCGCGCTCGTGACGCTAGAGGCGCGGCGCCTCGGTTTCGCGGAGGGCCTCGCGCTCAACACAGCCGGCTTCGTCAGCGAGGGCGCCGGCGAGAACCTGTTCGTCGTGCAGAACGGCAAGGTCTACACGCCGCCCGTCGCGTCGTCGATTCTCTCGGGGCTCACACGCGATACGGTCATCAGGCTCGCCGAGGCCTTAGGGCTAACGGTGCTCGAGCAGAACATTCCGCGCGAGCTGCTCTACATCGCCGACGAGGTGTTCCTCACGGGCACGGCGGCCGAGATCACGCCCGTGCGCTCGGTCGACAAGATTTCCGTGGGCGAAGGCAAGCGCGGGCCGATCACGGAGCGTTTGCAGAAGACCTTCTTCGGCCTGTTCGACGGCTCGACGAAGGATCAATGGGGCTGGCTCGAGCCCATCGTCGATCAGAAAGTCGGGCGCTCGCGACCCGTAGCCGTCTGAGGCAAGGTGGCGCCGTGCAGTCGCTGTTCGAGAAAATTTGGGGCAAGCACGTAGTCGCGCCGGAAACGGACGACACGCCTGCGGTTTTGTACGTCGATCTGCACCTCCTGCACGAGGTCACGACGCCGCAGGCGTTCGACCTGCTGCGCGCGAAAGGCCTGCCCGTCAGGCGCACCGACCGCTGCCTTGCGACGCTCGATCATTCGACGCCGACCGTTCCCGTCAAGACGCTCAAGGATCTCGACATCGTGAGCGAGCCGTCGGCCGCGAAGCAAGTGCGGCAGATGGAAAAGAACTGCCAGGATTTCGGCATCGAGCTGCGGGGGTTCGCGAGCCGCGACCGCGGCATCGTGCACGTCATGGGCCCCGAGCTCGGCGCCACGCAGCCGGGCGCGACGATCGTCTGTGGCGACTCGCACACGAGCACGCACGGCGCCTTCGGCGCCCTCGCCTTCGGCATCGGCACCACCGAGGTCGGCCACGTGCTCGCGACGCAGTGCTTGCTGCAGCGCAAGCCCAAGACGCTCGCGATCAACGTCGGCGGCCGCTTGCCTGCGGACGTCACGGCCAAGGACCTGATCCTGAAGATCATCGGCACGATCGGGGTCGACGGCGGCACGGGCCACGTCATCGAGTACCGCGGCAACGCCGTCGGCGCGCTGTCGATGGAAGAGCGCATGACGGTCTGCAACATGTCGATCGAAGCCGGCGCGCGCGCCGGTATGATCGCGCCCGACGATACGACCTATGAATACATGGCCGGCCGCCCGCTCGCGCCGCAGGGTGCGAAATGGGACGCGGCTGTCGCGCACTGGCGCACGCTGCCGAGCGACGCGGGCGCGAAGTTCGACAAAGAGGTCGACATCGACGTCGCTAGCTTAAGGCCCATGATCACGTTCGGCACGAATCCCGGCATGGTCATGCCGATCGATGATGCCGTGCCCGAGGGCAACGACGCAGCGTTCCGCAAAGCGCTCGCCTACATGCAGATCGAGAGCGGTAAGCCGCTGCTCGGGCTTCCCGTCGACGTCGTGTTCATCGGCTCGTGCACGAACGGCCGCTTGAGCGACATCCGCGAGGCCGCGCGGATCTTGCGCGGCCGGCGAGTCGCGGAGCGCGTGCGCTTGCTCGTCGTGCCGGGCTCGGCCGAGGTCAAACGCCAGGCCGAGGCCGAAGGCCTCGACGAGGTCGTGCGCGCCGCGGGCGGCGAATGGCGCGAGCCCGGCTGCTCGATGTGCATCGGCATGAACGGCGACACCGTGCCGAGCGGCAAGCTCTCGGTGAGCACGAGCAACCGCAACTTCGAGGGCCGCCAAGGCAAGGGCGCGCGCACCGTGCTCGTGAGCCCGTTGACGGCGGCGGCCGCGGCCGTCCGCGGCCACATTACCGACCCGCGCGAGCTCGTGGGCTGACGATGGACGCCGTCAAGGAGATCCGTTCGCGGACCGTCGTGCTGAGCAACGACGACATCGACACGGATCAGATCATACCCGCGCGCTTCCTCACGACGACGACCAAGCAGGGGCTCGGCAATAACCTGTTCGCCGACTGGCGCTACGAGAAGGACGGTCGCGAGCGCGCCGAGTTCGCTCTGAATCGCCCCGAGAATCGCGGCGCCGCCGTGCTCGTCGCCGGCAACAACTTCGGCTGCGGCTCGTCGCGCGAGCACGCGCCCTGGGCGCTGCTCGACTTCGGCATCCGCGCCGTCGTGAGCACGGCGATCGCCGACATCTTCCGCAGCAACTCGCTCAAGAACGGTCTCGTGCCGGTCATCGTCGATGCCACGAGCCACCGTTGGCTCCTCGACAACCCCGGTGCCGAGGTCCGCGTCGATCTCGCGTCGTCGACGCTCGAGATGAACGGCCGGCGCGTCGCCTTCCCCATCGATCGCTTCTCGCGCTACTGCCTCATGAACGGGATCGACCAGCTCGGCTTTCTGCTCGAGCAGGAAGCGGCCATTCGCCGTTACGAGCAGGCGCACGCATGAGCCGGCGCATCGTCGTCTTGGCCGGCGACGGCGTCGGCCCCGAGGTCACGGCCGAGGCCGTGCGCGTGCTCGAGGCCGCGTCCGCGAAGTATTCGCTGAAGCTCGAGTTCGAGCCTGCGTTGATCGGCGGCGCGGCCTACGACGCGGCGGGCTCGCCGCTGCCTGACGCCACGATCGCGGCATGCCGGTCTGCGACGGCCGTGCTGCTCGGCGCCGTGGGCGGGCCCAAATGGGCCGACATCCCCGTGCAGCACCGGCCCGAGCAGGGCCTGCTCGCGATCCGCAAGGCGCTCGGCCTGTTTGCCAACCTACGCCCCGTCGCGACTACGCCTGAGCTTGCCGCGGCCTCGCCGCTCAAGCCCGAGAAGCTCGAAGGCGTCGACATCCTCGTGATACGTGAGCTCACGGGCGGCATCTACTTCGGCAAGCGCGGGCGCACCGCGGATGCCGCGTTCGACACCTGCGAGTACACGGCCGGCGAGATCGAGCGCGTGTGCCGCGTCGCGGGCCGGCTCGCGCTCGGCCGGCGCCGCAAGGTGACCTCGGTCGACAAGGCCAACGTGCTCGATACGTCGCGGCTGTGGCGCGACGTCGCGACACGCGTGTTCCGCACGGAGTTCGCCGAGCTCACGGTCGAGCACTTGCTCGTCGATGCGGCCGCGATGCACTTGCTGAGCCGCCCGGCGGACTTCGACGTCATGGTCACCGAGAACATGTTCGGCGACATCCTCACCGACGAGGCCTCGATGCTCGCAGGCTCGATGGGCATGCTGCCCTCCGCCTCGCTCGGCGACGGCACGGGCCCCGGGCTCTACGAGCCGATCCATGGCTCGGCTCCCGACATCGCGGGCCAGGGCGTAGCCAACCCGTGCGGCACGATCCTGAGCGCCGCCATGCTGCTGCGCCATAGCTGCAAGGCGGAGGCGGCCGCCGCGGCCGTCGAGGCGGCCGTGGCCGGCGCCGTGCGGGCGGGCGCCCGGACGCGCGATATCGCGGCTCCGGGCGCGCGCGACTGGCTAGGCACCACGGCCTTTACCGACGCCGTCTTGCGCCATTTCACAGCCCATTGATCGCGGGCTTGACCCGGCCCCTACGGCCCGGCTATTGTGCTAACGTGCTGTTACATTATTGCATTAGTCCAGTATCACGCGCGCCCGGGGGGCGTGCAGTGGAGCGGAACTATGAAAGCACAGCGAGACGGCTCTGCTGCACGGCTCAGGGCTCGCGCTGAGCAGGGCCTGTATCGGGCGATCTTGAGCCTGCGCAGCGAAGCAGAGTGCGAGCGATTCTTGGCGGACCTCTGCACGCCGGCCGAGATCGAAGCGCTCGTCGACCGTTGGGCCGTCGTCAAGTACCTGCAGGACGGCCTCCCCTATCGCAAGATCCACGAGCTCACGGGCGTCTCGGTCACCACGATCGGGCGTGTCGCGCGCTTTCTCGTCGCCGGCAACGGCGGCTATCAAACCGCGCTCAAACGGCTATCGCCGCTGTAACGCCGAAGGACTCGCCATGCGTATGACCACCGATTCGCGTATCAAGATCGCCGTGCAGAAAAGCGGGCGCCTCACCGAGCACTCGCTCGACTTGCTCGTGCGCTGCGGGCTCAGCTACTCGCGCGGCAGGGACCAACTCATCTGCTACGGCGAGAACATGCCCGTCGACGTGCTGCTCGTGCGCGACGACGACATCCCGCGGCTCGTCCAGGAAGACATCTGCGACCTCGGCATCGTGGGGCTCAACATCATCGAAGAGCGCCGCCTCGAGCTCCGCGACCAAGGAGAGACGGAGCTATTCACCGAGATCGGCCTGCTGGATTTCGGGAAGTGCCGCCTCTCGTTCGGCTTGCCCGCCGGCGTGCCGTTCGGCGGCCCGCAATCGTTACAGGGCAAGCGCATCGCAACGACCTATCCGCGCGTGCTCGGGGACTACCTGAAGCGCAATGGCGTGCAGGCGCACATCGTGGCGTTCTCGGGCGCCGTCGAGATCGCTCCGAGCTTAGGAAAGGCCGATCTGGTCTGCGACCTCGTCTCGAGCGGCGCCACACTGCGCGCCCACCAGCTCTACGAGGCCGCGACGATCCTCGAGAGCCGCGCCGCGCTCATCAAGACGCCGAAGCCGGTGACGGGCGACAAAGCCGAATGGCTGCAGCGCCTGCTGCTGCGCATCCAGGGCGTGCTCCAAGTCAAGGAGAGCAAGTACATCATGCTGCACGCCCCGCGCTCGGCGCTCAAAGCCATCACGGCACTGCTGCCCGGTAGCGAGTCGCCGACGATCATCCCGCTCGAAGGACGCGACGACAAAGTCGCGGTCCACGCCGTCTGTCGTGAGAACGTGTTCTGGGAAACGCTCGAGCAGCTCAAGAAGGCTGGCGCGAGCTCGATGCTCGTGTTGCCCGTCGAGAAGATGCTGTCGTAGGAACGGCGATGCAGGTTCGAGTCTGGCAGCAACTCTCCTCGGCCGAGCAAGCGGCAGCGCTCGCGCGCCCCGCGCTCGCCAACGACGCAGCGCTCGCGGCGCGCGTGGCGGCGATCGTCGAGCGCGTACGCAAGGAAGGCGATGCCGCGCTGCGCGAGCTCACGGCGAAGCTCGATCGCGCCGCAGTGGAGTCGCTCGAGGTCGACACTGCCGAGCTCGATGCCGCGGAAGCGCAGCTCACGGAGGTGCAACGTGCGGCGATTCGCACGGCTGCGGCCAACATCGAGGCCTTCCACCGCCCGCAGCTGCCTCAGCCATTTGCCGTGGACACGGCGCGCGGCGTGCGCTGCGAGCGCGTCGTGCGCCCCATCGAGCACGTGGGTCTCTACGTGCCCGCCGGTAATGCGCCCCTGCCCTCCACGGCGCTCATGCTCGGCGTTCCCGCGCGGCTCGCGGGTTGCGCGACGCGCATCCTTTGCAGCCCCGTGCAGGCAAACGGGCGCGTCGACTCGGCCGTGCTGTATGCGGCGCGCGTCGCGGGTGTGAGCCGTGTCTTCAAGCTCGGCGGCGCGCAGGCGATCGCCGCGATGGCCTACGGCACGGAAACGGTGCCGAAGGTCGACAAAATCTTCGGCCCGGGCAACACGTGGGTCACGGAAGCGAAGGCGCAAGTCGACCGCGACCCGGCCGGCGCGGCACGCGACTATCCCGCGGGCCCGTCGGAAGTGCTCGTGATCGCCGACGCCGCCGCAAACCCCGCGTTCGTCGCCGCGGACCTGTTGTCGCAAGCCGAGCACGGTGCAGATTCGCAGGTGTTGCTCATCACACCGAGCGCCGAGCTCGCTCGCGCAGTCGTCGCGGCCGTCGCGAAACAGAAAACGCGCCTCACGCGCCTCGAGATCGTCGACGGTGCGCTCGCGCACTCCACGGCGATCGTCGTTGACGACCTCGCGACCGCGTTTACGATTGCCAACCGCTACGCGCCCGAGCACCTGATTCTGCAGGTCCGGGAGCCGCGCGCGTGGCTGCCGCGCGTTACCGCGGCGGGCTCCGTGTTCCTTGGCGAGTGGACGCCCGAGTCCGTCGGCGACTATTGCAGCGGCACGAACCACGTTCTGCCTACCTACGGTTATGCGCGCCGCTACTCGAGCCTCGGCGTGGCCGACTTCGTGCGCTCGATGACGGTGCAGGAGCTCACGCGCGAAGGGCTCGAGACCATCGGGCCCGTCGCCGCGACGCTCGCGAACCTCGAAGGCCTCGACGCCCACGCCTGGGCCGTCAACGAGCGCTTGGCGACGCACGCGGCCGGCGGAGAACGGCGGTGAGCACGATCCTCGAGCTCGCGCGCCCCGAGCTGCGCGGCCTTCGGCCCTATGTGCCCGGTGCGTACGAGCCCGGCTGCATTCGCCTGAACGCCAACGAGTCGCCGTGGCGGAGCCCGGGCGACACTTCGGAGCGCGGCCTCAACGTCTATCCGCCGCCGCGGCCGACGGTGCTCCAGGCCAAGCTGGCGGGCTACTACGGCATCGAGCAGCGTCAGATCCTCGTGACGCGCGGCAGCAGCGAGGCCATCGACGTGCTGATCCGCGGATTCTGCGCCGCGGGGCGCGACAAGATCCTGATCTGCCCCCCGACGTTCGACATGTATCGGCTCTACGCGAGCATCCAGAACGCCGGCGTCGTGCGTGTGCCCCTGCTCGCCGACCGCGCCTTCGCCCTCGACACGGACAACATTCTCAAGGCCATCGACCCCGCAACCAAGATCGTGTTCATTTGTTCACCGAACAACCCGACCGGGCAGTCGATGGCGCGCGCCGACATCGAGCGAATATGCCGCGAGACAGCTGGTCGCGCGCTCGTCGTCATCGACGAGGCTTACCACGAGTTCGCGACGGGCGGCCATTTCCTCGAGCTGCGCAATCGCTACGAGCACGTCGTGCTGCTGCGCACGTTATCGAAATTCGTGTCGCTCGCGGGCGTGCGCTGCGGCCTCATCGTCGCGGCTCCCGAGCTCATCGACTTCGCGCAAGTCGTGCTGCCGCCCTACACGTTCCCGACACCGTCGATCGAGCTCGTGCAACAGGCGCTGTCGAAGGATGCGCTGCGCGTCTCCGAGGAGCGCATCGCCGTGCTCAAGCGCGAGCGTGAGCGGCTTGCGGCGGCGTTGCGTGACGTGCCGCAGATCGCGCAGGTCTATCCGAGCGACGCCAATTTCATACTCGTAAGAACGTACGACGGCCAGGCCCTCCGCGAGACGGCGCGCCGCGCCAACATTCTCGTGCGCACGTTCGACGATCCTCTGCTCGCGAACTACGTGCGAATCACTGTCGGGCGCGCGAGCGACAACGACCTGCTGCTGCAAGCCATTTCCGGGGCGGAGCGTCGCGACCATGCGTAAAGTGCTGTTCGTCGATCGCGGCGGTGCGCTCGTCGTCGCGCGCAAAGACCCAAGCGACACTATCGAGAACCGGCCGCTCGTCGCGGGCGTCATTCCGGCGCTGCTAAAGCTCAAGGCCGCCGGGTATCAGCTCGTCATCGTCACGAACCAGCCCGGCCTTGGCGGCGCTAGCCACCCCCGGCCGGCGTTCGAGCGCGCCGACGAGAACCTGCTCGCGCTGCTCGCGTCGCAAGGGATCCGGTTCGCCGGCAACTTCGCTTGCCCACACACCCCCGAGGCTCACTGCCCGTGCCGCAAGCCCGGTATCGGCCTCGTGCGCGATTTCGTCGACTCGGGGCCGCTCGATCGCGAGGGCTCCGCGATGGTCGGCGACGAGGACTCGGACGTCGAGTTCGCCCGCAACCTCGGCATCCGCGGCTTCAAGCTCGGGTCGCCGGGCGCCGCGACGTGGGACGCGATCGCCCACGAGCTCGTCGACCGGCCGCGGACCGCAGTCGTGCAGCGCCGCACGCGCGAGACCGACATCGTCGTTCGAGTCGATCTCGACAGGGAAGGCGACGCGCGCGCAAAGACGGGTCTCGGCTTTTTCGATCACATGTTGGAGCAGCTCGGCAAGCATGGCGGCTTCAAGCTCCAGGTGGAGTGCACCGGCGATCTGCACATCGACGAGCACCACACGGTCGAGGACGTCGCGCTCGCGCTCGGCCAGGCGCTGCGCGAGGCGCTCGGCGACAAACGCGGTATTCAGCGGTACGGGTTCCTGTTGCCCATGGACGAGGCCGACGCCGAAGTGTCCATCGATCTCGGCGGCCGCCCGTTCATCGTGTTCGAGGGCGTGTTTCCGCGCGAGCAAGTCGGCGGGCTGCCGAGCGAGCTCGTGCCGCACTTCTTCCGCTCGCTCGCCGAGACGCTCGGCGCCGCGATCCACATTCGCGTGCGGGGCGAGAACGCGCACCACATGATCGAAGTGTGCTTCAAAGGCGTCGCCCGCGCCTTGCGCCAGGCGATCAAGCGCGAGGGCGACGAGCTGCCGACGACGAAAGGACGGCTGTGATGACGAACGCCGTCATCATCCCGTCGTGCGGCTCGAACCTCGCGTCGCTCAAGTTCGCGCTCGAGCGGCTCGGCGTGAACGTGCCGCTCACCGAGGACCACGCGCGCATCCGCGCAGCGAGCCACGTGATCCTGCCGGGTGTCGGCGCGGCGGCGCCCGGCATGGCGCGGCTCGCGGCGGCCGGGCTCGTCGAGCTCGTCCCGACGCTAAAGCAGCCCGTGCTCGGCATCTGTCTCGGAATGCAGCTCTTGTTCGCGCGCTCGGAGGAGGAGGACACGCGTTGCCTCGGCGTCATCGCTGCCGACGTGGAGCGGCTGCCCGCGAGTCCCGATCTGCCCGTGCCGCAGATGGGTTGGAACGAGCTCGAGAGCATCGGCGAGTCCCCGCTGCTCGCGGGCGTGGCGCAGGGCGCCTACGCCTACTTCGTGCACAGCTACGCGGCGCCACCCGGTGACTTCACGCGCGCCGTGACCGTCTATGGCCGGCCGTTCTCGGCGGTGGTCGAGCAAGGCAATTTCTTCGGCACGCAGTTTCACCCTGAACGCTCGTCGCTCGTCGGCAGCCGCATACTCGATAATTTCCTCAAGATATATCTGTAACACGCTGTTATTTATGCGGTTGCTTCCGGCCATCGATCTGCTCGACGGGCGCTGCGTTCGCCTGCTCAAGGGCGATTTCGCGCAGGAGACGCGCTACGACGTCGACCCCGTGACGCTCGCGATCGAGTACGCGGCGCTCGGGGCGCGTTGGCTGCACGTCGTCGATCTCGACGGCGCGAAGCGCGGCTCACCCGTCAATCTCGCGCTCGTCGAGCGTATGCGGGCGACCGCGGGCGTGAGCGTCCAACTCGGTGGCGGCATCAGGACGCGCGCAAGCCTCGAGCAGGTGCTCGCGGTTGCGGGGCGCGTCGTGATCGGCAGCCTGGCCGTCAGCGATCCCGAGCTCGTGGCCGCGTGGCTCACCGAGTTCGGTGCCGAGCGTGTGACGCTCGCGCTCGACGTGCGGCTCGACGCCCACGCCGTGCCGCTCGTCGCCACGCACGGCTGGACGCGCGGCTCGACGCTGACGTTGGCCGCCGCGATCGACCGCTACATGGCGGCGGGGCTGCGCCACGTGCTCTGCACGGACATCGACCGGGACGGCGCGCTCACGGGCCCGAACATGGCGCTGTATCGCGACTGCGTCGCGCGCTGGCCCGAGATCGCCTTTCAAGCTTCCGGCGGAGTGCGCGACGCCGCTGACCTCGCCGCGCTCGCAGCCGCCGGTGTCGCGGCCACGGTGTCGGGCAAAGCGCTTCTGGAAGGACGGCTCAAGCCCGAGGAGATACGACCATTCTTACGCGGCGCATAATCCCCTGCCTCGACGTGCGCGACGGCGTCGTCGTCAAAGGCGTGCAGTTCCGCAATCACCGCGTCGTCGGCGACATCATGGCGCTGGCGGCGCGCTATCGCGACGAAGGCGCCGACGAGCTCGTGTTTTACGACATCACGGCGAGCCCCGATCAGCGCACCGTCGACCGCGCCTGGGTCAACCGCATCGCGGCCGTGCTCGACATCCCGTTCTGCGTCGCGGGCGGCATCCGAAGCGTGGCAGACGCCGAGACGGTGCTGAACCTGGGCGCGGACAAGATCTCCGTGAACTCCCCTGCCCTCGAGCGGCCTGCGCTCATCGACGAGCTCGTGCGCCGCTTCGGCTCGCAATGCGTCGTAATCGGCATCGACACGCTCGCGCGCGACGGCGACTACCATGTCTATCAGTACACGGGCGACCCCACGCGCTCGCGCGCAGCCGAGCGGGGCACGCTCGATTGGGTGCGCGAGGTGCAGGACCGCGGCGCCGGCGAGATCGTGCTCAACTGCATGAACCAGGACGGCGTGCGCAAGGGCTACGACGTCGTGCAGCTCGCCGCGGTGCGCGCGGCGAGCCACGTGCCGCTCATCGCCTCGGGCGGCGCGGGCGCTATGGCGCACTTCAAGGACGTGTTCGAGCGCGCGCGCGTCGACGGCGCTTTGGCCGCGAGCGTGTTTCACACGGCCGCGATCGATATCCGCGATCTGAAGCAGTACTTGGCAGCCGCCGGCATCGCGATGCGGCCCGTGGCCGAAGGAGAGCGCCAATGAGCGACACGGCATTCCTCGAGAAGCTCCAAGATGTCATTCGACAACGGCTCACCGACGCACCCGCGGGCAGCTACACGGCGAAGCTTGCCTCGCAAGGCATGCTCAAGGTCGCGCAGAAGCTCGGCGAGGAAGGCGTCGAGCTCGCGCTCGCGGCCGCGGCTCAGGACCGCGCACGCGTGACGGCCGAGGCCGCCGACCTCGTCTATCACCTGCTGCTGCTGCTCGCGATGCGCGAGCTCACGCTTGCCGACGTCGTTGCGGAGCTCGAGCGGCGGCATGTTACTGCGCCGTGAGCGTGCCCCCTCGCCGAGCGAGAGATGCCTGTTACGGAGCTGCGTCGCCCTTCGTCGGCGTATCGCGCAGATTGTCGATCTCCGCGCGCAACCGAGCCGAGGGGTCGGTCGCGATGCGCTCGAGCACGCGCACGCGTTCCTCGAGCTTCGCGATCAACGCGTCGCGCTCCGCGAGCGCGCCCTCGAGGTCGTTGCGGCTCTTGCGCCGATGACGTTGGTCCGTCGCGCCGCTCATTCCGCCGGCGGACCAACTCCCCTGGCACGCACGAAGCCGCGCGGGCCTGATCAGGAACACCCACAACAATATTCCGAACAGCACCCAGATCATCGGGAACTCGTGCATTGCATTGACTCCTCGAATCGGCCCCGCTCCACGATCATACGGCTCATGATGCCGGCGTACTACAGATCTCCCGCCTAACAGCCCAAGACCGCAGTGCGGCTACTCGCCGGCATACCCATTCATTTCCACGGTGAGCTCGGGAAACTCTCCGTCGAAACGAGGTTTGGGGGCGCCGCGTAGGTAGGAATCGAAGAACCGCAGCGCAACCGTGTTCGTGATTTCGATGACGCGTTCGGCCGCGATGCTGCCGGTCAGGCCGAACCACTTCAGAATCGGCAGGACCACCGTGTCATCCGTGAAGTCGAGGTGGGTCGTACCCTCCACCTCGATCTCGTAATAGTCGCTGCGACTGGTCAGCAACAGATAGTCCGTGCTGCGGCCCTCTCGGATCAGCGACAGATAAGGCACCTCCAGCGGCTCGCGTTGTCGCTCCCCGAACAGGCCGCCGTCCATATTCAGTGCGGCACGACAGCGAGCATCGACCTTGCAGAACTCCGTGATGGCGCCACCGCCGAACGACATGCCGAGCAAGCCGACTCGATCGACATCGATTCGATCGTCGAACGCCGGTAGCCGCGCGATCTGGTCCAAGACGAAGCGCAGGTCGTCGACCCATATCGCGGTGAGCTCGTTGAGCCCCGTGGCGCGCTCGTATTGTTCCAGCTGCAGGCTCGCCCGCTCTTCGGGGCTCCCCGCCCGCTCGATTCTGCGGCCGACCTCGGCAGTCATAGCATCGAACTCGGCGGACGCTGAGTTGACCCTGTCGAGATTCGGATAGACCGCGGTACCGGTCGAGGAGATCACGCGCATGCTCGCGTAGGTGTGGCTGATGCCAACCACCACGTAGCCGTGGCTCGCGAGATGCTCCATGAGCAGCGTGTTTTGCTCTGCGAACGACACGATGGCATGACTGAAGACGATGACGGGGTAAGACGGTTGTGCCGACGACAACGGGATGTCTTCGTACGAGTGTGTTTTCACGCCGCGCAGATAGCGCGTAAACAGGGTGAATAGATCCAGATCCGCGCGATGGAGCTCTTCCCACAGCGTCTTTACTCGTGGCACGGGCCCGCCTTCCGCGACGACACCGGGATACCAAAGTTGAACGTAGACGTCTCGCTTCTCGTCGGGGGCGCCGAAGAACGCGTTGTCGCGCGACTCGTCGATCAACGACACCGACGTCGAGCCGACGGCGTGCGGTCCATCCGGTGCCGGCAGCGTGAGAACCGGCAACCCGAGCGCCAACAGGACGCCGATCGCCACGAACACGGCGCCGAGAAGGATCCCGATCGAACGAACGGCCGCGTGCGAAAAGGCGCGCCTCGGCAACAACAGAGACGACACTGCAAACACCAGGCCGGCAGGCACGATTTGCCAGCGCAGCTGGCCCAACACACCGCTGAGAACGAGGGTCGATAGTCCCGCTGCGAAGAGCGCCAGCACGTACTTCCTCTCCACCGCACGCACGTTCTGCGCAATGAGGAGACCCAGCGCGATCAGAACGAAAACCACCTCGAGCAGACGCATGACGACTTCCGGTCCAGCGGTAGAACTACCGGAGCCGTAGAGCAGTTTCCGTGCCACCCCGGTGCGGAGGGCTTTAAGGTATTGATTTTTTGGCAGTCCTAAGCGGCCGACCGGTTAGTCGGTGGCGATCGCCTCGACGAGCCCGGCGACTTGTTGCTGCTATTGCGCCACTGTTCGGCGAGTCCCGCCATGCTCGAACGCGCCGATCCCTCACGTGAGGGATTCTGCACCACGACGGTGCAATAGGCTCCGCGGAGGTGTGTGAGCCGAGGCTCAGGCGGTTCTCTGGTTGTCGATTCCCCATAGCGCCATTCGCCGTATGAGTAGAGCCGGCGAATGGCTCGATGAAACCCACTCAGCAAAGCGGGCGTCATGCTCGCCGGCGAGGGACTGCAGCCGAGCAGCAAGGGCAAGCGCGTGCGCTTCTCGGGCAAGAGCAGGACCGTCATCGATCGCCCTTTCGCCGAGACCAAAGAGCTCGTCGCGGGGTTTTGGCTCTGGCAGGTCAAGTCGATGGAGGAAGCCCTCGAGTGGGCCCGACGCTGCCCGAACCCCATGGAAAGCGACTCGGAGCTCGAGCTCCGTCCCGTGTTCGAAGCCGAGGATTTCGGCGCCGAATTCACACCCGAGCTCCGCGCCCAAGAAGACCGCCTGCGGGCGCAGGTGGAAACCGCGGCGAAGAAGCCGCGCTGAGCCTACAGAGAAGACCGACAAGACGCGCTCACCGCGTCCGCGGCATTCAGGCGCGGGCGGTGGGCGCCGTCAACCTTCGTCCGGCGCCCTTCCCGGGGTAGACGCGGTGATTCGCGCCGGGGCAGGCGTAGCCGTTGATCAAGATGCGCCGATAACGATCCGACCTGTTCTCGAAGCTCGCGTGCGCGGTATACGGGCCGAAGAACACCGTGTCGCCGGGGCGCGCCGCAATCGTCACGGCATCCTTCTCGCGGAACTGCGGCGGCGTCTTGGCCGTCGCTGCCCCGGCGTGCGCGGCATCGTCACCGAGCTCGACTCTCCCCCACTTCGCGCTGCCCGGCATGAACAGCAGCGGGCCGCTATCGGGCGTCATCTCGTCGAGCGCGATGATGGTTTGCACGAAGCTGCCGCAGCCGTTGACGTCCGCCCAGGTTCCGTTGCCCTTGTCGCGATGCTGGATGTCTTGGTGCCAGTCGAACGTGACGCCGTCGCGCGGGCGTTTGAAGTGCGCCTGATTCAGCAGATGATCCATGGCGCCGCTCTGCAACAACTGCGCGCTCGGTACGGTCAACCGCGAGTCGCTGCCGATGTCGAGCAAATAGCGCTGGCATCCGCCGGCCCAAACCACGCGATTGATGACGCGCTTGCCGTTCTTCTCCGCGAGCACGAAGTAGGAACCTTCGTGCATCCCGGTGTCCGGCAACTCGTCCGCGATCTGCTCGAGCTCGTCGAAACAGGCCCGCATTCGGGCGACTTCGTCGCCGCTGAACAAGGCTCGACGGACGATCCAACCGACCTCGAAGAAGGTCTGGATCTCAGCGGCGCTCAACCCTGTGTCTCGGTTCGCGTGGGGCATCGTCACTATTGTCACGGATTCTTGTTCTTCGCGTCGCGAACGACTGTCTACTTATAGCGAATCATCATGGCAGCCAGGGTGGGTTCGTAACGTAATACGTCCCGATGTCCGCCTATTCGAGCCTCGCTCTCAAGCGTGCTACCACGCGTGGCTCAGCGAGGACTCGCCGCTGCCCGCGCCAACGCGATAGCCGTTGGGAGCTCGCAGTTAGATGAGCACTTCCGTCGCCGGCTCACGCAAGTTGTACTGCGAGCTCATCGCGTAGCCGTACGCGCCCG
>Ga0302046_10001693_pt1 | contig 20653 bp, 17 predicted proteins | sample RVTome_11_FD_200261 | JGI IMG/M metagenome (GOLD analysis project Ga0302046, IMG submission 200261) | Soil microbial communities from uranium-contaminated site in the Upper Colorado River Basin, Wyoming, United States - RVT147D111 (version 2) ...
GCGGCCCAGCGCCAGCAGGACGCGCAGCCGCCAGGCTTCCATGGCGTCGAACCCGCCCGACGCCCATTGCGCGTACCCTTCGTCGAACCACCTGGGCGCACGCAGGTCGCCGAGGAACGCGTGCAGACCCAGGTGCGCCCACTCGTGGCGGAGCGTGCGCCGGCCCTCGCCGTCCAGCACCCGTGGCCCCTCCCCCGTAGGGATCACGAGCATGCTCCGCGAGGGAATGGCCACCCCCGCCCGCCATTCGGGCACCACGCCGCCGGTGAGCTCGTCGAACGCCTCCGGCGAGTGCGCGAGCCACGCCCGTACGGCGCTCGGGAGCGAGTCGGGCAGACCCGGCAGCCGCGCCTGCGCGTCCAGCAGGTCGAGCACGCGCTCGGCCACCAGGGAATCCGACGGAGCGAAGCGGATCGTCGCCCGCGCGCCCCGGAGCGAGCCGTACCGCACGCCCTGCAGCGAATCGGGCCCCTCCTGGAGCGCCGCGACGAGCGCGAGCGCGAGTGCGAGAGCGGCCGGACGGATCACTCCGCGGTGAGCATCTCCAGGTTCGCCTGGACGGCCTCGTTGTAGGGATTCAGGTCCGCCGCTCTGCGCCAGAGCAGGAGCGCCACGTCCCGGTCGTTGCTCTTGTACGCCAACGTGCCGAGCCGGAGGTACACGTCGTCGCCCAGCCGTGGCGAAAGCTTCACGGCCTTCTCGTACTGCGCGCGGGCGCCCTCCTGATCGCCGTGCGCGTACGCCTGGTCGCCGAGGTTCTTGTGCGCCTGCGGAGGCGCGGGCGTGACCGCCACGGCGCGCTTGTAGAGCGCCGCGGCCGACTCCACCTCGCCACGCCGCTCCAGCACGGCGCCCGTGTTGACGAGAATGGGCCCGGACTCGGGGTAGTGGCCCATGCCCTCCCGCCCGACCGCGACCGCGTAGTCGGTATCCCCCGCGACGGCCGACGCCAGCACGGTATAGGCATAGTAGGCCGCCGACGGCTTCTTGAGCTTCGGCGAGGTCCGGTACTTCCGGAGCGAGACGAGCGCCTTGGGCACGTCGCGCGCCTTGAGGTGCACGATGGCGCGCGCCAGGTGGACCTCGTGGTCCTCGGGCTTGGCCGCCTGCGCCACGTCCAGCGCGTTGAGCGCGTCGTCGTAGCGCCCGAGCAGCTCGAGCGCGAGCGCCGTGTTGCGCTGCGCCGAGTAGTTGTCCCCCGCTCCGGGGGGCATCGACCCGAAGTGGCGTAGCGCGTCGTCGAGGCGCCCCCTCCGGAACGCGATGAGCCCCATCATGAAGTTCGCGCGTGCCTGCTTGGGATCGACCTCGAGCGCCTCCTCGAACTCCCGGCCGGCGTCCTCGAGGAGCCCGGAGCGGTAGAACGCGATGCCGACGTTGAGGTGCTGCTGCAGCGCCTCGTCGCCACCCGTCTCCTCCTGCGTGCTGCGCTCTCCCGCTCGCGAGACGAAGCCGGCTTGGATGAGGCCGTAGAGCGCCTTGCCGGTATCGAACTCGACGAGCCCGGCCTCGTTCATGATCTCGTGAACCGTGCGCACGCCGTCGATGTAGGGCAGCACCTTCCGCTGCTCCTTGGTGAGCTCCACGTCCTCCTCGGACTCGTCCGGATGCTTGTCCACCTGGAAGACGATGTCGAAGCTCGGGATCTTCTTCTCGACCAGGCTCCACTCGTCGACCCGGCGGGCGCCCTCCATGAGGAGCGCCTCGGGTGGGATGCTGACCAGGAAGATGCCTTCCTCGTCCGGCATCTGATCGGTGTCGAAGTGGAAGGATCCCTGACTCCAGCTGAAGAGGTGGTAGACCGCCTCCTCGATCTGGAGCTGGACGAAGCGCTTCAGGTTCTCCTCGGTGAGCGCGCCGACGTCGACGAGTATCTCGCCCAGGCGCTTGCCCTTGTGCGCGGACTGCTGCTCCATGGCCGTGGAGAGGTCGCTGCGCGTGATGACGTGGTTGCGGACCAGCAGCTCGCCGAGCCTGTCGCGGCGGTTGAGCACCGACGCGTAGATGACGCGGCCCTTCTGGAAGTAGATGTAGCCGAAGTTGGACCGGTCGGTGATGCTCAAGCAGCCGGTCTTCATGCCCATGCCCAGAAGCTGGCAGATGTCGGCGAGGCTGACGTCCTGAAGCGCGCCCTCGATGGCCATTAGTCCTGCGCCCCCGTGGCCATCAATCCAGCTCCTCGATGAGCAGATCCTCGATCCGCGGCCAGTGCAGCACCACGTTCTCCGGCGAGGGGAACCACGCGCCACCCTTCTTGGGCGGCTCGACCGGCACGGGCGCGGCCGGGCCGGCGGCGACCCGGCCGCCCCCGTCCCCGCTCCCGGGACCGCCCTCGGGCGCCTCCAACTTCGGAATGAAGATTCCCTCCCGGCCAGTACCGGGTCGCGCCTCCTCGACGAGCTCGAGATCGCCGGCGCGCCCCTCCTCGAGCTCGATCACCAGGCCGCCCTCGAAGCGCGAGCGCAGTCTGTCGTCGATACCCTCGACGGACGCGGGCGCCCTGTCGGCCACGAGCATGATGCGCGCTCCGCGCCGCTTGAGTGCCTCGAACAGATGGAAGAACTCGTCCTGCGCCCGCTCGGTCTCGGAGAGCTCGTGCACGCCGTGGACGAGCAGGAGGTCCACCGTCCACCACCGCTCCCGCCATGCCCCGGCCACTCCATCGCCGAGCGCGCGGATGAAGTCCTCGGCGAACGCCGGTACCGAGCTCACGGCCCGGCGCAGCTCCGCATGAGCCTCCTGGTGCGTGCGGCCCGCCGCCGCGAGCAGCGTGCGCGCGAGCGCCTCGTCTCGCGACCAGACGAACAGCGGGTTGTACTGCGTCTTTTCCTCACCGACGAGCTGCTGGGCCGCCTTCACCGCGATGGCCTGAAACCCCTTCAGATCGCTCAGCTTCGGGCCCGCGCCGAGCTTGGGGAACGGACGTTGCCGCTCGCGCACGGACTTGAGCAGCGCCTCGGCCTCATCGAGCCGGTCCGGATCCTTCAGGACGCCCTGGGCCGCCTCGGGCCAAGGGTTCCCGAGCCGGTCCAGCTCGTTGTCGATCTCGCGAAGCCTCTCGATGTCCGCCTTGAACGAAGCGATGACCTTCTTCCATCCCCCGAGCTTGTTGCCCTTCTCGAGCGCCTCCAGGCGAAGCGCGGAGTAGCCCTGGCGCTCGGCCCAATCGATGGTGTTGCGCATGTCCATGCGCCACGGCTCCTCCGTGTGCTGCACCACGCCAGCGACGGTCGAGGCGATCTCGCTCACGAAGGAGCCGAATTCGTCGTCGGCGTCTCCTCGCTTCGTCGGGGTCTCGGCGCCCGGCTCGACCAGCGCCTCCACCTCCTTGGCTGAAACCCTGCGACCCTCCAGGTCCTGCATCGCCAGCACCTTGTTCAGCGCGCCGCCGAGCTCCCGGACGTTGCGAAAGGGGAAGCGGGCGAGCGTCTCCGCGACGCCCGCCTCCAGCTCCTGGCCCCGCTCCTCCGCCTTCTTGCGGATGATGGCCACCCGCGTCTCGTACTCGGGCTGGCCCAGGTCGACGATGAGTCCGCCGGAGAAGCGCGAAAGGAGGCGGGCGTCGAGGCCGTTGATGTCGGCCGGCGGGCGGTCGCTGGCCAGCACGATCTGGCTTCCGGCCGCCGACAGCTGGTCGAGCGTCTTGAGGAGCATCTCCTGCGCCTCGGGCTGCCCGGTGAGGAACTGCACGTCGTCCAGCAGCAGGATGGCCAGGTCGCCGTACCGCTCCCTGAATCCGTCCCGCTCACCCGACTCCAGGGTCGACTCCAGCTGCTCGAGGTACTCCTCGAGCGCCATGTACTCGACCTTTCGGTTGTTGTCGGCGCGACGCGACTGATGCGCGATGGCGGTCAGGATGTGCGTCTTCCCGAGCCCCGACGCCGAGTACAGGAACAGGGGGTTGTAGCTCGTCCCGGGCGAATCCGCCGCACGTCGCGCGGCCGCAGACGCCAGGCGGTTGGCTGGGCCCACCACGAAGGAGTCGAACGTAAGCTTGGGATCGAGATCCGACATGGCGGTGGGTTGCGCAGCTCCATCGGATGACATGGGGCGATCCATCAGGCGATAAGTATCGGCCCGAGGCCGTGCGAAAAAAAGGGCCGCGGGGCGGCCCCCGCTCCTGGATTTTCGCCATGGAGTCCCGGCTTCACGGCTCGCGCCCGCGTGCCCACGCGGCGGCGCCCGCCAGATCGGCGGGCAGCTCCGCACGGAACCGCATGGTCTCTCCGGACAGCGGATGCTCGAACGAGAGCTCCGCGGCATGCAGGAACTGCCGTTGGACCCGGCGGGCCAGCTCGAGCGCCCACCCTCGCCCGCGGCCACCCATCCCGCGCTCCCGGCCCGCGCCGTACAGGGCGTCGCCCACGACCGGATGGCCCACGTGCGCGAGGTGCACGCGAACCTGATGCGTGCGGCCGGTGTGGAGCGCGACGTCGAGCAGGTCGGCCCCCACCCACCGCTCCCGCACGCGCACGCGTGTCCGGGCCGAACGGCCGCCCTCCACGACGGCCATGCGCTTGCGGTCCTTCCGGTGCCGGGCGATGGGCGCGTCGATCGTGAGGGGCGACTCGGAGAGATGCCCCCAGGTCGCCGCCAGGTAGAGCCGCTTTACGCGCCGCTGGCTCAGCGCCTCGGACAACGCGGCGTGCGCGACGTCGGTCTTCGCCACGACCAGGAGCCCCGAGGTGTCGCGGTCGAGCCTGTGCACCACGCCCGGCCTGAGCCGGCCGCCGACGCCGGACAGGTCGTGGACATGCCACAGGAGCGCGTTGACCAGCGTGCCGGTGCGGTGCCCGGGGGCGGGGTGCACGACCATGCCTGCCGCCTTGTTGACGACCACGATCGCCTCATCCTGATGGACGATGTCGAGGGGGAGATCCTCGGGCTCGATCTCGACCGGCTCGGGTGGCGGAACCACGACCTCGACCGAGGCGCCCGGCTCGACCGAATCGGACTTCCTGGCCGGTCGGCCGTCGACGGTGACGCGGCCCTCCGAGAGCAGACGCTGCACCCGCGTGCGCGACAGCTCCAGCTTCCGCGACACGAAGCTGTCGAGCCGGCCGTGCTCGCCCTCGGCTACGACGAGCGAGTAGCCCCGGTCCGCCACCGGCGGCGCCCTCAGGGCCGTGCCGTGGCCGGCCGGAGGCCGATCCGGGCCGCCTCTCCGTCGATGTCCACCTCGCGGACGTGCGGAAAGTCCTCCCCGGGGACCGCCTCGCCCACGGTGACCACCAGCGCCAGCGTCTCTCCTCCGATGAACGCCTCGTGCGCTCCCGCGGCCGCTCTGATGGGGTCGGCCCCGCCGATGGCGAGCTCGATGCGGTCCGTGATGGCGAGGCCCGCGTCCTTGCGCAGACGCTGGACGCGGTTGACGAGCTCGCGCGCCACGCCCTCGGACCGGAGCTCGTCGTCGAGCTCGGCGTCCAGTGCCACCGTGTACGGGCCCTCGCTCTTCACCACCAAGCCACCGGCCGCCTCCTGCGCCACCTCCAGATCGCCGTCCGCCAGAACGTGGCGGTCCCCGTTCAACTCGATGGCCACGTCCTCTCCGCTCCGGTAGCGGGCGAGCTCGTCCTGGGAGAGCGCGCGAATGGCGCCGGCGGCCTCCTGCGTCTTCTTCCCGAAGCGCGCTCCGAGCTGGCGGAAGGCCGGCCGGGCGACGAGCGACACGATGCCGTCGGCCGAGGACAGCAAGGCGACCTCCTTCACGTTGAGCTCCTCGCGCACGACCGCGAGGACGTCTCGCGGCAGCGTGCGCCCCGCGGGCATGACCCCTACCACCCGCCGCAGCGGCTGGCGGACGCGGATCTTCACCTCCTCGCGCGCGGCCCGCCCCAGCGACACGAGCGCGCGGGCGGCGTCCATATCCGCCTCCAGGCGCGCGTCCGCCAGGCCCGTCGCACCGGCGTATCGCTGCAGGTGCACGCTGTCACCCGCGAGCGCGCGGTGCAGCCAGTCGGCCACGAACGGGACGCACGGCGCCGCGAGCACGCAGACCTGCCGCAGCGCCTCCCACAACGTGCGGAAGGCCGCGAGCAGGTCCCGCCGGTCGTCGTTCCCCCAGAACCGCGGGCGGCTCCGGCGCACGTACCAGTTCGAGAGGTCCTCGACCACGAACTCGCCGAGCGCTCGGTAGGCGCGCGTGAGCTGGTAGGCGTCGAGCTCCGCGCGCACCTCCGCGACCGTCGTATCCAGCCTGGACAGCAGCCAGCGGTCGAGCAGCGACCGCTCCGCCGGCGGCGGGTCGTCGTCCGATGGCGTCCACTCCTCGACGCTCGCGTACAGCGCGAAGAAGCGGTACGTGTTGAGGAGCGTGTCGAAGAACTTCCGCGCGGCCTCCCGCACCCCCGCGGGATCGTAGCGCTTCGGCACCCAGGGGTTCGAGGACGTGATGAAGTACCAGCGCAGCGCGTCCGAGCCGTGCTCCGCGATCGCGTCCCAGGGATCCACCACGTTGCCCTTGGACTTCGACATCTTCTGCCCCTCGGCGTCGAGGATCAGGTCGTTCACGACCACGTTCCTGTACGAGGGCCCGAGGCCGAGCAGCGTGGAGATGGCCACCAGGGAGTAGAACCAGCCGCGCGTCTGGTCGAGTCCCTCGCAGATGAAGTCGGCGGGAAAGTGGGCCCCGAACTCCTCGACGTTCTCGAACGGGTAATGCCACTGCGCGTAGGGCATGGCCCCGGAGTCGAACCAGGCGTCGATGACCTCCGGGGAGCGCCTCATGGTGCCCGAGCAGTCCGGGCAGGTCCAGGTGAGCTCGTCGATGAACGGCCGGTGCGGGTCGAAGTCGTCCGGTAGGCCTCCGGCCGCCTCCGCGAGCTCCGCCAGCGAGCCGATCCACCGCACGTGGTCCGGGCTGCGCTCGCACACCCACACGGGCAGGGGCGTCCCCCAGTAGCGGTCGCGCGAGAGCGCCCAGTCGACGTTTCCGCGCAGCCACTCCGCGAAGCGCTTCTCGCCCAGCTCGGGGGGGTGCCAGCGCACCTGCTCGTTGTTCGCCAGCAGCGTCTCCTTGAGCTGCGAGGTGGCCGCGAACCAGGAGTGGCGCGCCACGTACAGGAGCGGCGACTCGCAGCGCCAACAGTGCGGATAGCTGTGCACGATCCGGCCCGCCTCGAACAGCAGGCCGCGCGCGCGGAGCTCCTCCGTCAGCAGGGGGTCGGCGTCCTTCACGAAGAGCCCGCCCACGACGTCGACGTCCTCGGCGAACCGCCCGGCGTCGTCGATGGGGTTGAGTAGTGGCAACCCGTGCTTCTGCCCTGCCGCGTAGTCGTCCGCCCCGAACGCGGGCGCCATGTGAACCACGCCCGTCCCCTCCGCGGCGCTCACGAAGTCCTCCACCACCACCGTCCAGCCGTTGCCGGGCTCCTCGGGCTCCTGCACGAGATCGAGCGGGCGCCTGTAGCGCCACCCCGTCAGGTCCGCGCCCCGGTGGGCGGCGAGGACCTCGGCTCCCTCGCCGAAGATGGCCTCCCTCCGGGCCTCCGCCACGATGTAGCGCCTCCCGTCCCGGGAGACCTCGACGTAGCTCAGGTCCGGATGTACGGCCAGCCCCGCGTTCGCGGGAACCGTCCAGGGCGTGGTCGTCCACGCCAGGAAGGCACGCCCGTCGGCGTCCGGCATGCCGTCCTCGTCCAGCACCTCCGCGACGAAGGTCAGCGAAGGATCCTCCACGTCGCGATAGCCCTGCGCCACCTCGTGCGACGACAGCGCGGTGCCGCAGCGGGGGCAGTACGGCACGCTCTTGTGGCCCCGGTACAGGAGCCCCTTCTCGGCAAGCGTCGCCAGGATCCACCAGACGGACTCGATGTAGTCGGCGTGGAAGGTCACGTAGGGCCGCCAGTACTCGAGCCAGTACGCGATGCGCTCGCTGAGCTGCTCCCACTCTTCCTTGTACGTGAACACCGACTCCCGGCAGACCCTGTTGAACTCGGCGATGCCGTACGCCTCGATCTCGGGCTTGCCGCTGATGCCGAGCTTCTTCTCCGCCTCGATCTCCACCGGCAGCCCGTGCGTGTCCCAGCCCGCGATGCGGGTCACGCTCCGGCCCTCCATCGCCCGGTGCCGGCACACGAGGTCCTTGATGGTCCTGCTTATGATGTGGTGCAGCCCCGGCCGGCCGTTGGCCGTGGGCGGGCCCTCGTAGAAGACGAAGCGCTCCCCGCCGGCGTTGGCCTCCAGCGTCCTGCGGAACAGGTCCTCCTCACGCCACCGGTCGAGCATCTCGCGCTCGACCTCGAGCGCGTTGTCCGGCGGCTGGGGATAGCTCATGGAAGGCGTACGGGCTCTACCCGTTGTCGTCGTCGTCGTCGTCGAGGTACAGCAGGAGGTTCTCCTCCCGTAGCGGCGCCGACCGGTCCGGCTTGCCCGGCTCGAACAGGGCGGCGATCTCCTCGGGTACGTTGTCCGCGTCGTCATCCGAAGTCAGCGCCGCCGCGTGGCGGGCGGCGAGCTCGTCGATGGGGACGTCAGCGGGCGGAGGGGCCAGGTCCTCGTCGAGTGGAACGGATTCGTTGCGCCGGTCCCGCGTGGCAGGCTCGGTACGGCGCCTGGGACCTAGATCGAGGTCGATCGCGCGACGCTCCAGGGGCGTGCGGCTCTCCTCCACCTCGACCACGTCGAACTCCCGCTCGAGGAGCAGACGGTACTCTTTCAGGAACCGGATCCTGCGCCGCTCCATCTCGACGAGCGAATCGGTGGCCTGGTCGATCTGACGCTCGGAGTTCCGGAGCTTCGTGCGGGCCTCGGCTTCCGCCTCCACGATGATTCGGCGCGCTTCGGTCTCCGCCTCCTTGATGATCGTCTCGGACTCCCGCCGGCTCTGCTCGCGTATGTCGGCGCGCAGCTCCTGGGCGGTGACGAGCGCGTCCTGAACCGCCCGTTCGCGCTCCGCCTGGGAGGAGACCTGCTCCTGCAGCATCTGCGTCCGTTCTTTGAGCGACAGGTTCTCGCGAACCAGCGCCTCGAGCCGCTCCGCGATGAGCTCGAGGAAGACGTCGACCTCCTGCGGGTCGTATCCCCGCATGAGCTTCTTGAAGTCGCCGCGCCTGTTGCGGACGTCGAGTGGGGTCAGGTCGATCATCCCGCTCTCTCCCCGAAGAGTGCCGTTCCGACGCGCACCATCGTGCTACCCTCCCGGATCGCGATCTCCAAATCGTGGGTCATGCCCATGGACAGCTCCGTGCCCACCCCGTCCGTGACGGCGCGGAGCCGCTCGAGGACCTGCCGCAGCCGGGCGAACGTGGCGCCGATCATCGACTCGTCGTCGACCAAGGGCGCCATGGTCATGAGGCCACGCACGTCCAGCCCCGGGGACTCGGCCAGCGCGTGCACGCGCTCGACCGCGTCCTCCGCGGCGAACCCGCTCTTGGTCTCCTCGCCGGAGGTGTTGACCTGGGCCAGCACCGACACGGTCCGTCCCTCCTCGGCGGCCAGGCGCGACAGCCGCTCGCCGAGCCGCACGGAGTCCACCGAGTGGATGAGGTCCGCCGACTCCATGGCCCGGCGGGCCTTCCTGCTCTGCACGTGGCCGATCAGGTGCCACGTCGCCCCTCCTCGCCCGAGCGCGAGGACCTTCTCCTCCAGCTCTTCCACCCGGTTCTCACCCAGGTCGCGCAGGCCCGCGGCCAGCGCCGCCTCGAGCGCCGCCAGCGGATGCGCCTTCGTGACCGCCACGAGGCGAATCTCGCCCGGCCGCCTGCCCGCCAGGTCCGCCGCGCGCCCGATACGCTGCCGGACCAGAGGCAGAGACTGCTCCAGTCGCGCGGCGTACGTCTCGATGGCGGCGTGCGGCGTGCTCATGATCGAGTGACAGAATACACGAAGGGACCCCGCCGGAGCACCGGCGGGGTCCCACGAGGCTCCTCAGGCTCCGGTCTACCGAACCTGGAAAGTAATGGGGAACTGCACCCACACGGGAACCCTGCGGTCCCGGTTGAGGGCGGGCGAGAACCTGTAGATGTCGGCCACCGCGAGCGCCGCGTCGTCCAACGCCTGGTGCCCGGAGCTCTGGTTGACCTGCGTCTGCTGGACCCTTCCTTCCTCGTCGATGAAGAACCAGACGACGACGGTCCCCCCGATGCCGGCGTCCCGCAGCAGCGGCGGATACTCACGCATCATGGCACGCGTGACCTCGTCCCGGTTCTGGATCGAGGGCGCGACCGTGAACGGCGTGAACGTCGGCGCCGCGGAGAGGTCGGTCGCCTGCTCATCCGGCGGTGGCGGCAGGTCCTCGACGGGGTTCTCCTCGAAGGTGGTCGGCGCGATCGTGATGTCCTCGTCGATCTCGGCGGCCGCGATGACCGGCGTGGCCGGCCGCGCGATCTGCTGCGGCGGCGGCGGAATCTCGATCTCGGGCGGGAGCTCGATGGCCTCGAGCTCCGCCGAGGTGAAGGTCATGTCCTCCGCGGTCAGCTCGGGCCAGAACGCGAACGCGCCGAAGTGCAGCAGCGTCGCGGCGATCACCGAGCCCCAGAACCAGGAATCGAAGGTCTTCTTCAGGCGCTCGTTGGCGGTCTCCTCGAAGACCTCCTTGGGTACGGCTTCGGCTGCGCTCATCGTCTCTCCCTCTGCATGCTTTGCTCCAACTGCGTGGCGAACACGACGCGCACCACGCCCGCCTCCACGAGCTCCTGCTGGAGGAGGTCCATGTATCGGTACGGCACCGCGCGGTCACCCCGGATCGAGATCACCAAGGCGCGCTCCGATGCCGCGTAGAGCGGCGCCACCACGGTGGACACGTCACCCATGGGGTAGGGCTGGTCGTTGATGTAGACCGAGCCGTCCCGCTCCATCCAGAGGTTCAGGATGTTCTTCTGCTTCTCGTCGATCTTCTCCGCGGCGCCCGCTTCCGGCCACTCGATGGGCCGGTCCCTGCCCCTCTGGAAGACGGTCGTCACCATGAAGAAGATCAGGAGCAGGAACGCGATGTCCGCCAGCGACGAAGAAGGAATCTCCGACGAGGTCTTGGACTTTCGCTCGAATCCGCCGCCGCTGATGGCCATGCGTCAGTTCTCCAGCACCTGGAGGGAGATGCGCTCGGCATTCGCGCTGTGCAACGCGTCGAGCACGTCCACCATGTAGTCGTAGGCCGCGTCCGGGTGCGTCTTCACAGCCGCGATCAGGTTCGGGTTCGCGGTCACCTCCGCTCGCCAAAGACCCTCGATCTCCTGGGGCCGCAGCTGCTGGATCTGCTGGCTCTCACCGCGCCTGACGTCCACGATGCCGGTGGGCTGCACGATGAGGTGCAGGATGTTCCTCTGGCTGATTTCCTGGGTCTCCCCGGGCTCGGGGAGGACGAGCGCCAGCCCCTTGTCCTTCGGGAAGGTCGTCGTGACCAGGAAGAAGATCAGGAGCAAGAAGGCGATGTCCGCCATGGACGAGGTCGGAATCTCGTCGCTGACCTTGGATTTCTTCTTGTTCAGCACAGCCATGTGTCGGCCCTCGCGTCTGTGTGAGGTACTAGCTTCGCGCGCTCAAGGTTCCGCCCCTCACCCCTCGCCCGAGCTGCCGAGGGGTGGATCGGGCATGGCGGGCTCGGGTGCGGCCGGCCTCCGCGGCCGGGGCGCTCCGGCCGCGGCCCGCACGGTCGCCGCTGGTTTTCTTACGATCTCGATGCGGCCGTCTTTCTCCAGATCCCACGCCAGGTTGAGGATCTTCTGCGTGCCGTGCTCCATGTCGACGATGAGCTGGTCGATGCGCGTCACGAAGAAGTTGTACGCGATGTTGACCGGCACGGCGATGATGAGCCCGGCCGCCGTCGTGATCAGCGCGACCTTGATGCCCCCCGCGACGAGCGTCGGGTCGACGTTCCCCGCGGCCTCGATGGCGCCGAAGGCGATGATCATGCCGGCGACGGTCCCGAGGAAACCCATGAGCGGAGCCACGTTCGCGATCGTCGCGAGGATGACGAGGCCGCGCTCCAGGAAGCCCAGCTCGATGGTGCCGGTGGTAGCCACCGCGCTCTCGAGCTCGCCCGCCGCGAGCCGCCTGTCCTTGAGGCGCCGCAGGCCGGCGAGCAGGATGGCCGCGGCCGGGCCCGGCGTGTCGCGCACGGCGCGCGTCGCGCCGTCCAAGTCGCCCGACAGCGTCAGGCCCTCGACCTCGGCCAGCACCTGGGCGGTCCCGCGGTGCGCGACGTGGAGGGTCCAGGCCTTCGCGAGAATCACGCCCAGCGCGATCACCGAGCAGAGGATGAGCGGATACATCATCAATCCGCCATCCGCAAAGAGAGTCATCAGCCGATACTCGGTCACGAAGACTTCGCTCCTGTGATCAGGTGGGCGCCGGGCGCCTGGTGGCGCGCGGGCTCGGAATTTCGCGGCAATCTAGAGCGCCGTTCGCAAAGGTGTCAACGCGCGCGCCGCCCGCGACGGCCCAGGAATACCGACCGACTTCGGTACGGAGAGTCAGGAGCTCGCGACCGCGTGGTTGGCCTGCTTCGGCTGCGGCAGCGGGCGGGCCGGCTCGACCACCGGCTCCGACCCCGTCACGATGGCCCGCAGCCGTTCGGACGTGACGTTGCGCTCGAGCTGGCCCCCGATGGCGACCGCCACCTGCGAGGTCTCCTCGCTCACCACGATCACGATTGCGTCCGTCTCCTCACTGAGGCCGAGCGCCGCCCGGTGCCGGGTGCCGAGAGAGCGGTCCCGCACCGAGGACTGGGTCAGCGGGAGGATCGCGCCCGCGGCGCGGATCTGGTCGCCCCCGATGAGCACCGCCCCGTCGTGCAGGGGCGAGTAAGGCGTGAAGATCGTGGCGAGCATCTCGGCCGAAACCCGTGCGTGCACCGCGCTCCCGGTGTCGGCGTACTCGTCGAGGCCCACGTCCTGCTCGATCGCGATGATCGCGCCGTGCTTGGCGCGGGCCAGTCGCTCGACCGCCTCGACGACCTCCTCGACCACACGACTGCCCTCGAGCCGCTGGAAGATGCGCATCATCCGGCTCTGGCCCAGGCGGGCGAGCGCCGCCCGCAGCTCGGGCTGGAACACCACCAGCAGCGCGATCGCGCCATACTGGAAGGCGGTCTCGAGGAGCGTGCGGATGAGGATGAGGTCCAGCAGCCGCGCCGCGTAGTACGTGAAGGCGAGGAACACGAGGCCGAGCATGATCTGCATGGCCCGCGTCCTCTGGAGCACCAGGAGGAGGCGGTACAGCAGGTAGGCCACGATGAGGATCTCGACCAGGTCCAACCACCCGGGCCGCAACAGCTGCACCTGCTCCCAGATCCTACCCAACGCCGCTACCTCGTGAGGCCACTATGGCAACTCGCCGGCGGCTCGCCCTCCGCACGCCCGGTGAAGCCGGGGGCGGGCCCCGGGAGCGGCCCGTCGCTACCGGGCAATCCGAACGGGCGGGGCGCCTTCCCGTGCAGCGGCTCCGGCTGCCCCAGCGAGGTCGCCTCCTTGCCGTCCTCGAGGAGGGGGAGCGGGGGAAGCGGCTCACCGCGGGCCAGCATCTGGATCTCGCCGCGGTCCAGCGTCTCGCGCTCCAGGAGCGCCTGCGCGATGGACTCCAGCAGGTCCTTGTGCTTCCCGAGCACCTCGTGCGCCCGGGAGTGCGCCTCGTCCAGGATGCGCTTGACCTCCTGGTCCACGATGCGCGCCGTGTGCTCGGAGACCGCGCGCCTCTGCACGATCTCGCGGCCGAGGAAGACCTCCTGCTCGTTGTCCGCCACGGCCACCAGCCCGATGACGTCGCTCATGCCGAAGGTGGTGACCATGCGGCGCGCCATTCCGGTTGCGCGCTCGATGTCGTTGCCCGCGCCCGTCGTCACGTCCTTGGGACCGAAGACCATCTCCTCGGCGACCCGGCCGCCGAACAGCATCGCGAGCTGGCCCTCCATCCACTCCTTCGTGTAGGAGTGGCGGTCCTCCTCGGGCAGGCTCGCGGTGATGCCGAGCGCACGCCCGCGCGGCACGATGGTCACCTTGTGGACGGGATCCAGCCCCGGGATCCTGAGCCCGAGCACCGCGTGGCCGGCCTCGTGGTAGGCCGTGAGCCTGCGCTCGTCCTCGGTGAGCACGAGGCTTCGCCGCTCGGTGCCGAGCATGACCTTGTCCTTGGCCTGCTCGAAGTCCTGCATGGAGACCTTGTCGGCACTCCGCCGCGCGGCCAGCAGCGCGGCCTCGTTGCAGATGTTCTCGAGGTCGGCGCCGCTCATGCCCGGCGTGCCGCGCGCGATCAGGGACAGCTCGACGTCGTCGGCCAGCGGCAGCTTCTTGGCGTGCACGCGCAGGATGCCCTCGCGCCCCTTCACGTCGGGGGCGTCGACCACGACGTGCCGGTCGAAGCGGCCCGGCCGCAGCAGCGCCGGATCCAGCACGTCCGGACGATTGGTCGCCGCCAGGAGGATGACGCCCTCGTTGGACTCGAACCCGTCCATCTCGACGAGGAGCGCGTTCAGCGTCTGCTCGCGCTCGTCGTGCCCGCCGCCCAGTCCGGCGCCCCGATGGCGGCCCACGGCGTCGATCTCGTCCACGAAGATGATGCACGGCGCGTGCGCCTTTCCCTGCTCGAACAGGTCGCGGACGCGGGAAGCGCCCACGCCGACGAACATCTCCACGAAGTCCGACCCGGACATCTGGAAGAAAGGGCGGCCCGCCTCGCCCGCCACCGCCCGCGCGAGCAGCGTCTTGCCGGTGCCGGGAGGACCGACCAGCAGAACGCCCTTGGGCAGGCGGCCGCCCAGGCGTGAGAACTTCGCGGGATCCTTCAGGAACTCGATGATCTCCTCAAGCTCCTCCTTGGCCTCGTCGGCCCCCGCGACGTCGGCGAACGTCACCTTGGGCGTGTCCGGCGAGATGAGCTTCGCCTTCGAGCGTCCGAACTGGAACGCCCGGTTGCCACCGCCCTGCATGGTCCGGAAGATCCAGATCCAAAACGCGATGAACAGCAGCCACGGGAGCGCCGCGAGGAGCACCGTGCCCCAGCCTCCGTCGGCCGGCTCCGCGCTGACGACCACGCCCTGCGTCTCGAGCTGCTCCAGAAGCCCGTCCGTGAGGTCTCCCGGGAGCATGGTCTCGAAGTGGTGGAACTCCTGGTTGTCGCGGACGATGGGCTGCCTGAGCTCGCCCTCGACCGCGCGCTCCCGGAACGTCACCTCGCTGATGAGGCCGCGAGTCAGATGGTCCCTGAACTCCGTGTACGTGAACTCCGTGGCCGGCTCCTCCTGGCCGCGGACGATCTGGACCGCCAGGAGCAGCATCAGAGCCATCATCATCAAGAACGCGGCGTTCTTGGAGACGCGGCTCAGTCGGTTGTTCGGCTCAGGTCCGTTGGAATCGGATTGGGGCATTTAGCTACTCGCGCCGGCTCGGCGGCAGGCGCGAGCCGTCCTATAGGCTGGCGATATCGGGCGGATGTGGAAAGGTTTGGGGTGATCGGACTGCTGGATACCCCGCGGAACGCGTTGGGTGCGCCGGGCCCGCCGCCAGGGGGGCCCTGGCCGTGACGCCGCCCCTGGTGCCGTGACGCCGCCCCGGGCCGTGACGCCGACGCGCCGGGGGCGTCACCCGATGCCGATGCGGAGGCCGACGTCCCGGCTCGCGCGCTCCGGATGAAACGCGCGCGCCAGACCCGGAACCCACAGCACCTTGCCCGCGGCGTCCACCACGACCGGAATCGTCTCCCGCTCACGGGGCGGGACGCGCGCCTCGAGGAACAGCTTCTTGAGCTTCGTGGTCCCGCCGCGGAGCCGGATTCGGTCCCCGGGCTCCCGGGAGCGCACGAGAAGCGGAAAGCGCAGCTCGGCGGCCCCGAACGCCTCGGCGCGCGCGAGGCCCGCCGGCTCCTCCCGGCCCCACGCCACGGGCAGCCGCCGTCCACCCAGCACCACCTCGCCCTCGCCCGGCCCGGCATCGGGAATGGGGAGCGCCCGATCGGCCGGCGGCGCGGTCGGGCGCGTGATCACGAGTCGGTCGAGCTCCCTGCGCAGCTCGACGCCGCGCGCGAGCTCGAGGCGCCGTCCGCTCGCCCCGGAGCGGGCGAACGCCAGCGCGCGCCCGGTGCCGGCCTCGTCCATCGTCAGCTCTAGCCCGCCGGTCAGCGCGCGCAGCACCCGTGCCTGGACGGCCGGATGGAGGCGGAGCAGCGCCTCCCGGTGGATGGAGACGGACCCCTCGCCGCGCTCCGGCGCGAGCGGTGCGAGGAGGCCCGGAAGCAGGCTCGCCCATGCGGCCTCCTCCCGAGCGGCGAGCCGGCCGAGCCGGACGAGCGCGCGCCGAGCCCCCGGCGCGACGAGCCGCTCCGCCTCGGGCAGGATCACCCTTCGGAGCGCGTTACGCGCGAGCCCGACGTTCTCGTTGGAGGGGTCGTCCCGCCACGAGAGCCCCACGCTCCGCGCGTACGCCTCCAGGTCCTCTCGCCACAGGTCGAGGAGAGGTCGAAGGATCGCCGGCTCGCGCCGCGCCGGCAGACCTGCCAGGCCGGCCAGGCCGGTGCCGCGCAGAACGCGGAAGAGCACCGTCTCCGCCTGGTCGTCGGCGTGGTGCGCGGTCAGAACGAGCTTCGCGCCCACCCGCGCCCGGACGTCCTCGAGAAACGCGTAGCGCGCCCGGCGCGCGGCGTTTTCCGAGCGGGGCACGGGATCCGCCCGCCCATCGTGGAGTGGCAACCCCCAGGCCCGACAGAGGCCGGCCAGCCAGCGCGCGTCCGCGACGCTCGAGGGGCGCATGGCGTGGTCGAAGTGCGCGACCGAGAGGTCGAGGGCGGGGGCCCCGTCCGGGAAGCGGAGCAGGTGGAGCAACACGCACGAGTCGAGCCCACCGGAGACCGCCGCGACCACCCCGTCCCCGTGCACGAGTGCGCCGCCGCCGTTGGGCTCGCCGCGCGTGAGCGCGGCGCTGAAACGCGCTCGGACCCGGCGGGCGCGCGCGTTCACGGCGCCCCCGGCGTGAAGCCTGGCGGTGGCGGACGGCCTACCCGCTCGGTCAGGACCCCGGCCAGGAGGTCCGGGCGGTCGGTTTGGATGCCGTCCACGCCCCAGTCCAGAAGCCTTTGCATGGTGTCCACGTCGTCGACCGTCCAAACCTGGACGGGCAGGTTCCGCCGGTGCGCCTGCTCCACGAGGCGTGGCGTGACGATGCGGCGCCCCTTCCACCACTCCGGAATTTGTAGGACGTCGGCCTCAGGCGTGTACGGCCCGCCTCCCGGCAGCCGGTGGGTCAGCCAGAACGTCAGGACCTGCCAGCGGCTCGCGCCCCAAGGACCTGCGTATCCCCGGGCGCCGCGTCGCCTCCGCTCGTGTTCCGACGCGATCAGGACGCGGACCTCCGCCGCGTGCCGCGCGACGGCGTCGGCCAGGGGCCCGGCCGCGGCCGGGTCCTTAACCTCCACCGTGAGCCGAACCGACGGGCACGACACCAACACCTCCTCGAACGTCGGCACGGTGATCCCCGTGCCACGGAACGGATGGCGACCCTGGTCGTCGACGAATCGGTACCCCGCGTCGAGCGACCGGATCTCCTCCAAGGTCATCCGCGCGACTGGTCCCGCGCCGTCGGTGGTGCGGTCGACCGTCCGGTCGTGGATGACCACCACCTCTCCGTCCGCGGTGAGCTGGACGTCCATCTCGAGCATGTCGGCGCCCCACACGTCGATCGCGCGCCGAAACGCGACCATCGTGTTCTCCGGCGCCAGCGCGGCGCCCCCGCGGTGTGCGACCAGCATCGGGGAGCCCGCCAGGTAGGGACGCCCCGGGCGGGGACGGAGCCAGAGAGACATGCGGTGCCTCGGGCGGGTGCTACGCCCGTGCGCTGCGCTCCGCCTCGACCCTCTCGATGTCCCCGGCGTCCAGCTCGTGGTAGAGGTAGAGCACGAGGTCCACGAGGTCGCTCGTCATGTCCAGCTCCGCGCGGAGCCTCTTGCCGTCCGACTCGGCGTGGTCGGAGGACCCCTCGTCCAGCTCGACGACCCGCTTGGAAAGGAACTCGAGGATGTCCTCCACGACCTGCGGCCTCGGGCTCGGCGGGGCCTGGGAGTCCGGCATCACCTCCTGCAGGAGCAGGCCACGCACGAACGCGAGGAAGCCGGGAAACGCCTGCTCGGTGAGCGGACCCCCCTCGAGCGCCTCCTCGTCGGTGATGTGCTCCCACTCCAGCTCGTTCCAGTACAGGTCCTGGGCCTCCTCCAGCAGGAAGTCGCGGTTGGGCTCGGTCAGGGGGCGGCTGGGGCCGGTCATGGGAGGTTGTAGCGGCCGGTTCAGAATGCGCTCGATACGCTCGCGGCGCCCACTCAGGAGCGTGCTGGCGCGATCACTCATCTCCTCTCCTGGCTCCCCTCGGCAAGTGTCGGATCCGTCCGCGGCGGTCCGCGTGAGCGGCCGGACGGTCGGTTGGACGGCAAGATAGGGGATGGTCGGCGCCGGGGGAATCACCCGCCGCTGGCCCCGCCGGGCCGGGACGCAGACCTTTACGGCGGGCCGCTCGACCGGACGGCCGGGCCGCATCGACAAGACGGCCGGGCCGCTCCCGAGCTCCGCGAAATCGCGCGGCGACCCGTGGCGTCCCGTTTCACCCGAGCCGGAGATCCTGCTTCATGGCACACGTCGGCGTGGTGCGGCTCGCGCGAGTCGCGGCCCTCTTCTACTGCTCCGCCGCCGCGGCTCCGTTGCCGGTGGCCGCCCGAGTGGTGGCCCAGGAGGCGCCGACGGCCGCGCGAGAGGTCGTGCTGATCCGGCCCGACCGGGTCTGGGACGGAGAGGCCGCGCACGAGGGATGGGCGGTACTGGTGCGCGACGGGCGGATCGAGGCCGCGGGAGCGTCCCTGGCGGTGCCCGGAGACGCGCGTGTGCTCGAGCTTCCGGGCGCTACCCTGCTGCCCGGCTTGATCGAGGGTCATGCACACCTGCTGCTCCACCCGTACGACGAGACGACGTGGAACGACCAGGTCCTGCTCGAGCCTCATGCCGAGCGGGTCGCGCGTGCGACGGTGCACGCCCGTGCGACCCTGCGAGCGGGCGTCACCACGGTACGCGACCTCGGGAGCGAGGGCGCCGGCTACGCTGACGTGGGCCTGCGCTCGGCGATCGACAAGGGGGTGATCCCGGGGCCTCGCATGCTGGTGGCGGGCCCCGCGCTCGTCGCCACCGGAAGCTACGGCCCGAAGGGCGCCCCGGAGTGGCGGCTGCCCAAGGGCGCCGAGGAAGCGGACGGACAGGACGACCTCATCCGCGCCGCGAGGGACCAGATCGGCCGCGGCGTGGATTGGGTCAAGGTCTATGCCGACTATCGGTGGGGACCGGACGGCGCCGCGCGCCCCACGTACACGCTCGAGGAGCTTCAGGTCGTGGTGCGCGCGGCCGAGAGCTCCGGCCGCGCGGTGGCCGCCCACGCCGCGACCGCGGAGGGGATGGAGCGGGCCGCGCGGGCCGGCGTACGCACCGTCGAGCACGGCGACGGCGGGACGGCCGAGGTCTTCGCGCTGATGGCCGAGCGCGGCGTGGCGCTATGTCCGACCCTCGCGGCCGGACACGCCATCCTCCAGTACGGCGGCTGGCGCCCGGGAGCGGACCCGGAGCCGGAGCGCATCCGCGCCAAGCGGGCGAGCTTCCAGGCCGCGCTCGCGGCCGGGGTGGACATCTGCTTCGGCGGTGACGTGGGCGTGTATCCGCACGGGGACAACGTCCGCGAGCTCGAGCTGATGGTCGACTACGGAATGCCGCCCGCCGACGCGCTGCGCGCCGCCACGGCCGGAAACGCCGACATCCTCGGCCTCGCCGACCGCGGAAGGGTGGCGCCGGGCCTCCTCGCCGACCTCGTGGCGGTTCGCGGCGATCCGGCCCGGGACGTCACCGCGCTCCGCGAGGTGGTGCTCGTCATCAAGGGCGGAGCGATCGTGCGCGAGACCGCCGGGCGGTAGCCCCCCGTGGAGACCAATCCGTTCCGAGCGTATCGCGACCTGGGAGGCCACGCGCCGGGCTCGAGCGCGCCGCCCGCCCGTGCGAGCGCCTGGGTCGCCGAACGCGTCGCCGGCAAGAGCTGGAAGGTGCGTGCGCCGCTCCTGCTGATCCTTGCCTGGATGCTGCACAGCTACCTCGGCGACCCCATGTACCGGTCGATCTTCGAGGGCGTGAACCTCGGCTTCCACGAGGCCGGCCACGCGGCGTTCATGTGGCTCGGTAGCCGCATCCTCACCGTGGCCGGCGGCACGATCTTCCAGCTCGGCATCCCCGTGGTCGCCGGCGTCTACCTGTTGCGCAAGCAGGGTGACCCGTTCGGCGCCGCGGTCTGCGTGTTCTGGCTCGGGACCGCGCTGGAGGGCGCTGGCGTCTATGCCTCGGACGCGCGCGCGCAGGCGCTACCGCTGGTGTCTCCGTTCGGTCCCGTGGACGTGGACAGCCACGACTGGACGTTCATGCTCATGAAGTACGGCGTGCTGTCCCGTGACCAGGAGATCGGCGCGATGCTGCGCGCGGCGGGCCTGCTCTCGATGATGCTCTCGCTCCTGGCGGGCGCCTGGGTCCTGCGCGTCATGGCTCGGACGACCGTGGGCCCGCCTGGTCGAGCCCAGCCGCCGGAGCCCACGGCTCCTCCCGCCGAGCCGCTACGCCCCGCCGAGCCGCCCGCTCCGGCGCCCCCCCGCTTCCGGAGCTACCTGGATCCGGACGAAGGTTGATCGGACCCGGGCAGGGCGCGAGCCAGGATCGCTGCTT
>Ga0302046_10001694_pt1 | contig 20652 bp, 16 predicted proteins | sample RVTome_11_FD_200261 | JGI IMG/M metagenome (GOLD analysis project Ga0302046, IMG submission 200261) | Soil microbial communities from uranium-contaminated site in the Upper Colorado River Basin, Wyoming, United States - RVT147D111 (version 2) ...
GCATGACCAAGTCGACCGGAACGAAAAAGCCCACGACCCGAAAATCGCCATCCAGCAGACCGGCGGCCAAGAAGGCGTCGGCCAAGAAAGCCACCGCGAAGAAAGCCACCGCCAAGAAAGCCCCGGCCAAGAAAGCGCCGGCGCGCAAGCCCGCGGCCCGAAAGCCTGCGGCCCGAAAGCCTGCGGCAAAGAAGGCGCCTGCACGGAAGCCCGCGGCCCGCAAGCCCGCGACCAAGAAGGCTCCCGCTCGCAAGCCGGCCGCCAGGAAACCCGCGACCAAGAAGGCGCCGGCCAAGAAGGCGCCAGCCAGGAAGCCGGCGGCCAAGAAAGCGCCGGCCAGGAAGGCGCCGGCCAAGAAGGCCCCCGCCAAGAAGCCGGCGGCCAAGAAAGCCCCAGCCAAGAAGACGCCCGCCAAGAAGTCCCCCGCCAAGAAGACTGCGGCCAAGAAAGCCCCGGCCAAGAAGACGCGCGCCAAGAAGGCCCCGGCCAGGAAACCGCCCGCCAGGCAGCCGCTGGTCACCGCGCCGGCAGCCAGGATCTCGCAGGCCGCCAAGACGCCGATCAGGACGTCGCAGGCCAGGAAGGCCCCGGCACGGCCGATCCGGCCCGCCAAGCCTGCCGCGCCGGCCGCGTCGGCGGCGCCCGCGAAGCCCGCCGTCGCGACCCCTCCGGCGGGGACGGATCATACCCAGAAGCCCGCAACAAAGAGACAAAAGGGAAAGAACGGAATGGCAGCTGAATTGCTGTTTAGCACCGGCGACTTCGTCGTCTACCCCACGCACGGCGTGGGCCAGGTGACGGGAATCGAAGCGCGCGAGATCGCCGGCGAGAATCTCAAGCTTTTCGTCATCGAGTTCGACAAGGAGAAGATGACCCTGCGCGTGCCGGTCCAGAAGGCCAACGATTCAGGTCTGCGCAAGCTGTCCTCGCGCCGGGTGATGGACAATGCGATGAAGACCCTGCGCGGGCGCTCGCGCGTGAAGCGCACCATGTGGAGCCGCCGCGCCCAGGAATACGAGGCCAAGATCAATTCCGGCGATCCGGTCTCGATCGCCGAGGTGGTGCGCGACCTGCACCGCAACGCCGGCCAGCCCGACCAGTCCTATTCGGAGCGCCAGATCTATCAGGCCGCGCTCGACCGGCTGGTGCGCGAGCTCGCCGCGGTGGAGAAGATCAACGAGGAAGCCGCCACCAAGAAGCTGGAAAAGGAGCTGAGCGACGCTTAGATCGGATCGCATTTGGGCCGAATCGAAAACTGATCCGGCCCGAATGCGTGAATCCGATCTAACTATTTGATAATAGAGCGCACCGCTTCTGGACGCCTTCGCCGGGCCGCGCTCCCAATAGGGCGCGGCCCGATGCGTTTGGGCGCGCCGCCGGACGCATCGGCGGCAAACGGCAGCCGCTGGCGCATATTCCGCTCACGCGGAATCGGCTCCAGCCCGCTCCCCCACCCGGCCACCCATAGGATACTGCCATTGGGTGGCCGGGTGGGGGAGCGGGCCGGTGATGCCAAACGATCGGAATATGCGCTGGCGCTATACTCCGCGCCGATGTTGGGCAAGATCGTCTCCGGCGGCCAGACCGGCGTCGACCGCGCCGCCCTCGACGCGGCCCTCGCCGCCGGGCTCGCGGCCGGCGGCTGGTGCCCGCGCGGCCGCCGCGCCGAGGACGGCGCCATATCCGACGCCTATCCGCTCGACGAGACACCGAGCGCCCAATATCGCCAGCGCACCGAATGGAACGTCCGCGACAGCGACGCCACGCTGATCCTGGTGCGCGGCGCCGTCTCCGGCGGCACCGCGCTCGCCGTCCAGTTCGCCCATGCGCAAGGCCGCCCGCACCGCATCCTCCGCCTCGGCCGCCCCGGCGCCCTCGCCGACGAGCCCGCCGCCACGCTCGCCTGGATCGCCGAGCACGGGGTCGCCACGCTCAACGTCGCCGGCCCCCGCGAAAGCCAAAGCCCCGGCATTCAAGCGGAGGCCCGCGCCGTCCTGGATGCGCTGCTCGCCGCCGCCGCTTAGAGCAGGTCGTGATTAGGTCGAATCACTTCCTGATTCGACCTAATCACGTGAATCTGCTCTATTATAAAATAGTTAGATCGGATTCACGCATTTAGGCCGGATCAATTTTTGATCCGGCCTAAATGCGACCCGATCTAGGCGCGGACGTCAGAGCCGTAGCGCCGCTCCGGGGCCGACGACGCCCGGCGCGAACAGCAGGATCGCGATGCCCCCCAGCGTGACCGCCCACAAAGCGACGAGGGCGATGACGAGCGGGGTCCGGTAGGGCGCGCGCCGCTCGAGGACGGCAAGGCGGGCATCGCCGGGATCGACCCACGCGGTCACCGGCGCGCCGACCGCGTAGCGCGCCGCGAAGCGTTCGGCGCGCCGTTGGAATTCGAAGGTCCTGGGCGGACCCAGCGTCACCGCCTCGCCGCGATAGGTGGCGCCGCCGACCGCATAGTCGTAGGCGACCAGCGCCAGGTAGTGGAGCCCCTCGCCGCGGCCCCGGTGCTCGACGCGCACGGAGGCGATCCTGGCCTCGACGGGCCGCCAGTGTGCGCACGCCGAGACCAACCGCCGGAGCTGGCGCAGACGCCAGGCGCAGACCAGCGTGGCCATCACGGCCAGCGCCAAGAGCCCGATCACGCTCCACTGGACGACGGGGTCGATCACCGCCGCGCGCCCGCGCGGCCGGCGGCAGCCGCGCCCGCTTGCGCTGCGACGCCGCGCGGTGGCTGCGGTGGCTGCGGTCGGGGCCGCGCATGAAGCGTTCCGCCGCGCATGGCTACTCCAGCACCTCGATCTGCTCGGGATGGGTCACCGCGATCATCGGCCCGTTGCGGCGCTTCAGCCAGCCGCGCACGCGCACCCGCTTGCCGGCCAGCGCGACCAGCTTGCGCCCGCGGTCCTCGAAGTGCTTGAGGTGCCGGCGCGCGATCACGATGGTGAAGTCGGTTCGCCAGTCCTGGCCGAAGTTGAGGAAGACGCGCGAGCGCGTCGGCGCCGCCGTCAGGATGCGCCCCTCCACGAGCTGGAACGAGTTGAGCTTCCGCCCCGCCGCGCCGTGGTCGAGGATGGCGTAGTACGCGTGGGCCCAGATGCCGCGTTTGGCGGCCCGCGCGGCGCGCTCCAGCGCCAGCATCCCGGCGACCGCGGCGCGGTTGTCGGCGAAGCTGTAGACCCGCGCCAAGCCCGCGGCCAGCAACCGGCCCTGCACCCAGCGCTCGTCAGCCCCGGCGTCCGCCGCGCCCTCCTCCAGATGGAGATGCGCCAGCCAGCGCCGGTGGCGGTCGCGCCGCCGCCCGCCGAAGGACAGCGTCACCGGCTTGTCCTTGACCATGCGCTCCAGCGCCGCCTTGGCCTCGCGCGCCAGCGGCCATTCGCGGACATGCGCCCGGCCGAGCGGCAGCTTGGGCGCCTGGATGCCGACCAGGCGGATCTCGCGGCCGTCGGCCAGGACGACGGTATCGCCGTCGACCACCTGGCGGACCACCCCCGCCCCGTCGCGCACCAGCTCGGCCCCGATCGCCGTCGCCGGCGCCCCCGCGAGCGGCAGCAAAACCGCCGCCCAGGCGATGCGCCGAACCGCTGTATTCATCCCGCCTGCCCCCTTATAAGGGACCGTGCCCGGCCCATTGCGACCGTCTCCGCCGGGCGCGCTTCCCGCCACCTTCGCCCACCATGCCGGGCCGTCCCATGAACCGCGAAAGCCCCCGGATGATGCGTACCGACCTCTACCCCGAGATCACGCCTTACGAAAGCGGCTTTCTCGATCTCGACGGCGGCCAGCGCATGTACTGGGAGCAATGCGGCAACCCCGACGGCGCGCCGGTGCTGTTCTTCCACGGCGGGCCCGGGGCGGGCTCGACCTCGGCGCACCGCCGCTTCTTCGACCCCGCGCACTACCGCATCGTGGTCTTCGACCAGCGCGGCGCCGGCCGCTCGACCCCGCTGGGCGAGATCGAGAACAACACCACGATCCACCTGATCGCCGACACCGAGCGCCTGCGCGACTACCTCGGCATCGAGAAATGGCTGATCTTCGGCGGCTCCTGGGGCTCGACCCTGGCGCTGGCCTACGGCATCGCCCATCCCGAGCGCTGCGCCGGCTTCGTGCTGCGCGGCATCTTCCTCTGCCGGACCTCGGAGATCGACTGGTTCCTCTACGGCATGCGCACGGTCTTCCCGGAGGCCTGGTCGCGCTTCTCGGGCTTCCTGCCGGGGCCCGAGCGCGCCGATCTCCTGGAGCACTACTACCGCCGCCTCACCGACCCCGACGCGGACGTCCACATGCCGGCGGCGCGCGCCTGGTCGAGCTACGAGGGCGCCTGCTCGACCCTGCTGCCGAGCCCGGAGACCGTCGCCGCCTTCGCCGACGACCGCGTCGCCCTGGGTCTCGCGCGGATCGAGGCGCATTACTTCCGCCACGCGATCTTCCTGCCCGAGAACCATCTGCTGGCGAATGTCGGCGCGCTGCGCGCGATCCCCTGCGCCATCATCCAGGGCCGCTACGACATGGTCTGCCCCATCGTCACCGCCGACGAGCTGCATCAGGCCTGGCCCGAGGCCGAGTACCAGGTGATCCCCGACGCCGGCCATTCGGCGATGGAGCCCGGCATAAGGGCAGCGCTCATTCGCGCCACCGAACGCTTCAAGACGCGCTGAGCGTGGGGCGTTCCGGCCCCGGTGTCGTGGATTCGTTGACACGCCGCCGACCCGCCCCGATATGGCGAAGGCGCGCTTCGCGGGCTTTGCGAGGCCCGCGCCACGGCCTATCATCGCGCCCCGCCGCTGGCGGCACGCGCCCGTAGCTCAGTCGGATAGAGCACAGGATTCCTAATCCTGGGGTCGCAGGTTCGAATCCTGCCGGGCGCACCAGATCCCCGCCGCGGCACGCCGCCTCAGCTCGGCAGGCGGTGCGCCCCAGGGTCGGTGTCGCTGACCGCCGTATGGACCGCCGCGGGATCGGCGATGGTCAGGCGGCCGTCGGCGACCCGCACGCCCCATTCCTCCTTCAGCACCTTCAGGGTCCGGTTGACGTGGACCGTGCTCAGCCCGAGATGGTCGCCGAGCGTCTCCTGGGTCAGCGGGAAGGGCGCGCCGTTGTCCTCGACCAGCCCCACCGCCGCCAGGCGCCGGAAGGTCCGCGAGACGAACATCAGCATCGCCTCGCACGCGCTCAGCCGGCCGAGCATGGTGACCTGCGCCTCCAGCCGCCGCACCGCCTCGCCCCGCATGGCCTCGATCGCCTCCAGCAGCCGCGGGTGCGCCTCGGCGCAGCGCCGCCTGAAGCCCGGCGGCGTGGCCGCGGCCAGCGACGGGGTCACCATGCCGATCGAGGCGGTGTAGGGCAGGTCCTCCGAGGCGGTGAGGTCGTACCAGTCGCCCGGCAGCACGAAATCGAGGATCTGCCGCCGGCCGTCCTCGATCAGCCGGTAGCGGCAGGCCCAGCCGTCGACCTGGATGTAGAGCGGGCCGTGATCGTCGCCCTCGACGAGGATGTCGACGCCGCGCTCGTGACAGTGCGCGGCGGTCTCCAGCGCCTGGATCTGCGCCAGGTCGGATGCCGGCAGCCGTTCCAGCCCCATCAGGCGGCGCTGCACCACGCTGAAGCCGTTGATCGCCGGGCTCGCGCCGACCGGCCGCTCGGCCGGCGGGTTCGAATAGGAATTGGCAGTACCCATCGCTCACCTCCTCGTCAAAGGTCGAACACACGTCGCAAATGTGGATGGACTAGATGTCGGAGTGGGATCCCCGACGGCCGGGCTCAACGACCGGCCGGTTGCACGCCCTCCGCCGCGCCGCCGAGCGCGCCCGTCGGGGGGCGGGCCGGAGGCTCGAAGGGGTCGGAACGCCGTTCGCTTGGAACTCGTCTGCGCTCGTCATGGCGACACCGTTTGTGATCGACTGGTGATCGAAACGTCCGTCTTCGTGCACTTCGTCAACACCGGCGAGCTTGCTGCGGGCTTGCGACTATTTCGCGCCGACACCATGGGAATGTTGCGGCAAATGTGACGATATTGCGCCAAATTCGATTGCGCGGATTTTCCCCCTTCCCGCAACGATCGCGCCGTCGGACGGCGGCACCGGAAACCTGTTCCGGCTTACGCGCCAGCCGCTTGCGCGCGCGTCATTGAGTCGTTTGCGATCGCCGGGGCTCTCCCGTCGAGGCTCGGATACTGCATTTGTTCGGCGCCAGGCGGCCCCCCGCGGCGGCATGGCGTCAACCTATGTTATTGAGCGCCAAGCCGCCTCCTCTAGCCTCGGGTCACGGCATTCGAGCATGTGACGAGCACGATCCGAGCGCATCGAAAGGCGGCGCCATGATGAACAGACCCACAGCTCTGAGACCGGCTGCCGTGTCGGCCGCGCTTTTCGCGACCCCATTGGCGGCGCAGGCCGGAACCGCCCTGGCGGGCCAAGCCGACGTCGCCGTCCAGATCGCCGAACGCGCGCCCCACCGCTTCATGCGCGGCCGGGTCTGCGAGTTCCGCGGCGTGCGGATCCCGGCGCTCATCGTCCGCCGGAACGCGCGGGCGGCCAGCTACCGGCGGATCCGCAACATCCGCTTCGTCTCGCGGCGCCACGGCCGCCATCACTGGTGCGGCTTCTACCGCGCCGAGGCGACGCTGGAGGGCCGGCCCTTCGTGATCTTCGCCGACTCCCACACCGGCCGCGTCATCACCCGGCATTGCCAGGGGCGCATCGGCCAGTCCTACCGGCCGAACATGTCGGTCGCCAAGGTGCGCTCGACGCTGCGCCGGCACGGCTACCGCCGCGTCCGCGACGTCCGCTACGTGCGGCGCGGCGGGCGCGACTTCTATTTGGCCCGCGCGCATCGGCGCGGCTGGGTGATGCGCCTGCGCATCGACGACGAGACGGGACGGGTGGTCGACCGCCAGCGCCTGCAACGCTCGAGCCTCGAGCGGGCCTCGCCGGCGCTGTCGGCCAGCGAGGTCAGCGCGCTGCTGCGCGCCAAGGGCTACCGCGACATCCGGGTGGTCCACTACCGGCAGGCTGCCGAGGCGGCCGGCTACGAGGCGATCGCCAGCTACGACAGCGTGCCCTACCGGCTGCAGATCAGCGCGACCACCGGAAAGGTCAAGGCCAAGCGCCGCCTGCGCTGACCCCTCACCGGTCCGCCACCGTTGCCGACTAACCCAACTCGAAAGGAGACGACCCATGTTGACCCGACTGATCTTTCCCGCCGTGCTCGCCAGCGCCATCGCACTCGGCGGCTGCAGCTCCACCACCGAGCGGACCCTCGGCGGCGCCGCCATCGGCGCCGGCACCGGCGCCGCGATCGGCGCGGTGACCGGCGGCTCGCCCGCCACCGGCGCCATCCTCGGCGGCGCGGTCGGCGCCGTGGGCGGCCTGCTCTACGACAACGAGCAGAAACGCCACCGCCGCCGCCACCACTACCGCTACTAGGCGGGCCGCCCGGGACCGCCGCGCGGCGCAACGCCGTGGCGGTCCCCGCGAGGGCCCCGGCTTTCCCCCGGCCGGGGCCCTCGACTTCCCGCCGCGGCCGGCGCGACGGGCGCAAAGCAACGTTCGTGCCGGGCAACATTTGTGCCGGGCAACATTTGTGAATGCCGGCCGGCGCAAGACCGGAAACACTGGCATTCAACGAGGCGTCCCACCCGCACGGCGGCGGGACCAAGGCCCGCGCGGCGCGCCGGCCCGGCGACGCCCGAACCCACCACCAACCGATCGAAGCCAACCGACCCGTGAAAGAGAGGACGAGATGTTCAGGACCATCAAGACATACGCAATCGGCGCAATCGGCGCGACCGGAGCAGCGCTTCTGGGCTCCGCGATGTTCGCCGGGACCGCGCTCGCGACCGACGACGTCATCATCATCAGCAACGAGCCGATCCCCTACGTTCACGACCGCCGGTTCGCCGCGCGGCCGATGATCGACATCGACGTCATGTACCCGAGCACCGGCGGGCCGGCGCTGATCCTGACGCCGGGGCTGTCGGAGCGCGACACCGGCCGTTTCTAGATCGGATCGCATTTGGGCCGGATCGAAAATTGATCCGGCAGAAATTCGTGAATCCTATCTAACTATTTGATAATAGAGCAGATTCACGAGATCAGGTCGAATCAAGAAGTGATTCGACCTGATCACGACCTGCTCTAAGCCGACACGCCGAAGATCTCACGGACGACCGGCGCGCGCCCCGACGGCCCGTGGCCGGAAACCAGCGCCGCCGCCAGGCGGTGCGAAGCGAAAGGAGACAGCCATGCTACGCACTTTCAAAACCCTCGCAATCGCCGCCCCGCTCGGCCTCGCGGTCGCGACGGCCGGGGCGGGCGACATGGTGGGCGTGCCGTCGCCCGCCGACGCCAACATCCGCATCGAGACCACGTCGGTCGCCGCCGGCGTCGGCGTCCGCTGGGGTGAGGGCACCCTCACGCTTAGCAACGGCCGCCGCTTCGGCTTCACCGTCGAGGGCCTCAACCTCGCCAATCTCGGCGTCACGCGCATCAGCGCCACCGGCACCGTGCACAACCTGGCGCACCTCGACAACTTCGCCGGCACCTACACCGGCGTCGGCGCCTCGGCCACGGTGGCCGCCGGGCGCGGCATCGTGCGCATGAAGAACCAGGACGGCGTCGTCATCCGGCTGAGATCGACCAGCCAGGGCGTCGGCCTGAAGCTCGCCGCCGAAGGCGTGCGCATCAAGCTGCGGCCGATGGGCAAGCAGCAGTCGATGACCCCGATGCTCCCGCATACGGAGGTCGAGTAATCGGCAATGCCATGCCGGCCGCCGCGTGGCGGCCGGCATGGACGGAACTGCGGCGCGGGCCAGTGGCCCGCGCCGTTTTCTTAGATCGGGTCGCATTCGGGCCGGATCAAGAAGTGATTCGACCTAGTCACGATCTGCTCTAGATCGGGTCGCATTCGGGCCGGATCAAAAATTGATCCGGCGTAGAGCATATTCCGCTCACGCGGAATCGGCGGCGACGAAAGAGCGCCCCGGCCGCGATCGCGCCGGCGGATATCCGCTCCTCGATTCACAATTGTTAATGCCGCCCCGCCTCAGCCGCCTAGTCTTCACGGCGGTCGACAGACCAAAGCTCTTTCAACAGAAATGAAACAGAGGACAAGAACAATGATGAAGGTCATCACGGCAGTCACGGCGTCGCTCGCGGCGTTCGCCATCGCCACCCCCGCCTTCGCGGCCTGTGCGGACCAGGTCTCGCAGGTCGAGAAGCAGCTGCAGGCCGCCAAGGTCCCCACCGCCGCCAAGTCGAAGATCTCGACGAAGCTGCGCGAGGCCAAGGTGCAGGCTTCGCAGAAGAACGAGGCGCGATGCATGAGCGCCGTCCAGCAGGCGCGCGAGCAGCTCGCCCAAGCCACCAACGGCGGCAAGAAGAAGTAACTCTGATTCCCCCGGTCTGGCCGGTCCCCTGCCGGCCAGGCGCTGACCCCGACGAGACGCCCGGCCGCCACTCCCTCGGCCGGGCGTCTTTTCGTCGGCGGCCTGCCGGCGGTCTTTCCGGCGCGGCGGCTTTGGGCTATGTCCGGGCGGCCAATCGCCCGCGCCCCGCCGTGCCAGCGGGCGTTCCCATTCCCAGCCCGGAGGCCAGCCATGAGCAACCCCCCTACGACCAAACCCCCTGCGACCAATCCCCCTGCGACCAAACTAAGGCGCGACGACATCATGTCCGACGCGCTCTTCGCCCGCGTCGTCGACGGCAAGGCGATGTTCCCGCACGCCGTCTCGGTCTCCGGCGGGCGCTTGGTCTGCCTGTCCGGCCAGCTCGCCTGGGACAGGGACGGCAACACGGTCGGGCCCGGCGACATGCGCGCCCAGTTCCGCCAGACCGGCGAGAACATCAAGGCCGCCCTCGAGGCCGCCGGCGCCACCCTGGCCGACATCGTCAAGACCAACACCTACGTCACCGACATGGAGGCCTTCTTCACCTGCGTCGACATCCGCGACGAGTACTTCGGGCCGGGCTGGCCGACCAGCACCACCGTCGAGGTCGCCCGCCTCGCCGACCCCGACGCGATGATCGAGATCGAAGCGATCGCCGTGGTGGCGGACTAGGAGAGGCGCAGAGCCCGTCCCCTCCCTCTCTTCAGAGTGGGAGGGAGTAGGTATCCCGATCGAGCACTGCTTATCCGATCATCAGCTGGGCGCCGTTGAGCTGGTAGACCGTGCCGCTGGTGTAGCTCGCCTCGGGGTCGGCGAGGTGCCGCACGGCGTGGACGACCTCGTCCATGGTGGCGAGGCGGTGCAGCGGCACCGCGCGATTGTACTTCTCCAGCTGCTTCCCGGCGAAGGCGCCGGCCATCGAGCCCTCGACGATCGAGGGCGCGATGGCGTTGCAGTAGACGCCCGAGCGCGCCCCCGCCAGCGCGTAGGTCTTGGTGAGCGCGTGCACACCGGCCTTGGAGGCGCCGTAGGCGGGATGGGGCCTGAGGCCGCCGAGCTGGCCCGAGATCGAGCCGATGTTGACGATGCGCCCGCCCGGCGGCGCCTGGCCCGCCATCGCCTCCAGCGCCGCCGCGCAGCCGTTGAAGCACCCGGTCAGGTTGATCGCGATGATGCGGTCCCAATCCCCGGCGCTCGCCGCTTCGACCGGCGAGACGACGACGATGCCGGCGGCGTTGATCCAGGTTCCAAGCCGGCCCTCCTCCGCCGCGCGCCGGGCGAGCGCGAAGACCGCCTCGCGGTCGGTGACGTCGAGCGTCACCGGCGCCAGCCCCTCGGCCGGCGTCACCTCGCGGACATCGGCGCCGTAGACCCGGTAGCCGTCGGCCAGATAGGAGCGGGCGAGCGCGCCGCCCATGTCGCCGGCGGCGCCGGTGATGACGACGCTTTCGGACGCGGCCGCATTCGCCATGGTTCGCACTCCCCCTTGCCGATCGACCGGAACCGCCCGGAACCTACCGCGCCCGGCCGGCCGCCGGCAATTGGACAGCGCCCAAATGCGTGAATCCGATCTAACTTATGTGATAATACTTATGTGATAATAGAGCAGGTCGCTTCCGCTATTTCACCGGCGGCTTCGCGCAGTCGCCCGGATGGCTCATGCGGGTGACGGCGATGGTGATCCCCTGCTGGCAGACCGAGACCGCGACCACGCCGCCGCAGGCGCAGACCGCCGCGCCGGTCCGCGCCGCCACCTTGGGCCGGCCCAGCGTGTAGAGGCGCCCGTCGTCGCCCCGCAGCGCCTGGCATTCGACCCCCTCGCCGGAGAGCCGCCCGCGCACGCAGATCCGCCGCCCGGCCGCCGTTCGCAGCTCCGCCTGGCTGGCGCGCCAACGCCACGGCGCGACGAAGGCGCCCTTCCACAGCCCCGACCTCCGCGCCCTGGCGGCGGCCTCGATGCGCCCGTAGTAGCGCCGCCCATACGGCGGCTCGGGCAGCGCCCAGCCCGTATGCACCATGTTCCAGGCGAGATCGACGCCGGTCGACCGGCAGACCGCGATGGTGCGGCCCAGGGCGTCGCGACGGCCCGCGAGCTTGGCCCGCGCGCCGCCGACCGGCCGGCAGGTCACGCGCGTCCCCGCGACGAGGTCCAGCAGCGCCGTCCGGGCCACGCTGCCGCAAGGATAGGCCCGGCCGAAGCGCTCGCAGGTCTGGCCGAGGTCGGGCACGTCGATGCCGAAGAGCCGGTAGCGCACGCCGCCGACGACCAGCGTGCGGCCGTCGATCACCCGCGCCGTCCCCGCCGACGCCCCCGCCGACGCCCCTGCCGACGCCAATACGGCGGCCGACGGCGGGCCGGCAGGAACCGGCCAGACCAGGAGCATCGTGGCGAGGATTGTCCGCATGGGCGCAAATCCTACTCCGCCGGAGGCGGCGCCCGCCATCAAGCCATCCTCAAGAAATCGCGAGCGGCGCGCAATACGGCCGTGGAATCGCCCCATTGTCCAGGCAGCTTCCCGGCCAACCCGGACAATCGGACGCGCGCACAGCCTGTTCCTCAAGCGGTCTTGCGTGACGGTTCAAAGAAGAATGCCGGGGCGATCGGGGTCCGCCGATGTCGGAGGTGCGGCATTGTGCTAGTGTCGATCCCGTCGCCCCGCGCGCTCGGTCACGCGTCGGCCGCGGGAAACCAGGGAGCCCTTCATGCGTCCGATCCGCCTTCTGCTCGCCGCCCTCCTCCTCGCCTCCGCCGGCAGCGCCGGCGCCTACGACAATCCGCCATTGGCCCGCGACGCCGCGCAGTATCTGCGCGCCATCGCCAAGAAATTCCCCGGCAAGCGCGACGCCCAGCGCGCCACCAACGCATTCGAGCAGGCGCGCGGCCATGCCCGGGGCCGGCGCATGAACCGCGCCATCGCCGCCTACGAGCGCGCCATCGCGCGCGGCAAGCGCGACCCCGACATCTGGTACCAGCTCTCCAACGCCTGGTCCCGGCGCCGGCCGCCCAACCGCGACCGCGGCCTGGTCGCCGCCTATAACGGCTACAAGGTCTCGCGAACCGACCCGGAGCGCGCGCTCGGCCTCTGGCACATCGCCACCCATTACGAGAATTCCGGCCGCCCCGAGCCCGCCATCGACGCCTACGAGGCCTCGCTCGCCGCGCGCAACGACCGGCGCGTCAAGACCCGCTACGACCGCCTCCTCGCCAAGGTGCGCCTCGTCGTGCGCCGGGTCCGCGCCGAGGCCGAGAGCGACAGCCCGCGCATCTGCGTGGAGTTCTCCAAGCCCCTCGACACGGCCGCGGGCCTGCGCTTCGGCGACTACGTGCGCCTCGCGCCGCGCGTCAAGACGAGCGTCACCGCCAAGGGCAGCGGGCTCTGCATCGACGGCGTCACCCACGGCGCCAGCTACCAGCTCACCCTGCTGAAGGGCCTGCCCGGCGAGAAGAAGCTCACCCTCCAGAAGACCGCGCGCTTCACCGTCGTCGTCCCCAACCGCGCGCCGACCTTGGCCTTCAAGGGCAGCGCCTTCATCCTGCCGACCAAGGGCCGCCAGGGCCTGCCGGTCACCTCGGTCAACGTGAGCCGCGCCCGCATCGAGGTGCTGCGCGTCAACGACCGCTCGATCGTCGAGATGATCAAGGAGCGGCGGCTGATGCGCCTGCTCTCCGGCTACGACGCGCGCAAGCTCCGCGACACCGACGGCGAGCGCGTCTGGGCCGGCACGCTCTCGATCGAGGCGGTGCAGAACAAGGAGGTGACCACGATCGTCCCGGTCGCCCGGATCCTGAAAGAGCGCAAGCCCGGCATCTACGTCGCCGTCGCGCGCCCGCTCGGCGGCAAGCCGGTGCGCAGCTGGTCGAACCGCGCGACGCAGTGGTTCGTCGTCACCGACCTCGGCGTCTCGACCTACCTGGGCCGCGACGGGCTGCACGTCGCGGTGCGCTCGCTCGCCACCGCGAGGCCGCTGGAGAAGGTCGAGGTCCGCCTCGTCGCCCGCAACAACGAGGAGCTCGGCCGCGCCGTCACCGGCGACACCGGCATGGTCCGCTTCGCGCCGGGCGTGGTGCGCGGCGACGGCGGGCTGCGGCCGGCCGTGGTGATGGCGGTCGGCGAGGGCGGCGAGTTCGTCTTCCTCGACCTCACCAAGCCCGCCTTCGACCTCACCGACCGCGGCGTCGGCGGCCGCGCCGCCCCCGGACCGGTCGACGCCTACCTTTATACCGAGCGCGGGGTCTACCGGCCCGGCGAGACGGTCCACGCCGTGGCGCTGATGCGCGACGACGCCGGCAAGGCGCTCGCCGACCTGCCGGTGATGCTGAAGCTGGTCCGCCCCGACGGCGTCGAGGCGCGGCGCTATCGCCTGCGCGCCGGCGAGCTGCTCGGCGGCCACAACCTCGCGATCCCGCTGGCGAGCTCGGCGCGCACCGGGCGCTGGACGCTCTCGGCCTATGTCGATCCCAAGGGCCGGCCGGTCGGCTCGGCGCGCTTCCAGGTCGAGGACTTCGTGCCCGAGCGCCTGGAGATGACCCTGAAGGCGCAGAAGCCCGCCCTCGCCGCCAAGACGCCCAACGCCGTCGAGATCGAGGGCCGTTTCCTCTACGGCGCGCCCGCCGCCGATCTGCGGGTCACCAGCGAGCTGGTGCTGCGCATGAGCATGCGGCCCTACGAGACATACGAGGGCTACGGGTTCGGCCTGGTGCAGGAGGCCTTCCGCCCCCGCCGCACCGCGCTCAAGGACCTGCGCACCGACAAGGCGGGCCGCGTCACCCTGCCGCTGCTGCTCGAGGCGCTGCCCCCGACGACGCGGCCGCTGGAGGCCCAGGTCCGCGTCTCGATGCTCGAGCCGGGCGGCCGCGCCAGCGTGCGCGTGCTCACCCTGCCGGTCGCCGCGGGCGCGCTTTCGATCGGCATCAGGAAGAGCTTCGAGGGCTCGGTGCAATCGGGCAGGCAGGCCGAGTTCGCCGTCGTCGCGCTCGACGCCGCCGGCAAGCCCGTGGCGGCGAAAGGCCTCGCCTACGAGCTCATCCGCGAGGAATACCGCTATCACTGGTATTACCGCGGCAACCGCTGGAACTACCGGGTCACCATGAACGAGGGCGAGACCCGCAAGGGCGCGCTCGACGTCGCGACCGACCCCGCCAAGCTCGCCTTCGGCCTGCGCCCGGGCGCCTACCGCCTGGAGATCCGCGACAAGGCGAGCGGGGCTGCGACCAGCGTGCGCTTCCGCGTCGGCTGGTGGGCCAGCGCCTCGGCCGGCAACGTGCCCGACAAGCTCAAGGTCACCCTCGACAAGGCGCGCTATAAGGCCGGCGAGACCGCCAAGGTCTTCGTGCGGCCGCCCTTCGCCGGCCGCGTCCAGCTCGTGATCGCCGGCGACAAGGTCCACGAGACCCGCAGCTTCGAGGCCTCCGACCAGGGCCGCACCGTCGAGATCGAGGTCAAGGCCGACTGGGGCCCCGGCGTCTACGTCCTCGCCTCGGCCTTCCGGCCGGGCGAGCAGACCGGCGCGCGCGGCCCCGCCCGCGCCGTCGGCCTGGCGCATCTCGCCGCCGACATGAGCGCGCGCACGCTGAAGGTCGAGATCGCCGCGCCCAAGGCGGTCCGCCCGCGCCGCGGCGTCGAGGTGCCGATCAAGGTCACCGGCATGACGCGCGGCGGCCGCGCCTACGTCACCCTCGCCGCGGTCGACGAGGGCATCCTCCAGCTCACCAACTACAAGAGCCCGGACCCGGCCGGCCATTACTACGGCAAGCGCCGCCTCGCGCTCGAGCTGCGCGACGACTACGGCAAGCTGATCGACCCCGGCACGGCCTCCTTCGGGCGCATCCGCCAGGGCGGCGACGCCGCGACGCGGCGCCACCTCTCCGGCCTCGACGCCTCGAGCATCAAGACGGTGGCGCTGTTCTCCGGCATCGTCCGGGTCGACGGCGAGGGCAACGCCCGCGTCGCCCTCGACATCCCCGACTTCAACGGCCGCCTGCGCCTGATGGCGGTCGCCTGGGTCGGCGACAAGGTCGGCGCCGGCGAGACCGCGATGACGGTGCGCGACCCGGTGGTCAGCATCGTCACCCTGCCGCGCTTCCTCGCCCCGCGCGACACGGCGCGGATGACAGTCAGCCTGCACAACGTCGACGCCGCCGCGGGCGCCTACACCGTGACCGTGAAGGGCACGCTCGCCAAGCCGGTCGGCGGCAACGGCGTCCACACGGTCCAGCTCGGCAAGGACCAGCGCCGCGTCGTGGTGCTGCGCCTGAGCGCCGCCGAGGTCGGCGTGGGCCGCGTCACCATGGAGGTGAGCGGGCCGAACAGCTTCAAGATCGCGCGCGGCTGGGACCTCGCGGTGCGCCCGGCCCAGCCGGTGGCGACGCGGCGCTTCGTCAAGCGCATCGCGCCGGGCGAGGCGGTCAGCTACACGCGCGCGCGCCTCGCCGCCTTCGTCCCCGGCACGGCCGAGATCGCGATGGGCTTCTCCACCGTGCCCGACCTCAACCTCGCGGGGCTGATCAAGCGCCTCGACCGCTATCCTTACGGCTGCGCCGAGCAGACCACGAGCCGCGCCCTGCCGCTGCTCTACGTCGCCGACATCGCGCGCAACCTCGGCGTCGCCGAGGACCGCACCATCCTGCGCGGCCGCGTGCAGCGGGCGGTGGGCCGCCTCCTCACCATGCAGCGCTCCGACGGCTCCTTCGGCCTCTGGACCTCGCAGTCGACGCGCGAGGAATGGCTCACGGCTTACGTGATGGACTTCCTCAGCCAGGCCAAGCGCCTCAAGTATCCCGTGCCCGAGCACGCGCACGAGGCGGGCCTCGCCTTCCTCGCGCGCCAGGTCGCCGATCCTGACTTCCAGCCCTGGCAGCTGCCGGCCAAGGCCTACGCCTTCTACGTGCTGGCGCAGTCGGGCAAGGCGCGCATCGGCGATCTGCGCTACTTCCACGACAGCTACCTCAAGCAGATGCCGACCGCGCTCGCGATGGCCCAGACGGGCGCCGCGCTGGCGCTCGCCGGCGACAGCGAGCGCGCGGCGGCCGCCTTCCAGGCCGCCTTCATCTTCAAGTCGCGGCCCAAGCAGCTCTGGCGCAACTGGGCCTATTGGGACTACGGCTCGAACCTCCGCGACCGCTCGGGCCTGGTCTACCTCGCCGACGCCAGCAAGCAGGCGGCTGCCCGCCTGCCCGCCGCCGTCGCCGACCTGATCCAGCTCTCGCGCGACGACACGCATACCTCGACCCAGGAGCAGGCCTGGCTCCTCCTGGCCGCCCAGCAGCTCGTCGGCTCGGCGACCGCGATGACCCTCGACGTCGGCGGCCGGGCGATGACGCGGCAGAAGCCGCTCTTCATGCTGCGCAAGGCCACTGCCCTGGGCGGCGCCGGCCTCACGGTGCGCAACCGCGGCGCCAAGCCGATCTGGCATTCGGCGACCGTGAGCGGCGTGCCCAAGGCCGACCAGCCCAAGGCGAGCCAGGGCTTCGTCATCACGCGCGCTTACTATTCGCTCGATGGCAAGCGCGCCGACCTTAAGAAGGTCCGCCAGGGCGACGTGCTGGTCGCGGTGATCAGCGGCGAGGCGGTCTCCGGGGTGCGCCACCAGGCGCTCGTGGTCGACCTGCTGCCGGCGGGCTTCGAGATCGAGAACGCCCGCCTGGCCGGGCGCAAATCGACCGACGAGCTCAAATGGCTGCCCAAGCTCGCGAGCACGCTCCACGTCGAGCCACGCGACGACCGCTTCGTCGCCGCGCTCAACCTCGCCGGCGGCGCCAAGCGCGCCTTCACCCTGGCCTATCTCGTGCGCGCGGTGACGCCGGGCACCTACCGCCTGCCCGCCGCTTTCGTCGAGGACATGTACAAGCCGCGCTTCTACGGCCGCGACGCGATGGGCTCGCTCACCATCGCCGCGGTGCGCTAGCGGCGATTTTTTCAGCTAGCTGGCACCGGTGAGCAAGCCGAGAGACCTCCCCCCACCCCCTGAAACGCCGAAAGGCGTTTCAGCCCCCCGCCGGGGGGAGGGAGCTGGTTCGCGCGCCGCATCACAATCCCCTCCCCCCAAGGGGGCCAGGGTGGGGGGCCGCGCGCGCCAGAGCGCCGAAAATAAGCGCGCCGAAAATAAGCGCGCCGAAAACAAGCGCCCCGAAAACCACTGGACCCGTCTCCAACGCATCGCCGCCACCTTCGGCGGCGGCCTGCTCGCCCTCGCGCTGACGGTCGTCGCCCTCGACCGCCTGGCCCCGCCCGATCTCGCGCCGCTCGCGCGCACCTCGACCTTCGTCACCGACCGGGAGGGCGGGCTCCTGCGCGCCTTCACCAACCGCGACGGCGTCTGGCGCCTGCCGGCCAGGCCCCGCCAGGTCGACCCGCTCTACCTCCGCATGCTGGTCGCCTACGAAGACCGCCGCTTCCGCCGGCATTACGGGATCGATCCCCGCGCCATCGGCCGCGCGCTCTGGACGGCCATCGAGAACGGCAAGGTCGTCTCCGGCGCCTCGACGCTCACCATGCAGGCCGCGCGCCTGCTCGAGCCGCGCCGCCGCGGCGTCCTCGCCAAGCTCGCCGAGATGGCGCGCGCGATCCAGCTCGAGACCCGGCTCTCCAAGGACGAGGTCCTCGCCGCCTATCTCACCCTGGCGCCTTACGGCGGCAACATCGAGGGCGTGCGCGCCGCCTCGCTGGTCTATTTCGGCAAGGAGCCCAAGCGCCTCACCCCCGCCGAGGCGGCGCTGCTGGTCATCCTGCCGCAGTCGCCCAGCGCCACCCGCCCCGACCGCCACCCCGCCGCCGCCCGGCGCGCCCGCGACAAGGTGCTGCGAACCATGGCGCGCCTCGGCGTGCTCACCCGCCGCCAGCTCCGCGAGGCGCTCGAAAGCCCGGTGCCGCGACGCCGCCGCGCCATGCCCTTCGACGCGCCGCACCTCGCGCGCGCGCTGGCCGCCGAAGCGGGCGCCGCGCGGACCATCCGCACCACGCTCGACGGCGCGCTGCAGCGCGCCTTGCAGGGCCTGGTGCGCCACGCCGCCGGCGGGCTCGGCGCCCAGGCGACCGTCGCCGTGCTGGTGGTGGAGAACGCCGGCGGCCGGATCCGCGCCTATGTGGGCTCCTCCGACTTCTTCGATCCCCGCCGCGCCGGGCAGATCGACATGGTCCGCGCCATCCGTTCGCCCGGCTCGGCGCTCAAGCCCTTCGTCTACGCCATGGCGCTCGACGACCGCATCATCCATCCCGAGACCGTCATCGCCGACGTGCCGACGCGCTTCGGCGGCTACCAGCCGGAGAACTTCCGCCGCGTCTACCACGGCGAGGTCAGCGTGCGCGAGGCGCTCCAGCAGTCGCTCAACGTGCCCGCGGTGGTGGTGCTCGACGGCGTCGGCCCGGTGCGCCTGGCGAGCCGCCTGCGCCAAGCCGGCGCCCGGCTCCACTTCGACCCGCGCCGCCCCACTCCCGGCCTGCCGCTGGTGCTCGGCGGGGTCGGGCTCACGCTGCACGACCTGGTCGGGCTCTACGCCGGCCTCGCCAGCGGCGGCCGGGTGACGCCGCTGGTCGTGCGCCCGAGCGCGGCCGCCGCACCCGACGCCGGCCGCCGCATCATGAGCGCCGCCGCCGCCTGGCAGATCGCGCGCATCCTGGAGGGCGCGCCGCCGCCCGACGACTTCGTCGCCGCCATGAACGCCAAGGACGCGCGGCGCGTCGCCTACAAGACCGGCACCTCCTACGGGTTCCGCGACGCCTGGGCGGTCGGCTACGACGCGCGCTACACGATCGGCGTCTGGGTCGGCCGGCCCGACGGCACGCCCAATCCCGGCCATTACGGCCGCAAGACGGCGGGGCCGATCCTGTTCCGCGCCTTCGGCCTGCTGCCCAGGAGCGACCGGCCGATGCCGGGCCGCGCGCCGGCGGGCGTCCTGCTGGCCGGGCCGGGCGCCCTGCCGGCGCATCTGGCGCGCTACGGCAAGACCGCGCGCCGCGGCGGGCTCCTGGCCGCGATCCGCCCGCTCGCCATCGCCTTCCCCCCCGACGGCGCCGTGGTCGAGCTCAGGCGCCGGGGCGCTGAAAAGACGTACGAGCCCCTGCCGCTGGCCGCCGAGGGCGGGCAGAAGCCGCTCAAATGGCTGGTCAACGGCCGGCCCATCGAGAGCCGGCCCCACCGCCGCCAGACCGCATGGTCCCCCGACGGCGAGGGCTTCGTGCGGATCACCGTGATCGACGCCGACGGACGGGTCGCCAGCGTGCAGACGCGGCTCCGCTAAACCCTTGATTCCACGCCCTTCCCGGCGCGTCCGCCCGGGCGCTTGAACCCCCGGACGGCGGCAAGTAGATTGCGCTGCACAATTCCTGTTGCAATGCAAAAACTGGTGATTGCCGATGGACGCCAAAGCCGAACCGCTGGGGGACGCCCCGGTCAAGCCGCTCGCCCCGGTCGACCCCGATCTTGAGGCCGAGCTGCACGGGCTCTATTTCGAGGACCTCGCGGTCGGCATGAAGGCGGTCTACGCGCGCACCGTCACCGACGCCGACATCGTCATGTTCTCCGGCATCTCCGGCGACACCAACCCGATCCACCTGGCCGCGACCTTCGCCGACGGCACCCGCTTCGAGGGCCGGGTCGCCCACGGCATGCTGACCGCGAGCTTCATCTCCGCGGTCATCGGCACCAAGCTGCCGGGGCCGGGCTGCATCTACATGAGCCAGAACCTGCGCTGGAACGCCCCCGTGCGCGCCGGCGACACGGTGGTGGCGCGGGTCGCTATCACCAAGCTCGACGCCGACAAGCAGCGCGCCACGCTGGAGACCGTCTGCTCGGTCGGCGGCCAGCCGGTGGTGGAGGGCGAAGCGCTGGTGAAAGTGCCGACCCGCCTGCCGCCGCGCTGAGCCGGCCGGTGCCGTCAAAAACGTAATGCGCTAGAGCGAAATCCGAACGATTTGAATCGTCGTTTCGACCGAGCGTTAGCGAGCGGAGAAATCCAGGTTGAAGCCGTGCGCGGCATCCGGCCAGATTTCTCCGCTCGGTCGCTCACGCTCCCTCGGTCGAAACGACGATTCAAATCGTTCGGATAAAGGGCTAGCTGCTCTCACCCTTCGACAAGCCCACCCTTCGACAAGCTCAGGGTGAGGCGTCCGTGGATTGGGGGCGGTGATGCCAAACGATTGGAAAATGCTCTAACCTGTCGCGCTAGCCCGCATTTCTCAAACTGTCGCTGTTGAGCGGCGGTTGGGTTGGCGCGTCGGTTGGTTGCGGTAGGCCTTCGGGCTGGGGCATGCGCCGCC
>Ga0302046_10001695_pt1 | contig 20649 bp, 12 predicted proteins | sample RVTome_11_FD_200261 | JGI IMG/M metagenome (GOLD analysis project Ga0302046, IMG submission 200261) | Soil microbial communities from uranium-contaminated site in the Upper Colorado River Basin, Wyoming, United States - RVT147D111 (version 2) ...
CTCATGGAGGCACTCGCCGCAGCGCTCGCGCCGTTGACCGTAAAGGCGGGACACGCGGCGGGAATCGACCCTGATGCGAAGGAGGCGATCGCATTCGCTGCACTCGCGTGGGCACATCTGATGCAATGGCCGGGCAACGCACCCGAAGTCACCGGCTCGGCCGGTCCGCGCGTCCTCGGCAGCCGGACACCTGCGTGAACACGCGTGTTCGCAGCGGCACGTGGCAGCATGTACGTCCGGGTGGGCCGGCGCCGGCCACGCACGGGGGTGAATCATGCGCAGCGCAGGCCGGCCGTCGTGAGCGCCCTGCGCTGCGGCCTTCGGTATCGATGTCCATGGCACTGCTCGTGACGTTTGCGTGCGCCGGTGCGCCGTCAGGCACGAGCGTGGAGCCGCCCGCGCGGCCACCCGTCCAGCCGCTGCCTGCGCCCGCACCGCCCGCGCAGCGACCGCCGGACCCACAGTCGTTCCCGCACGGCCGGGCGCTGTTCGATCTGCTCGTGCAATCGCCCGGAATCCAGCAGCGCGATTCGCTCGAGGCGCTCGAAGAGCGGCTGGTCCTCGATCTGACGGACACGCTGGCCACCATTGCCGACCAGCCGTCCGTCCATCCGCTGCTGCGCGCCAATGCGCTCCTGCTCGCGGGGCGCCGTGCGGTCCCCAGGCATTTCATCATGCTGCGTCCGCTGCTGCAGGAAGACGACGAGCGCATCCGGCTGGCGGTCGTGGCTGCGGCGCGCGCGTACCTGCCGACCCGGCCGGAAGCATCGATGCAGCTGCTCGGCGAAGCGCTCGCGGATTCGTCGCCCAACGTACAGGCCCGCGTTCTGGAAGCGGCGTCGGATCGCGACGTGGAAATGCTGCGCGCGTACGTGGCTCGCTCGCCGGCGCACGAGCTGGCCATTGTCGCGCGCGACCTCATTGCTGCCGCCGAGGAACGTGGTGCGCCGCTGGAAGCGGACTCCGGCGGTGTACTTCGGCGTACGGGCCCGGGCGGGCACACGCTGACCTATCGGCCGCGACGGTCGTGGCCGTCATGGCAGCTCTCGATCGGTACGCTCGCGCTGACGCCGGCCGACGGTTCACCCGTGATGCTGGGGGATTCGATCGAGGCGGCACGCAGTGTCGTACCCGCGTTCTTCTCGAATGACGGCCGCTGGCTGGTGTACGAGCGGTCGCGCGAGATCCGCGTGCGCTCGGTCGAGACCGGCGCTGAGCGCGTGCTGGGACCGGGCCTGGCGCCCCGGCCGCTGCCCTTCACGAACGACTTCATCTTCGTCCGCGAACTGCCGGACGCGCGGACGCAACTGCGCACCGGCTCGCGCCTGCAGTACGAGCTGCACAGGGCGCCGTTCCAGCCGCAGGCGGGTACATCCGTGGACGCGGAGGTCGTGGGACTGGTGGGCGGCAACGTGCGGTTCGAAGTTTCCGGTGCGGCCTCGCCCGTGCGCTGGATGCGCGTGCGCGAGCGCTGGGATGGCAGCGGCTTCGAGCTGGTGGGCGATGGCATTGATGCCGTGGTCCTGCCCGGACCCGCCACGGGTGATGCGAGCGAAAGCAGATGAACACGGCACGGACGCTGTTCCCCGCCATTCGCTGGGACCCGACGACGGGATTCGCGCCGGCGAGGAGCGCCATCGAGCATGGGCTGGAACAGGGTGTGGGCGGATTCGTGCTGTTCGGCGGCGAAGCGGCGGCCGTCAGGGAGCTGACGGGGAGCCTGCGCGCGCGCACGACATCGCCCATGCTCATTGGTGCGGACCTCGAGCGTGGCGCCGGCCAGCAGTTCCGCGGCGCGGTCCAGCTGCCGCCGCTGGCAGCGATCGGTGCGCTCGACGACCTCGGCATTACGCGGCATGCGGCGGCACTGACGGCGCGCGAAGCGCTCGCCCTCGGTGTGAACTGGATCTTTGCGCCGGTCGCGGATCTGGACATCGAGGCACACAATCCGATCGTCGGCACGCGCTCCTTCGGCGCCGATCCCGTGCGCGTCGCTGCACACGTGACGGCATGGATCGAAGGTTGCCGCGATGAGGGCGCCCTGTGCTGCGCCAAGCATTTTCCCGGTCACGGTCGCACGGTCGATGATTCGCACGCGACGCTGCCGGTGGTCGCTGCGGATCGTGCTGCGCTCGAGATGGACCTGACGCCGTTCCGCGCGGCCGTGATTGCCGGTGCCGATGCGATCATGACGGCACACGTCGCGTTCCCCGCACTCGATCCGTCAGGCTCACCGGCCACTCTGTCCGCACCGATCCTGGATGGCCTGCTGCGTCGCGAGCTGGGCTTCGAAGGCCTGATCGTGACCGATGCCCTGATCATGCAGGGCGTGCTGGATGCCGGCGGCGGCGACGCGGGTGCGGCGGTCGCGGCACTCCGGGCCGGCTGTGACGCGCTGCTCTATCCCGCGCATCCGGTGGCGGTGCAGCGGGCGATCGATGCAGAGCTGGGCAACGGACTGTCGCGATCGCGTGTGGCACGTGCACTGGGTCGCCTCAGTGGCGCGGCCGCGAGTGCGCCTGCGACCGGTCCTGCATTCGGCCGTGCGGCCGATGTCGCATGGTCGCTTGGCGTCGCGACGCGCACCATACGCGTGGAGCGAGGCGAAGCGAACGGTCCGCGTGAGTTCGATCTGCTGACCGTCGACGATGACGTGGGTGGCCCGTACCCGGCGCCGACGCGGGCACCGTTCCTTGCCGCACTGCGCGAGGCCGGCTTCGATCCGCGGCCGGTCGAGCATCTGGATGGCAGTCGGGCGGCCATCGTCGCCGTGTACGCTGACATTCGTGCGTGGAAGGGAAGGCCGGGTCTTTCCCGGGCTGCGCGTGCAGCGCTCGATGGCACCTACGCGTGCAGGCCGGACGCGACCTTCTTGCTGTTCAGTCATGCCCGGCTCGCGCCCGCAGTGCCGGGCGCGAACGTCGTCGTCGCGTGGGGCGGTGAAGCGATCATGCAGACGGCGGCGGCCCGCTGGCTCGCCAGTGAAACGACGCCACCGAGCGCGGCATGACGAAGCTCACCCGGCTTCCCGCCACGAAAGGCCGCGGCCGGCGTGTGCGGGAGATCACGCGACAGCCGGTGCATCGCGCCCGCCGCTTCTCGCGCTTCATTGTCCGCAATTCACTCGCACTGGCCGGATTCCTCGCCGCCGTCCATCTGCTGCTGACGCTGCTGACGTTCCTGCCGCAGCCGCACACCGGTGGTGACAACGCCGCGTACATCACGCTGGCCCGCTCGCTGCTCGAGCGGCAGGCGTATCTCAGTCTGTACGAGCCGGGCGCACCGCCGCACACGCAGTATCCGCCGGTGTTTCCCGGCCTGCTCGCGCTGGGAATGGTGCTCGGGTTGAAGCCGTTCGCCGGACTCAAGTTCCTGATCTCACTGATGTCAGCGGCTGCGGTGACGTTCTCGTTTCTCTGGATCCTGCGGCGCCGCCGTCCGGTCCTCGCGCTCGGCGCCGGTGCGATCCTCGCCGTGAGTCCCGGCGTCCTCGAGCTGGCGCACTGGGTGCTCTCCGACGTGCCGTTCTGGTTCTTCACCATGCTCGCATTGTGGGGCTTCGAACGGGCACGGCCCGGACAGCGCGCGCACTGGGCGGCAGCGATTGCAGCAACCGTGCTCGCCTACTTCACACGTTCCGCGGGCCTGCCGCTGCTGCTCGGCGCAGTCGTGTGGCTCGCCTGGCGGCGAAAGTGGAAGCCGCTCGCCGTTCTGGGCGGGGTCGCCCTGCCGCTCGCGTTCCTGTGGTGGTTGCGTGCACAGGGTCAGGGCGGTGTGGACTACGTGAGCCAGTTCTGGTTCGTCAATCCGTATCAGCCGGAGCTGGGTCGCATTGGTGTAACCGACCTGTTCGCACGCGCGAGCGAGAACGCGGCCAGGTACATCCGCCTCCACCTGCCCATCCTGCTGACCGGCCGCACCCATGCGATGGCCCTGCTGCCGGGGCTCGGCGTGACCGCACTGGCACTGTTCGGCTGGGCCATGCGCCTGCGCCGGCCCGCACTCGCCGAACTGTTCCTGCCGCTCTACATCGGCCTGCTGCTGATCTGGCCGGCCGTCTGGTCGGGTGAGCGGTTCCTGCTGCCGGCGCTGCCCGTGCTGCTCTATTTCGCGGGTGACGGACTCGTCCGCATTGCACAGCGCGTCCGACGTGGCTCCGCGTTCCGCGCCGGCCTGGCAGTGACCGTCCTGCTGCTGCTCGCCATGGTCCCGGCACAGGTCGATGCGATACGCGCGAGTGGTACGTGTACACTCGAGTTCCGCGCCGGCGAGCGGTTCCCCTGTCTGCCTCCGGCATGGCGAGACTGGTTCAGTGTCGCGGAATGGTCACGCACGGCGCTGCCTCAGGAGGCCGTCGTGCTGTCGCGCAAGCCCAGACTGTTCTACGTCCTGGCCGGTCGGCCGGGCACGTACTATCCGATGTCCGCGCAGCCGGCCGAGCTGCTGCGTGCGGCTGCCGACGCCGGTGCGCGCTACATCGTGTTCGATCATCTCGACGGTCTCTCCCAGCGATATCTGGTTCCTGCCGTGCTCGGCCGCGTGCGCGCCTTCTGTCTGGTTTACGATTCGCCGTTCGACCACACGCTCCTGCTGGGGATCCTGCCGGGCGCGGATGCGATGGCGGACGTGCCCGTCGATCCGGCGACGGCAACACTGTCCGAATGCCCCGCCGCGTACTTCAGTGCGGAAGCGCTGCGCCAGCGCCAACCGCCCGGATGAGCCCATGCTGATGGCCCGCGCGTCCACGCCATGACCGGCATCGACTGGGCCATCGTCCTGCTGTACATGGCCGGCACCATGGCGATCGGCCTGTATCTCGCCAGACGTGCATCGACGAGCATGGTCGATTTCTTCGTGGGCGGCCGTTCGCTCACCTGGTGGCTGGCCGGCACATCGATGGCCGCCACCACCTTCTCGATCGACACGCCGCTCTATGTTGCGGGCATCACCGGAAACCGCGGCATCATCGGCAACTGGGAGTGGTGGTCGTACGCGATCGCGCACGTCATCCTGATCTACGTGTTCGCTCGCCTGTGGCGCCGTGCCGAAATCGTCACGGACAACGAGCTGACCGAGATCCGTTATGGCGGCCGGCCGGCGGCCGTGCTGCGCGCGACCAAGGGTTTCCTGTTCGCCGTGGTCATCGGATCGATCGGCATCGGCTACGCCATGCTCGCCATGGTCAAGGTGGTGGATGCGCTGCAGGTGTTTCCCAGTCTCGGCCTCGAGGTGGGTGATGCAGGCAAGCTGTGGGGCATTCTGCTGATCGGCGTGATCACGCTCATCTATGCCGGCGTCGCCGGACTCTGGGGCGTCGTCGCCACCGACTTCGTGCAGTTCTTCCTCGCCATGATCGGCGCCATCATTGTCGCCGTCTTCGCGGTCGATCACGCCGGCGGTCTGGGCGCCATGCGCGAGCAGGCGCAGTCGCTCACGCAGTTCGACATGCTGGCATTCACTCCGCTCACCTTCGGCGAAGGCGGCGCGCTCGGTCTCATCGGCTGGTCCAAGGCCGCAGTGGTCAGCGGCAGCACGTTCTTCGCCTACATCGCCGTGATGTGGTGGTCGTTCCGCCGCTCGGACGGCGGTGGCGAATTCGTGCAGCGGCTCTCCGCAGTACGCACCGAAGCGGATGCCGAAAAGGCGGCGTGGTTCTTCAACATCATGAACTACGTCGTACGCACCTGGCCGTGGATCATCGTCGCGGTCGTCGCGGTCGCGCTCTACCCCGACCTTGCCGACCGCGAGCTTGGCTACCCGCGCATGATGCTGGATTTCCTGCCGACCGGGATCCTCGGGCTGGTCGTCGCATCACTGCTGGCCGCCTTCATGAGTACGGTCTCGACGACCATCAACTGGAGTGCGTCGTACATGACGAACGACCTGTACGCGCGATTTCTGCGACCGACCGCGAGCCAGAAGGAGCTCGTGCTCGCAGGCAGGCTGGCATCCATTCTGGTCGTCGCGATTGCCGCGTTCGCCGCCTTCAATTCCTCGAGCATTGCCACCGTCTACCGCCTGATCCTTGCCGTCGGCACGGGGCCGGGCGTCGTGCTCGTGCTACGCTGGTTCTGGTGGCGGATCAATGCGTGGGCCGAGCTGGCCGCCATGCTCGCCGGGTTCAGTACGGGTCTCCTGACATCGATCAACAATCCGATCTACAACCTGCGCATCGACGACTTCGGCTGGCGCCTCATCGTCACGACCGGCATCAGCCTCGCCGTCTGGATTCCCGTCATGCTGCTGACCCGGCCGGAGAGCGACGAGCGCCTCGACACCTTCTACCGCCGCGTGCGGCCGGGCGGACCCGGCTGGAAACGCCAGCGGGAACGGACCGGTCTCGTACCTGCGCAGGACCTCGGCACGGACGTGAAACGCGTGCTCGCTGCTCTCATGATCCTGTTCGGATTGATGTTCCTGATCGGAGGCCTGCTCTTCGCGAAATGGATCGCCGCAGCCATCTGCGCGGTATCCTTTGCTGTCGGATTCTGGTGGCTGCGACGGTTGCGCTCACGCCCCGGGCCCGGTGCAGCGCCCGGCGCCGGTGAAGCCGCCGCCACGGCGGCGTGACCGCCGTCATGAATCCGCAACACGGCTGCGAACGCGAATGCCATGTCGAATGCGCCTTCGTCCGGTGCAGCAGATCTGCTCGATCGGTATGCCGGGCTCGCCCGGGGATCGGCGTCGCATGTTTCCGGCGCGATGGGATCGTGACGAATCGACTGTTGACTGAGTTCCGTTCGACGATGCGGTCAGGGGCCGCGACGACTGCCATGCTGACTGGCATGATCGCGATGCTGTCGGCGTGCGCGGCGGGGCCTGCGCCGGAACCATGGCCGCCGCCGGTGCGCATGATGCCGGTCACGCCGGCACTGCCGGACATCACGCCTGTCGATGGTCCGTTGCGACCGACGGTGGTCTATCCGCTGCCGGACGCGCGACTCACAGCGAGCGATTCGAATTTCATCTTCGGTGCGATTGGCTCGGGCGCAGCACGCCTCACGATCAATGGCGTGCCGGTACCGGTCGCACCCAATGGCGCGTACCTCGCGTTTCTGCCGGTGCCGTCCGATGGTGTGTACCGGCTGCAGGCGACGAAGGGTGCGGAGACGGCGACGCTCGTGCGCAATGTCGTCGTGCCGGAGCCACTTTCCGTGCCGGACACGGGCGCCACGATCGTCGATGGCTCCGTCTACCCGATGGGTGCGATCAGTATGCGCGACGGCGATCGCATCGAGGTCGGGTTCACGGGGAGCGCGGGCGGCCAGGCCTTCTTCCTGCCGCCCCATGGCGGACGCGTGCCACTCGTGGAAGAGCCTGCGCTGCAGCGTGGTACGAGTCAGGCTGCCGATTTCCGGACGGACGCGGGCGGAGTGCGCGTGGCGCAGGCAGTGTCGCGTTACCGGGGCGAGATCGCGGTGCACGAGCCATGGTCTGCTACCGACAGCACGGTAGCGGAGCCGCGCATCGAGTCGATGGGCCCGACCCTTTCCAGCCTGGGCCTGCTCGTCGAACCGTATCCGGACACGCTCATGGAGCGGCGCGCCCGCGAGCGTGGCCTTCCGCTGCCGACGGCGGCCGAGCGCGCACAACTGGAACGGCTCGCGCAGGGGATGCAGGGCGCCTGGGACACGCTGTCCGATCTGTCACGGAAATACGCGCACCTGCAGCGTCGTCATGCCGCAGTCGAGCTGGTCGTCGGCAAGGACACCACGCGTGCGCCGCTGCAGGTCAATCTCGCCCTGATCGGAACCTCGAGCATGGCCGGCCGGGATCCGCCGGTGCGCGTCGGCCGCGTGACTGCGCCGGACAATGCGGCAGCGGACTGGGAAGTGCGCGGCCGTGCCGGCCTCTCCGGTCCGTTCCACTGGTTCTGGCCGCCCGGCACACTGCTCCAGGTCGTGGGCGAGCGCGCAGGTCAGTTCAACGTTCAGCTCGCGCCCGATCTGTCGGTGTGGGTGCCCGCCGGGGACGTCACGCTGCTGCCCGAGGCAACGCCCGTGCCCCGCAGCACGGTGAGCGGCGTGCGCATGGCATCGAGCGCGGATCGCGTCGACCTGCGCATCGGACTGTCGGAGCGGCTGCCGTATCGCGTCGATGCCACGGAGCGCGTCATCACCGTGACCGTCTATGGCGCGACCAGCGAAGTCAATTTCATGCAGTACGGCTCACTCGATCCGCTGGTCCGCCACGCGGCATGGAGCCAGCCGTCTACAGGTGTGTTCGCAGTGGACATCGAGCTGTCGGAGCCGGTCTGGGGCTGGCAGGCCAGCCACGACACGACGGGCGGGCTCGTCGTGAGCATGCGCCGGCCGCCGCGCATCGACGCGGCACGGCCGCTGTCCGGCCTGTTGATCGCTGTCGATCCCGGCCACCCACCGGGCGGTGCGACGGGGCCGACCGGCCTGACCGAAGCGGAAGCCAATCTCGCCGTCGCACTCGCATTGCGGCCCATGCTCGAGGCTGCCGGTGCCCGTGTACTGATGACGCGCGTGGACGGCTCGCCGGTCGAGCTGGGCGCCCGACCGCGACTCGCGACCAGCATGTCCGCCCACGTGCTCGTCTCGCTGCACAACAACGCATTTCCGGACGGCGTCAATCCGTTCCGCAACAACGGCAGCAGCGTCTACTACTTCCAGCCGCAGAGCATCGATCTCGCACGCATCGTGCAGGCCGAGCTGCTGGCCGAGCTGAACCTGCGCGACGTCGGCATCGGCCGCGCCGACCTGGCACTGGTCCGGACCACCTGGATGCCCGCGATCCTCTCCGAAACCATGTTCCTGATGGTGCCGCAGCAGGAGCACGCGCTGCACGATCCGGCGGTGCAGCGGCGCATCGCGCAGGCTCACGTCCGCGCACTCGAACAATTCCTGCGCGCACGGTCCGCCGCCCGGCGCTGAAACCGGTTCCTGCTGCAGCGCCACCGTGCCATCGCGCGTAACAACTTCTGTGCAGCGCTGGCGGACCGGTGGGCCGATCGTCGCCGCGGGCAACGCCCAGCGATGAGCAACTTCATCGACATGCTTCGCCTCCCGGGTCGCTGGTGATGCACCGGCGCCATCGCACTGCAGGCAAGCGGGACATGGCCGCCAGGGACTCGGATGTGCGCGGGCACGGCATCGTTGCAAGCACGGCGTCACCCCGACGACGCCCTGTCGCGCTGCTCTGCGGCGTGCCATCTTCGCCCGATTCCTGACGCCTGACTCATGCCGGGAGAGCCCCATGCACGATCGCGTCCCCCGTTGCGCAGCGGCGGGCCTGTTGCTCACCTTCGGTCTTGCCGTACCCCGCACCGCCATTACGCAGACGACCGCGACGCGCGAGGCCGCCAGCGCCGCAGCCAGCGGCGCCCGGGTGCTCACGCTCGACGAATATCCCGGTTGGAAGCGGATCCCGTCCGCAGCGATTTCTCCGAATGGCCGATGGATGACGTGGACGTACCGGCCGAATGAGGGCGACGACACGCTCTTCATCCGCGAGCTGGACGGCCCGCAGCTGCACACCGTCCCGAACGGCAGCGCGCCAACGTTTTCGAATGATTCGCGCTGGGTCACGTACGTCGTGACGCCGCCATCGCGCGGGCAGCGTGGCGGTCGGGCCGGTGGTGGTGGCCAGCGTGGTCAGACACCGCCGCAGCGGGGCGGTGGCGCAGGCCCGGCTGCCGAGCGAACCCTGCACATCCTGGATCTGCAGACGGGTGTGAAGTCCGAAGTACCCGACTACGAGTCGCACGCGTTCTCCGACGATGCCCGCTTTCTCGCCGTGCGCCGGGCTCGCGTCAACCGCGAGGCCGCGTGGCAGGGCGCCGACCTCGTCCTGCGCAACCTGGCCGATGGTACCGTGCAGAGCATCGGCAATGTCCTGCAGTACGCGTTCAACCGGAGCGGCTCGCTGATGGCGTACACGGTCGATGCTGCGGATGGCGCCGGCAACGGTGTCTACGCGCAGCAGCTGCGCGCGGGCATGATTACGCCGCTCGACGCCACGTCGAACGGCTACCGTCAGCTGACGTGGAACCGCGCTGGCAATGCGCTCGCCGTGCTGCGCGGCGAGAAGCCGGACTCGCAGCTGCACCGGCAGAACACGCTGCTCGCGTGGACCGGCGTCGGCACGGCCCGGGCGACACCGCTCGTCTTCGATCCGGCGCAGGACTCCTCCTTCCCGCAGGACTTCATCGTGAGCGAGCTGGCGGCGGTGCGCTGGACGCGCGCTGGCGATCGCCTGCTCTTCGGCATCAAGGCGCAGGAAGCGGAGCCGCCGGACAGCGCAGACCCGGTCGCCGACGTCGAAGTCTGGCACTGGCGCGACACGGACGTCCAGTCGGTGCAGAAGGTGCGCGCCGATCAGGCTCGCCGCCTGACCTACGCGGCCGCCCTGAACATCCGGCCGAAGAAGTTCGTGCGGCTGGCCGATGAGACGATGGAGAACGTGACGGTCACGCCCGATGGCCGCTGGGGCATCGGTCGGATCGATACGGCCTATCACTACGAGCTGGCCTGGGGCGGTGCACGCGCCGATCACTATCGCGTCGACATCGAGACCGGTGCTCGTGCGCTGATCGCACCTGCACTGCGGCGGACCCTGGGCACGTCGCCCGATGGCAAGTGGTTCCTCTACATTGCCGGTGAGAAGCTGCACGCGCACAACATCGCAGCCGGCAGGACGGTCGACATCACGGCGCTCACCGGTGTCGACTTCATCAACCGCGAAGATGATCACGACTACGAGCTGCCGGCGTACGGTGTGGCCGGCTGGACGAAGGACCGTCGTGCCGTCGTGCTCAATCACCGGTTCGATCTGTGGCTGGTTCCGCTCGAGGGCGGCGGATCTCCCGTCAACCTCACTGCCGGTGCGGGCGAGGCGGAACAGATCCGGTTCCGCATTGCGGGCGGAGGCGGGTTCGGCGGCCGTGGCGGCGGACCCGCCAACGACGATGAGGACAGCGGCATTGACACGACCCGGCCGATCCGTCTCTCAGCGTACGGCGAGTGGACGAAGAAGTCCGGCTATTACGAGGTCACCGTGGGCGCATCGCCGCGGCCGATCCTGTTCGAGGATCGCGCCATCGGCGCACTCGTCAAGGCGGACAGTGCCGACCGCGTCATCTTCACGAAGCAGACGTTCACCGAGTTCCCCGACTACTGGGTCGCCTCGAATGCGCTCACCAGTGCGCGCAAGGTGACGGACGCGAATCCGCAGATCCGCGACTTCGCCTGGAGCCCCGGCCGCGTGCTCATCGACTACACGGACGCGCGCGGCAACAAGCTGCAGGCCACACTCGCACTGCCCGCCGGCTACCAGCCCGGCCAGCGCTATCCGATGCTTGTCTACTTCTACGAGAAGATGTCGCAGAACCATCACTCGTTCTCCATGCCCGTGTACGATGACCGGCCGCACATGTCGGCGTACGCGAGCGACGGCTACCTCGTCCTGCAGCCCGACATCGTCTACGAGATCGGCAAGCCGGGCTCCTCCGCGCTCGACGATGTGGGTAGTGCCGTCCGCAAGGTGATCGAGCTGGGCTATGCGGATCCGGCCCGCATCGGACTCCAGGGCCACAGCTGGGGCGGGTACCAGTCGTCGTTCATGGTCACGCAGACCGACATGTTCGCCGCTGTCGTGACCGGTGCACCGCCGACCAACCTGGTCAGCTTCTACAACGAGCTGTACAAGAGCACGGGCACTGTACAGCAGGGCATCACGGAAATCGGCCAGGTCCGCATGGGCGACGGCGCCAATCCGTGGACCGCGCACGAGTTGTACGAAAGTCAGTCGCCCGTGCACCAGGCCGAAAAGATCACGACGCCGTTCCTCATCCTGCACGGAACGGAGGATGGCGCCGTCGACTGGCACCAGGGTCTCGAGTTCTACAATGCAGCCAGACGGCTCGGCAAGAAAGTCATTCTGCTCTCCTACAACGGAGAAGCGCATCACCTGGGCCGGCGTGAGAACCAGAACGATTTCCAGGTGCGCATGAAGCAGTTCTTCGATCACTACCTGAAAGGCCGGCCGGCGCCTCGCTGGCTCGCCGAGGGGACGTCCTGGATCGAGCGCAGCAAGCCGCCGACCATCCACTGATTCCGCGCTTGACGGCGTCGCGCGCCGCGTTCACCGGGCTGCACCGCCGACAGCACGCGGGGACGCGCTGGACGTGGCGAATGAGAACGCTCCGAACGCGAGCATGAGCGAGATGCGGTCCGCCGCCCGCACGCACCGTCATCTTCGCCGCCATGACGGGGGAAGAGACAGGTCTGGTCGGTACGCGCCGGTACATCGACCATCCGCCGCTGCCGCTCGACCAGATGGCAGCCAACATCAATGCTGCCGGCGATGCCGTCCGTCTGCTCACCGACGGCACGAAGCCCGAATGGAAACCCGACGGCCGCCCCTGCCGCCAGGGCGAGCAGCCCCGACCCGGTGTGTGCTCCTGAAGGCGCGCGGCGCAACGGCGCCTTCCGCTTCGGCATGCGCCGCGCAGCGGAGATGCAAGCCGATCGACGACGCGAAATCGAGCACGACATCCTCGCCTACCGCAGGAAAGTGGCAGCCTCCACCAGCCTCATCTCCGGCGCATTTGCAATGAAGTGGCGGAGCAGCGGCGCATGTCCGGCTCCGATGACCACGAGTATGCGTTCCTCGCCTTCGGATTGCAGCCGCAGCAGGTTGGTGAAGATGCGCAGGTTGCGATTGTACCACGCGGAGCGCATGTCGGCGCCCGAGTAATCGCCGTGTCCACCCACTTCGACGCTGCCGTTCAGGTACTGTCCGAGGATCTCCTGCATGGATGCTTCGCTGTTGAGCTGCAGCAGGTAGTCGCGCAACGGCATGGTTGTCTTGATCGAGTCCTGGTACTCTGATCGTACCTCGTACCAGCGATCCCATGCCATGGCACGCGGCATGAGGCCCGTCTGCCCGAACCGCTGTGCGCGTGCGGCCAGTGTATCCGAGTTCATGGCGAGATCGTACCAGCGGGCTGCAGCATCGATGGCCCGGACCCGATCGTGACCCAGTCGTTGTGCCAGCCGGAAGCCGATCTGATCGCGCTCATTGGCTGTGGCCGGACGACTGCCCGAACGGAACGCGTCATACGCCGAATCGAGCGCCGCCTGCCGTTCCTCGCGCCACTCGACGGCGATGATCGTGGGCTGGAACCGGGCCAGTCTCTGCAGCAGATCATCGATTTCACGCTGTCGCTGCTCCGAGAGCACGTCGATGCTGAAGCGTGGCTTGTAATCGTCGAGTCCGGCATCCCGGAAGTGGAACGTACCGAGCACGAGCACGGACGTGCGGTCTGCGGAGGCCGGACGCTGCGTCGCGACCTGGGCCTGCGCCAGGTCCATTGCGCCGATGGTGAGCAGGCAGGCGACGATGCTGCTCGATGCGATCGCGTTCATGAGAGTTCTCTCTGTTGGGTTGCGCGTCATTCGGAACGCAGTGCGAGGATCGGGTCGATGCGTGTGATGCGACGAGCCGGCAGCGCCGCGGCCAGCAGCGCGACAACAGACAGCACGCCCACGACGACGAGAATGGTGACCGGCTCGTTCGGTGGGATGCCCGCGAGCATGCCGGCGATCATGCGGACGGCCAGTAGCGCCGCCGGCACACCGACGACAATGCCGAGCGCCACGACGGCCATTGCTTCACGCACGACGCCGAGTGCGACACCGCGCGGCAGTGCGCCGAGTGCAATGCGAACGCCCATCTCGCGTGTGCGTCGCTCGACGGACCACGACACAATGCTGTGGATGCCGACGGCGGCGAGTGCCAGGGCAATGAAAGCGAAACCGGTGACGACCCAGAGCGAGAACCGGCGATCGGCCATGCCCGCTCCGATCTGTGCACTGGCCGTGCCGATCTCGAACGGCACGCTCGGCGCCCATCGCCGCATGGCCGCGCGGATGTCGCCCACCGTGCCGTCGCGGCGGTCGCGCAGCCGCAGCGTCAGCGTCGCATCACGCGCGCGCATCGCACGCTGGCGGTAGTTCACGTAGATGGTGGGCGCAGCATTCTGCAGCAGACCGAACGGCTGGACGCGGCCGACCACACCCACGATCGTGACCCACGCATCGGGGCCGTAGTACCACGAGTCGTTGCGCAGATTGCGCACCCGCCGTCCGATCGGATCGGCGTCACCGAACGCGGCGGCAGCGAACGCTTCATCGACGACGGCGGTGGTGGTGGCGGTGACGTCGTCACCCGACTCGAAGAGCCGACCACGCACGAGCGGAATACGCATGGCTTCGAAGTAGCCTTCGCTGGCCACGCGGTACTCCGCGACGACTTCGTCCGCGCGGCCCTCGACGAACACATTGCCATTCAGCGAGTACAGGCCCGGCAGCGCGTTGACGAGGCCTGCCCCGGCCACACCCGGTATCTGCCCGAACGCATCGAGCAGCCGGGTCTCGAGCTGTGCCACTGCCGTATCCGTGGCATGCACGGATGAGGGAATGAAGATGTCGACGGCGAGAACGTCCTGCGCGTCGAAGCCCGGATCGACTGCGACAATCGCGCGAAAGCTGCGGACCAGCAGCCCGCAGGTGATGAGCAGTACGAGGGCCAGCGCAATCTCGACACCGACCAGCCCGTTCCACAGTCGGCTCCGCTGCGCATTGCCCGCGCGGTCGCCGCTGCGCAACAGACTGGCTATGCCCGTGTCCCGCGCGCGCAGCGACGGGATCAGTCCGACGAGCAGTGCTGAAACCGTAACGGCCAACAACGTGAACGCGAGTACGCCCGGATCGATGCGCACGTCGCGCAGCTGCAATGCGGCGGCGGGTGCGACCTGGCGGAGTCCGGCGAGCACGCCGTAGGCAAGGCCGACGCCGGCGACACCACCGAGCAGGGCGAGCAGGCTCGTTTCCGTGAGCAGCTGGCGGACCAGCCGCAGCCGGTTCGCTCCGATCGCCGAACGCACCGCCAGCTCGCGCTCCCTCGCCGCCGACCGCGCCAGCATCGAGCTGGACAGGTTCGTGCACGCGACCAGCAGCACGACCGCCGAGGCGCCCAGCAGCAGCAGCAGCGGTCGACGGTACGATCCGTAGAGCGACTCCGCCAGCGGTGTGATGCCCACGCTGACCGCGTCGATCGCGCCCGCATGAAGCTGTGCGAGATCTTCTCCGATCGCGCGCATCTCGGCGCGCGCAGCCGACTCCGCGATACCATCCGCGATGCGGCCGATCACGCGATAGTTGTGCGACGTGCGCGTGCCGCCGACATCCGGTGGCCGCACAATCCAGATGTCCGTGCCGCCCGGAAACTCGAAACCGTCCGGCAGCACCGCCGCGACCGGCAGGAAGCTGCCCGCCACCTCCACCGCCGCGTGATCCAGGTCCCGCTGACCCCCCAGCCAGGTCTCCCAGAACGAGCGCGAGACCACCGCCGTCGCCACATCCGCACGCACATCCTCCGGCCGCGGCAGCCGCCCGATCAACGGTGTGACGCGCAGGACGCGGAAGAACTCTTCCGTTACCGCAGTGACCGGGCGGCGCACGGGTTCGGCGCCGCCCAGAATCGGTGCCGGGTATGGACCGCGGTACGCGGCCATGCTCTCGAATGTGCGTGCCTGTGCCGTCCAGTCCAGGTAGTTCGGCTCCGCCACCTGCGCCTGACTGCCATCCGCGTTCTGTTCCCAGATCGATACGATCCGGTGCGCGGACGGATACGGCAGTGGCGCCAGCACCAGCGAGTCCAGCACGCTGTATACAGCCGTGTTCGCACCCATCCCCAGCGCCAGCGTCAACACAGCCATGATCGTGAATCCCGGCTGACGTGTCAGCAGGCGAGCGCCGTAGCGGACGTCGTGCACCAGTGTGTCCAGTCGCCGCCACCTCGCCGCACCTCGCCGCTGCCGCTCCACGATCGTCCGGCACTCCGCCGCGACTGCCACCGCATCGCCGAACTGCCGCTCCGCCTCCGCACGCGCCGACTCCGCGCTCCACCCCTGCGTCACCAGCTCCGAAACCTTCATCTCGAGATGGAACTGCATCTCGCGACGAACATCCTCCGCAGCCGGCATATCGAACACACGGCGACGGTCACGACCACGGCCCGGCTCCGCACCTCCCGATGGCCGTGTCATGGCCGGTCCGGCGCAGCCGAAATCGACTGCAGCACCCGTGACATCGCCTCCACGTAGCTCGTCCACACCCGCACTTCGCTGCGCAACCGCTCCCGGCCCGCCGCCGTCAGCCGGTAGAATCGCGCCTCGCGTCCCGTGTCCGTCTCCGACCATCGCGACTCCAGAAGGCCGCGTCCCTCCAGACGCCGCAGCGCCGGATACAGCGCACCCTCCTGGATCGCAAATGCTTCCTCCGTCGTCGCCGCGATCCAGCGCGAGATCGCGTATCCGTGCAGTGGACCCCACGACAGCGCCTTCAGGATCATCACGTCCAGCGTGCCTCTCAGCAGCCGGATGGGCGTTCGTTCCATGACCTGCTCCATTCGTCGCCGTCCCTACCCATTGCCTGTTTATGGGTACCTGCCAGCTTTGACAGGCTCTGGCAATGGACTGGTTGTCCACATGCCTATACATAAGGTTCATATGTATACGGGATTCGCCCGCCGACGGTTTCGGCGGTGGGATCGAACGCCGCCAGGCAGGGTCGCCGAAGGGACGGAAACGGCGTTGCCCGGGCCGGATTCTGGTGCTCGTTTCAGTGGGAGAGCGTGCAGCGGGCTGGGAAGATCGGATGAGCGGACCGCCCTGGCGGACCTGTCTTGCCGGCCGCCGGAAGGACGGTCTCGCGGGTTCGCCCGCGCCGGCGGGGTGGCCTATCTTGAACGCAGCATGCCGAGACGAAGGATGACTCGACGGACTGAATGCGTTGCAGGCGACGTCGCCGGGGCCGCGCGTACCGGCGGTGGTCCCCACGCGTTGCGAACCGCGCTCGCGGTTGTGGTCGTGGCCGCGGTCCTCGGTCCGGCGGGCGAGGGGGCGGCGCAGGTTCGGCCGTCGTCGGCCTACCGCACGCTGGAGACGGCACATTTCCGGGTGACGTTCGCGGCGGAGCTGGAGGAGGTCGCGCGCCGGGCGGCAACATCAGCAGAGCGATCGCGTGCGTTTCTGGTTTCGCAGCTGACGCCGGAGCCGCGCGGCAAGGTGGACATCCTGGTCGTGGACGACGTGGACTTTTCGAACGGGTTCGCGAACGTGTTTCCGTCGAACCGGATCGTGGTATACGCGCGGCCGCCGGTGGACGAGCAGGCACTGGTCTACAACACGGACTGGATGGAACTGGTCGTTGCGCACGAGCTGACGCACATCTACCACCTCGACCGGACCGGCGGACTGGGTCGTGTGATCCGAGCGGTGTTCGGCCGGCTGCCGTTCTTCATTTCGTTTCCGGCCGTCGCGACGCCATCGTGGAGCAAGGAAGGCCTGGCGGTTGACATCGAGTCGGCGTACACGGGTCAGGGCCGGCTGCACGGGGCGAATCACGAGATGATCGTGCGCACGGCGGTTCTGCACGACCGCATGGACCGGATGGACCGGCTGAACGAAAGCTCGCCGATCTGGCCGGGTGACCAGCGCGTCTACGTGTACGGCTCCCTGTTCATGGACTACCTGTCGCGGCGGTACGGGCCTGACGTGCATCGCAGGTTGCTGGATCGCACGGCGAGCGCGTGGCTGCCGCCGTTCCTGTTCTTCGACCGCGTCGCGGCAGGGACGTTCGGCCAGACGTTCGACGAGGCGTATGCGGCGTGGCACGAGGAGCTGCGGGGGCGCTACGCCGAGCTGGCGGATTCGCTGCGGTCACAGGGGATCACGGAGTCGGTGCGGCTGACGCAGCACCCGCGCCAGGCACTGTATCCGCGGGCTTCGCCGGATGGTCGCCGGCTGGCGTACGCAGCGGAAGACGGACGCAGTGTACCGTCGACGCGGATCATCGATCTCGAGACGGGCCGGATCGTCGCGTCGCATCGTCGCAATGGCCTGAGCGCGACGAGCTGGACGCCGGACGGCCAGCTGGTGATCTCGCAGCTCGAGTTCCGCGGGCCGTACCGCATCCTGTTCGACCTCTGGTCGCTCGGTGCCGGCGGGCGCCGCATCACGGACGGCGACCGCGTCGAGGATCCGGATGTTGCGCCCGATGGCGAGCGCATTGTCGCAGTACAGAATGGAGGCGGCGCGACGCGGCTGGTTCGCGTTCTGCGCACGACGGGCGAGCTGCAGCCGATCACCCGCGCGGACCCGGCCGTGCTCTGGTCGTATCCGCGCTGGTCGCCGGATGGAACACGCATTGCCGCGGCGAGGTGGCGGCGAGGTGGTGAGTACGACATCGTCGTGATCGACACGCTGGGTGCCGTGCTCGCGACGGTCGTGACGGGGCGCGACGTGAACCAGTCGCCCGCATGGTCAGCGGACGGTCGCTGGGTCCTGTTCTCCTCCGAGCGCACCGGCATCTCGAACCTCTATGCTGTCGACGTGAGTGCGGCACCGCCGCGATTGCGTCAGGTGACGAATGTGCTGACAGGCGCGTTCCAGCCCGACGTCTCGCCCGATGGCCGCTCGATCTACTTCACCGGCTACCACGCGGACGGATACGCCATCGAAAGGATGCCCTTCGATCCGTCGGCCTGGCGCGATCCGGCGCCGGCGCGGCCGATCGTCACACACCCGGGCGGGATCGGCACGGGGGCGGCTGGAAACGGCGACGGGCAGGTTGCGATGCAGGCCGCGATTCAGGATGCGCAGCAGGGCCCGATCCGCAACTACTCGCCGTGGCGGACGCTGGCACCGCGGGCGTGGGAGCCGCTCTACTCGAATGGTGGAGCAGCAGGCCGTTTCATCGGCTTTGCGACCGGCGGCGCCGATCTCGTCGGCCGTCACAGCTTCGATTTGCAGGCGCTGTACGATGTGCGAGGATCGGGCCGCTGGGATGGGTTCTTCGGGTATTCGAACGCGCGACTCGGCAATCCGGTGCTGCGTTTCGAGGCGAGCCGCTCCTGGGATGACCTCGGCCCACTGCGGCTCGACAACGGCGCGATCGCCGAGCGCATCGAGCGCGAGGACGCAATCGCCGGACTGTTGACGTTGACGCGACGGCGCTGGCGCAACGTCGCGTCGCTATCGGTCGGCATCGAACGGGAATCGCTGACCCGATCGATTCCGAACTCGGTGCCGGTCAGCTTCCGCGATGCGCGCGACGTTCAGCGCAACCTGCTGCTGCGCGGCAACCTGAGCGCAGCCCGGACACCGCTGTTTGCGGTGAGCCGTGAGGATGGATTCAGCATGGCGTTCGCAGCGACGCGCTCGACCGAAAGCGAATCCACGGTCTTTGCTGATTCGACCGGCCGCTTCCCGCGCGACTACGATGAGCTGCGCGCCGTGGCGACGGCGTTCAAGAGCCTCTCGCTCGGTGGCTTCGCCCACCACGTGATCGCGTTGCGCGCGGCCGCTCACCTGAGCAGCGGTCCCGCTCCGCAGTTCGAGGGTGTGGGCGGCAGCTCGGGCGGTTCGCTCGCGCTGTTCACCGGGTTCGACATCGGGGGTGGATCACGGTTGCTGCCCGTCCGCGGATTCAGCGGTGACGTGCTCATCGGCTCGCACGCATGGGCCTCCAGCCTCGAGTGGCGAATCCCCATCGCACTCGTCGGAAGGAGGCCGCTGCTCAGTCCGTTCTACATTGATCGTATTGCTGCGGCCGCGTTCGTCGATGCGGGCAATGCAGGGTGCACCGGTGAACAGCAGGACGATTTCAGCTTCTGCCGTAACGCCGAGGCGGCGGTGTCTCCCATTGTCGGCGCGGGCGCCGAGCTGATGTTCGACCTGCGCTTCGCCGGCATCATTGCCGGTCGCCTGCGCACCGGTGTCGGCTTCCCCGTGCGCGGTCACGCCGACGGTGCGAAGTTGTATCTGGAAATCGGGTCAGCGTTCTGACCGGCGAACGACCTCGGCACTTCCCATGAGAAAAGCGTACACGGTCGAAGAAGCGAACGCCCTGATTCCGCACCTCGAAGCTGTTCTCGAAGGTTTGCGTGATCGCGTCCTGCTGGTCGAACAGAATCATGAGAAGCTGCAGCTGCTCGATGTGCTGTGGGGCGAAAGCGTGCGCCAGACAGCCAACCCGGACCACACCGAATTCTCCGGTCTGCAGGCCGGCATGCGCCAGGCCACGCACGAGATCGAGGAACTCGTGCAGAGCGAAATCGCCGGCCGCGGCATCCGCTTTCCCGCCGGCGGCCTCGAGCACGGCCTCCTCGATTTTCCCACCACTTGGCAGGGCCGCTGGGTCTTCCTCTGCTGGAAGACCGGCGAAAAGCGCATCACGGCGTGGCACGAAGTGAACGGCGGCTACGCCGGCCGCCAGCCCCTCACCACCGATCTCGCCCGCCGCATGGGTCGGGAAGACGATCCGGCTCAGGTGGATGATTCGACGCTGGATTTCTGACGGGAACGGGGAACGGCGTTTCCGGGGCTGGCAGGCGCCGCGGCCGAACTCGCGACCCGAGACCGAAGCCTGCTGGTGACCTTGCGGCAACGGCAGTATCCGTTCCCCAGCCGTAGCCGTAGCCCCAGCCGTCCGTCCCTGAATCCCTGGGTCGTTCCCCAGCCCCAGCCCCAGAAACCAGCCCCAGGAATGGCGTTCCCCGTTATCCCCCCACCCATCTCGACCGAAACTCCAGACAGGCGCACGGGAGTCGTGCGCG
>Ga0302046_10001696_pt1 | contig 20641 bp, 17 predicted proteins | sample RVTome_11_FD_200261 | JGI IMG/M metagenome (GOLD analysis project Ga0302046, IMG submission 200261) | Soil microbial communities from uranium-contaminated site in the Upper Colorado River Basin, Wyoming, United States - RVT147D111 (version 2) ...
GGCTGCGGCGCGTGGGTTGGCTCTGGCGAGGCGATCGAGGGCGTCATCGAGAGCGAGGAGCTCGCCGGCGGCCTGGTCGCTGAGGAAGGGAGCGACGTCGTCGATCGGAATGAAATCCGGGTCCGCGCCGCGCTTCTTGCGCTTTCGCGAGCGTGCATAGTCGATGAGGACGCGGCGCATGGATTGGGCGGCGATGGCGAAGAAATGGCGGCGGTCCTCGGGGTGGAATTTTTCACGTTTGGCGAGACGCAGATAGGCTTCGTGTACGAGTGCGGTCGTACCGAGCGTGTGACCGGTCCGTTCGTGTCTGAGCTGAGCGTGAGCGAGGACGCGGAGTTCGTTGTAGACGAGGGGCAGGAGTCGTGGCAGCGCCTGCGGATCATCGTCGCGGAGGCGGTGGAGCCAGGCCGTCAGCGAAGCAACGGGCGCTGCTTGATCGAGTGTCAACACGTGACGGTAGCCGCACGGCGCGGTCGTGGCAATGGACACCTCCGGGTCATCAACGAGCGTCGGGCACCGTCGTGGTATCCGGGTGGAGAATGTACGTAGCGGCGTCCGCGGGCCGACCCCATTCGGTATAGAGTCGGACGAGCAGGTCGGCGGCGCGCCGGACGTAACTGTTGTCCGGACCGCGGGTGGCGGAGAGCGCGCGATATCCGTCGAGCAGGACGCGTTCGGTCTCCTCGAGGCGAGGTTGACGAGTGTGTGGATCATGCGCGCGTCGGTGCTCGATTCGTGTGCGCGTGCGCGTGACTCCCAGATGGCCTGGACGCTGTCCGCCTCGCCGCGCTTCGACCGGGCATGCAGCGCTTCGCGCAGCTTGCGCAGGCCATCGAGGACGGCGACGCCGGTGTCGCCCTCGAGCGCCTGAACGTGCCGCAGATGTTCGCGGAAGAAGCGTTCGGACGCCGCTATGTCGCCACGCTGACGCGCCAGCTCGCCCGCACGGAAGAGGACGCGACTGCGATCCCGCCGCGTCTCACCGCCCGCCGCATGGAGATTGACGAGCGCGGAATCGTAGAGCAGTGCGGCGCGGTCGAGGCTACCCAAGCTGTGGAACGCCTGCGCAATGACATCGAAAATGTCGGCAAGCAGGCGAGGCTGGCCGGCGAGGTCGAGACTGGCGCGGGCCAGGCCCTGTTCGAGGAATGCGCCGACGGGGACCGTGTCGCCAAGCGTATGCGCCGGGTCTGCGCTCTCGAACAGTCCGACCAGCAGGCCGGTGACCTGCTCCGCGCGGTCGCGTTCCTCCTCTGCCGTGTCGCGCTCGCGTTCGAGCACGCGACTCTGCGCGACCGTGACCAGGGAGAACGTGATGAGTACGGCCACGGCGAGCGCGCCCGCAGCGACGGCAGCCGGTTGCGTCGCACGAACTTGCGAATGCGATAGACGCGCGTTTCATTGCGCGCGAGGATCGGGAAGTGACGGAGGTGGCGGGAGACGTCCTCGGCCAGCTGATCGACGGACGAGTAGCGGCGTTCCGGTTCCTTGCGCAGCGTCTTCAGCGTGATCGTGTCGAGGTCGTCCTGCAGTCTGCGACTCAAGTCGGCGGGTGTGAGCCCGCGCGCGCGGGCGGTCTCCGCATTACCGGCATCGGCGGCGCCACCCCGCATGACTGCGGCGGCGGGCCGTACCGGTTCGTCCTCGACGATGGCGCGTGCGGTTTCCAGTGCACCGCCGTCGCGTCCGAACGGGTGGGCACCGGTGAGCAGCTGGTAGAGCAACAGGCCGAGGCCGTACACATCGGTCGCCGTCGTGATGTTGCCGCCGCTGATCTGTTCGGGTGCGGCGTGATCGGGCGTCAGCAGCATGAGGCCGGTGCGTGTTTCCGCCTGACCGGTGCCCGATTCGGGTCCCGCAAGCAGTTTCGCAATCCCGAAATCGAGCAGCTTGACGCGGCCATCCTGGGTGACGAGCACATTGGCCGGTTTGAGGTCGCGGTGCACGACCAGACTCGCGTGCGCGTATTGCACGGCGTCGCAGACGGTCAGGAACAGCCGGAGCCGGTCATCGATGCCGAGCCGGCGCCGATCACAGTACGCCGTGATCGGCTCGCCCTCGACCTGCTCCATCACCAGATAGAGCTCACCGTGATCGGTCGTGCCGCCATCGAGCAGGCGGGTGATGTTCGGATGATCGAGGCGGGCCAGGATCTGGCGTTCGGCGCGGAACCGGCGGGCCAGATCGTCGGTGACACTGTCGCGGCGCAGCAGTTTGATGGCGACCTTCTGCGTGTACTCGCCGTCGCTGCGCTCGCCGAGGTAGACGTCGCCCATGCCGCCGCGTCCAATGCGGCGGACCAGACGCCATGCGTGGACCTGCGTACCGATGCGGGGGTCGACGGCGGCCGGACCTTCGTCCTCGCGTGAATCCGTCAGCAGCTGCGCCTCGGCAGCGAGCGCGACACCGTCAACGTGCGCGCTGAGCATGGCCACGACTTCGGCGTGCAATTCGTGATCGTCGCCGGTCGCGGTTGCGAGAAACGCATCGCGTGTCGACGCGTCCTGGTCGAGCGCGGCGATGAACAGGTCTTCCAGACGCTGCCAGCGATTCGCGTCCATGATGCAGTCTCCGTACCGCTTCCAGCCTGGTGAAACGGTACGCCGCCGTCCGACCGCGGTCAATCCGGACGGCGACCACGCCATTCATGGCGACAGCTGCGTTCGGAACTGGACATCGTTCCGGCAATGGGTGCTCCCCCCTGGCCAACGGGCAGGGACGCCGTGTCGCCTTGACCGCACCGGCCGGGACGTTCAGACTTTCCGCGATCCCTGTCACGCGCGCTTCCTTTCCACTGCCGAATGCCCGATGTGGAGGCGTCCATGCGACCGTACGTCCTGCTCCGTTCCCACCTTGCGGCGCCGCTGCGCGCCTCGATGGCGCTTCTGGCGACGATGCTCGCCCTGCCCGCCTGCGACGCGTCCGCCGGCGGCGCCGCACGTACTGCCGCTCAGGATACCGCCGAGCCGGCGTGGGACTGGCCCATGGAGCGCATCCGGGAAACCGTGAATGCGGCGAGGGCCGGGCGCAGTCTGCGGCCGGCGAGCTGGCCGGGCGGTGCGCGCGTTGCCGTACTGCTCTCGTTCGATGTCGACAATGAAACCGTCAACCTTCGTTTTGGCACGCCGACCATCGGCGAGCTGTCGCAGGGCCAGTACGGTGCGCGGCAGGGACTGCGCCGCGTGGTCGAGCTGGTCGACCGCCACGCGATTCCGGCGACGTTCTTCATTCCATCCGTGAGTCTGCAGCTCGCGCCTGAAATGGCGGCTGTGATCCAGGCAGCGGGACATCACGAATTCGCGGTGCACGGCTGGATCCACGAAATGAATTCGTCACTCGATTCGGTGACCGAACGGCGCCTCGTGCAGCAGGCCGTGACCGAGATGCAGCAGCTCACCGGCTACACGCCCGTGGGTTACCGTGCACCGTCCTGGAACTTCAGTCCGAACACGCTCGGCATCCTGCGCGAGCTGAACTTCCTCTATGACAGCTCGCTGATGGCCGACGACGATCCGTACGAGATCGATTCCGCCGGCCAGCCGACGGGCATTGTCGAGCTGCCGGTCGAGTGGATCCTGGATGAAGCGCCGCTGCTGAACCCGCGCGGCAACGCCTACACGACGCCGCGCGACCTCGCGCAGGTCTGGATCGATGAGTTCGACGTCGCCTGGGAAGAGCGCGGCATGTTCGTGCTGACCACACACCCGCACCTGATCGGCCATCGCTCGCGCATCGTCGCGCTCGAGTTGCTGATCGACCACATCCGCTCGAAGCCCGGCGTCTGGTTCGCAACCCATCGCGCGGCCGCCGAGTACGTGAAGGGCAACCCGTCCGCGGTCGGTGGGCCGTCGTGACGCGCAACGGATACGGAACGTGATCCGTCCCGGCATGCGTGCGCTGGCCCGCACGCTTGCACGCGTGTTGCTCGGTGGCGCCGCTGTCATCGCGCTCCTGTTCGGTGGCACCGCCATCGGCCTGGCCCGCCTGGCGCCCAGCCATGACCGGCCGTGGATCCTCGAGCAGAGCCGCATGCCCGTCGTGCACTTCGATGGTGATCGCATCGTCGTCGATGACATCCGCAACTTCGACTGGTCGGGCACCGGCGAACCGCAGCGGCGCTGGGAATCGCGCGACTACGACCTGACTCGCCTCGAAACGGTTTGGTACATCCTGACGCCCTTCGCGCGCGACTGGCGAGGACCCGCCCATGCATTCCTCAGCTTCGGATTCGACGATGGTCGGTTCCTCGCCATTTCCGTCGAGGCCAGACGCGAGGCCGGCGAGACCTACTCGATCCTGAAGGGGCTGCTCAAACGCTTCGAGCTCATGTACGTCATCGGCGACGAGCGCGATCTCATTGGCCTGCGCGTACTGCGCTCCGACGACGATGTGCTCGTCTATCCGGCGCGCGCCACACCGGACGCCGCCCGCGCACTGCTCGTCGAAATGCTCGAAGAAGCGAATCGGCTCGCCGCACAGCCGGCATTCTATGGCTCGTTCCGCAACAACTGCACGACCCGCATCCTGCAGCACGTGAACCGTATCGCGCCCGAGCCCATTCCGTACGGCTGGCGCGTGCTCCTGCCCGGCTACTCGGACGCACTGGCCCACGAACGGAACCTGCTCGCGACGGAGCTACCGCTCGATGCGGCACGCGAGCGGTTCCACGTGAACGACCGGGCGGTCGCTCACATCGACGATCCGGGATTCTCCCTGCGCATCCGCGAACCAGCCCTCACGCCAGATCCTCGTCGTACACCAGGCCATCTCTCGAACCCGCCTCGCCCCCGCCCGGAAGCAGCTGACACCATCACGCTCCTGACCGCAGCGCAGCCACGGGATCGAGGCGGGCAGCGCGCAGCGCCGGCAAGGTCCCGAACACGACGCCAATGGCGAGCGCTGAAGTGATGGAAGCGGCGAGTGCGAGCGGAGAGACGCGCGCGGCCCACGACGTCGTCGTCGAAACAATGGATGCAATGGCGAGACCGAACAGGATGCCGGCTGCGCAGCCCGCGAGTGCGAGCAGCATCGCCTCGGCGAGGAACTGCAGGAGAATGTCCTGGCGCCGCGCACCGAGCGCGACACGCAGGCCGATCTCCGGCCGCCGTTCACGAACGGACAGGAGCATGATGGAGAGGATGCCGGCACCCGCGACCAGCAGCGCCAGGAATCCGAGTCCCATGATGAGTCGCTGGAAGGATGTCTGCGTGGCGATTTCGGTTTCGATCAGTACGCGCTGGCTGCGGACCGCGAAACCGTCCGGCGCATCGGGCGCGCGGGCGTGCCGCGGCCGCAGCGCGGCGGCCACAGCGCTCGACACCGTGTCCAGCGGAATTCCCGCGGCTGCCTGCACGAAGATCATTGTGATGTAATCCGTATTGAACAGTCTGCGCATGGCCGTTTCGAGCGGAACGACAATGCGATCATCCTCGGACGCAGCGCCGCTCACGCTCACGCCCACTTCATTCAGGACACCAACGACCTCGAATGGCACGCGGCCAATGCGGACGGTGTGTCCGACGGGATCGACGGAATCGGTGAACAGGTTGCGGCGCACCTCGGCTCCGAGTACCGCGACGCGTGCGCGGCCGGTGTTCTCCTGCGTCGTGAAGAAGCGCCCGGTCTCCAGCGTGAACCGGCGAATCATGAGCCAGTCCGGTGTGGTCCCGAGAATCGTCGTGGTCGACGCCGCGCGGCCGTACCTGGCCGGCATGGTGCGGTCGCGGGCGGGTGCGGCACCAAGCACGCCACGCGCAGCCTGCCGGATCGCAGCCGCATCGGCGACCTGCAGGTCCTGCACGCGCAGGTCACCCTGCCGTGCGCGACCGGCGCGCGGCGGTACGGTCGTGGCCATGACGACGAGCAGGTCGGGACCGAGGACGTTCAGCCTGCGCATCACATCGGCGCGGGCGCCCTCGCCGATGGCGGTCAGGACCAGGACGCCTGCTATCCCGATCGCTGTTCCGGCAACCGCGAGCACGGTGCGCACACGCTGCGTGGTGAGCGCACGGACTGACAGACGCAGGTTCCTGGCGATGCGCATGCCGCCATCATCGCAGGGTCAGCACGGGATCGAGCGCGGCCGCGCGGCGGGCCGGTGCGACACCCGACACGATGCCCACGACAATGGCGGCGGCGAGGCCGACCAGCGCCGGCTGCCACGGCATGCCTGAAGGAATCGCGCCGTGCAGCGCGATCATCTGCAGAATGCCGTACGCGAGCGCCACTGCGAGCAGGCCGCCCAGTGCCGTGACGGCCGCGGCCTCGACGAAGAACTGCAGGCGGATGTCGCGCGGCCGCGCACCGACCGCCTTGCGCAGTCCGATCTCCGTGCGCCGCTCGTGCACGTTCATGAGCATGAGGTTCGCCACCACGAAGCAGGCGACGAGAATCGAGACGCCGGCGACCAGCGGAAGGAAGACTGTGAACGTGCGGTTGGCGGATCGCACGACGTGCTGCACCTGCACGGGCGTGAAGATACCGAAATCATCCGGCACGTCGGGTCCCAGACCATGACGGGCACGCAGGATGGTGCGGACCTCGCCGGCCACCGCCTCGACATCGGCGCGCTCGTGCAATCCGAGCTTGGCGTTCACGATGTAGTCGACGTTGAGCACTCGCCGCATCATCGTCGTCACGGGAATCAGGATCTCGTTGTCCTTGTCCATGCCGTGCGGATCCGCACCGGCGGGTGCGAGCACGCCGATCACCTGGAACGGCACGTTGCCGATGCGGATCTGCGCGCCGATCGGGTCACGCCCACCGAACAGGTCACGCACCACGACCTCGCCGACAAGCGCGATCCGTGCCGCGCTCGCCACGTCAGCCTGCGTGATGTATGCGCCGCGTGTGACCGATCGGTCCCACACGATTTCGGCCGCTTCGCCGTGACCCTCGACGCGGATGCGCATGCTCTGGCCATCATGAGCCACATCGAGATTTGCGGCCATGATCGGGTCGACGTATTCGACAGCGGGAACCTCGTCCTCGATCGCACGCATGTCATCGAGCGTCAGTGTGGTCGCGGGACCGCTGCCACCGTGCGCGCCGCCGCGCATCTGACCGCCGCCGGCACGCAGCAGAATGGAGGAACCGCCCAGCATGCGATCGAGGCGGTCGAGCAGGTCACGCTGGGTGCCCTCGCCGATCGCCATCGTCACTGTGAGTGCGGCCACGCCGACCAGGGTGGCGAGCACCATGAAGAACGTGCGCAGCCGGTTGCGGCCCATGCCGCGCACGCCACTGCCAATGACGCGTGTCGTCCTCATTGTCGGTCTCTTCCTGACAACAGGTTCACGACCGTACGACGGCAGCCATGGTGTCTGCCGTGATGCGCCCGTCCACGATCGCAATCGTGCGGTGCGCGTGACGGGCGACCTCGGCATCGTGCGTGACGACGATGATGGTCGTGCCCTGGCCGTGCAGCCGGCGGAACAGCTCCATGATCTCACCACTCGTGTTCGAATCGAGATTGCCGGTCGGCTCGTCCGCCAGGATGATGTCCGGCTCCAGCACGAGCGCCCGCGCAATCGCGACCCGCTGCTGCTGCCCGCCGGACAGCTCGCCGGGCGAGTGATCGGCACGGTCCGCGAGGCCGACGCGCTCGAGTGCACGGCGGCCGAGGCCGGCCGTGCTGCGACGGTCGGAATAGACGAGCGGCAGCTCCACGTTGTCGAGTGCAGACGTGCGCGCCAGCAGATGGAACGACTGGAAGACGAAACCGATGCGTTCGTTGCGGATGCGGGCCAGCTCATCAGGCGCGAGGTAACCGGCATCGTTGCCATCCAGGCGGTACCTCCCCGCGTCCGGTCGATCGAGCAGGCCGATGATGTTCATGAGCGTCGATTTGCCCGAGCCGGACGGGCCCGTGATGGCGACGAACTCGCCGCGGCCGATGCTCAGGGACACGCCATCGATGGCGCGGATTTCCGCGCCACCCTTGCGGTACAGCCGCCCGACTTCGTTCAGCTCGATCATGTGCCTCCAGGCGATGGCGCCGGCTGGCACGGTGTCGTACTGCCGAGCAGCACGCGCTCGCCCGTGTGCAGACCGGCCAGCACTTCGGTGAAAGCCGAGCCGCGGAACCCGGCCGTGATGGCGCGTCGCTCGAAACCCCCGCTACCGGCGACAAACACGTACGTGCCGGCCGCATCACGTCGCAGCGCACCGTTGTTCACTGACAACGCAGCCGACCGGCCTGCGATCGCGATGTTGACCGTGGTCGTCATTTCCGGACGCAGCACGCGGTCCGCCCGATTCTCGATGGCAATCAGTGTGACGTAGTTGACCACGTTATCGCGGACCTCGGCGGTCGGACGCACGGCCGTCACGGTCCCCTCGAACGAATCATCGGGCCACGTGTCCACCGTGAAGCGCGCACGCTGACCGACAGCAATGCGGCCGATGTCCGTCTCGTCGACGTACGCCCATACTTCCAGCCGGGCGAGATCCACGATGGTGACGAACGTGGGCGCCGCGAAGCTCGCCGCAACCGTCTCGCCTTCCTGTGTCGACACCGTCGCGACCACGCCGCTGATGGGCGCGCGGATCTTCGTGTAATCGAGCTGCACGCGCGCAGCAGCGAGTGCGGCGTCGGCCTCGCGTTCCCTGGCCAGTGCCGTGTCGCGGGCACGTTGTGCCGCAGCCAGCTCGGCGCCACTGGCTGCGGATCGCTCTTCGAGCTGACGTACGCGCTCGAATTCCGCGTCCGCCCAGGCACGTTCTGCAACGGCGCTCATCTGCATGGCTTCCGCGCGCAGCACCTGGGTCTCGAACTCGACGGCATCCAGCTCGGCCAGCAGCTGGCCCGCCTGCACGGCATCGCCGATCGTCACGTGCAGCGCGCGCAGAACGCCGGACGCGCGTGATCCGACCGCGACCTGCGCACCGACACGCGGACGCACGACGCCCGTGGCCAGCACGGTGGCGCCGATGTCACGTGCTGCCACGACGCCGGTCTCCCGGGGATCGGCCGTTGCCGGCGCCCCGGATGCTTCGGCCCGCCGTGCGACCGACCAGCCGACCGTGACGCCCGCAACGAGCAGTGCGACGCGGCCGATCCAGCTTCGCGCCGTCCGGCGCCGTTCACTTCTGCTCATGTACGGGACTCGCGGATGGTGGATGGACGGCGCCGATGCATGCGTCTCGAATTTCTGGAATCCGGCACCTCGGTTGTCTGCCGGCAGTACCACGACAGGCGGGCGGGCGTTTACCCGGTGGAAGCTGATCCTGTGTTCGGGCGGTTTCGCCGGTTCGGGCGATCCGGTGGGTTCGGGCGGTTCCGGCCTTGCCGGTCCCGCATCACTCAGTGGAGCGGCCGCGCCGGCGTTCCGTGAATCTCCTCGAAGTGCGCGCGGAATGCAGCGGCCTGCGCGGGATCGAGCGCTGCTGCGATCTCGTTCACGACGGTGTCCAGCGTTGCGAGCAGATGATTGTGCACGTCGTGCCACGCCTCGTCGATCATGGACTGGCGTGCCGCGAGAACACTCGCGACGCGTTCGCGCTGCTCCGGCCGCAGCCGGACGACGCGATCGATCGCACCCACCGGATCCTCCTGGATGGCGCGCAGCTGCGACATCCGCGCATCGCCGCGGCCGTGCAGCATGCGGTCCGCCGTGATGCCCAGCGCCGCGCCCATGACAACGAGCGAACCGGTCGCAATCAGCATTCGCAACGTCGAACGCGTACGGGTCATTGTCGGTCTCCACGGTGCGGAGCAAGGACGAGCGCAGCAATCGGGGGCGGCGCATCCGCTGTCACGAACGGTACCAGCCGCGCATCGCTGGTTGTCAGCCGCAACAGGCCACGGGCCGTCGGCCGGGCATCGTGCGTTCGTGCGGGCGCGAACAGCAATGCGACCAGGCCGGCCGCCGCGGCAAGGCCGCCGAGCCTCCACGCACGGTGCGCCAGCGGCGCCCACCATTCCGTTCTGCGACGTTCACCGGCGCGTACCCGCGGCCCCAGCTCGGCCATGATGCGCGCTTCGAGGTCGTCCCACCAGGCCGCGTCGTCGGGCACCTTCGAGAAGTCACGAAGTTCGGTCATCCGTTACCGACCTCATCCCGCCATGCGTCCAGGAGTTCCTGCAACGAACGTCGCGCACGCAACACGTGAACGCGCACCGTGCTCTCGGCCAGGCCCGTCGCCGCCGCAGCTTCCACGCTCGTGAATCCTTCCACCATGCACAACCTGAAACAGGTGCGCTGCATGGCCGGCAGGCGCTCCAGCGCAGACTCGATCCGGGCGCGCAACTGGCCCCGCCGCGTATTCTCGAACGGACCGGGCTGGTGCGATGGATGCTCGGCCGTGATCGGCTCCTGGCGTTGCCGGCGGCGGCCCTTCACCACGTTGCGGGCCGTGTTGCGCAGAATCGTATAGAACCACGGTTCGAAGCTCCTCGCCCGATCGAAGCGATGCAGGTTCTCGAACACGCGACGGAACGTGTCCTGAACCATGTCCTCCGCATCCTCGCGCGTGCCCGCGAACTCGAGGGCCACAGTCATGGCCTTGCGCAGATGGCGCCGCACCAGCCGCGCGAATGCGAACTCGTCGCCGCCCAGCGCAGCCAGCACGAGCGTCTCATCCGACGCGTCTTCCCGGGCACCACCGCTCGCTACCCCGTCCGCTGTCACCAATCGCCAGGCTCGGCTCATCCCGTCCGCGAACCGGCCATCCTCTCGCGCAACGACGACCGGTCTTCCAACCAGCATACAACGGCCCGGCCGTCTCCGCTTACATCGACCCGGTGAGTCGCCAGGTCAGCTCGCCTGTGCGTGCGCGGGAGCCGAACGACCGGACCCGAGCCGGCGAACCGGACGTCCGGATCCGGAGGTGCTGGCGCGCCGCGGCCGGCGCGGGCGTTACGTGATTGGCGTGGAGATCCGTCTGCGTGCCAGGGGACGGCGCCCCGCCTGACGCTGCCTGCCATCCCACCTTGCTGGCCACCCGGACTTCCGTACATTTCAATGCTGGCGGCGCTCCCGCCTGACCCTCAGACCGGCACCCACGCGGCCGGCAAGGCGAGGGTAAAGGGGATTCGTGTCCTCGAGCCAGGGCCTGTGTCCTGCGATCCTGTGATCGGCGTCTCCTGCCGGAGAGCCGGAGTGCGTGGGGTTCCGTGCTGTCCGGACAACAGGGAGATCCGACAATGACACGGCACAAGCATCTGAAGCAGCTCGTCCGATCCCGCATGGCGAAGACTGGCGAGAGTTATTCCAGCGCGCGCCGCCAGGTGCTCGCCCAATCCAGCACAACGACGACCGACACCGCCGGTCCGCATTTCCCCGGCATCGATCCCGGCACGACCGCACTCCGCGTCGTACTGACGGCCGCGGGCATCCGTTCACCGCACGACGGCAGGCCGTTCTCCGAGTCGATGCTGTCCGGAATTGCCGGCGGCATCGGAATCGGCGTGTTCGCCTTTCTCTACAAGAAGGCCGACTTCGCTTCCTTCTTCATTGGCGGCCGCCATCTCTGGCACGACCACACGTCGTACGTGACACGCACGGCGGAGCGACTGGGCGCCGAAGTCGAGGTGGCCGAGACGTCGAGCGCACGCAAGGCCGAACAGGACCTGCGCCGCATGCTCGACCAACATGGCGTCTGCATCGCGTGGGTGGATGCTGCCCGGCTGCCACATCGCGCACTGCCGGAGACGATGGGCGGCATGGCCTATCACCTCATCACGGTCTACGGAATCGATGATGTCACGGGTACCGCCCGTATTGGCGACCTGACTGATGAGCCGGTGACCATTGCACTCAGTGACCTGGCCGCGGCGAGGGCACGCATCCGCAAGGACAACCACCGGGTGCTCGCCGTCCGCCGCACTCGCGACACACCGCCCCTCGCCGACCTCGTGCGCGATGGTCTGCGCGCGTGCCATGCCGGACTGCGTGGTGAAGGTGCACCGGTGCAGGCAAAGCGCAATTTCACTCTCGATGCACTGTCCACCTGGGCCGACCGACTGCGCAATCCCGGCGCGCGCGAGAGCTGGGCCAACGTCTTCACGCCCGGCCCTCGCCTGTGGAACGGACTCACCTCGATCCACGAGTACATCGAGTACTACGGCACCGGCGGCGGCCTCTGCCGTCCACTGTTCAGCGGATTCCTGACGGCAGCAGCCGCGTTGACGAAACAGAACACGTTCGCCGATATCGCCGCAGAGTACGAGGTGCTCGGTGCGCAGTGGTCGCAGCTCGCAGCCGCTGCGCTGCCCGACGCGGTATCCGCGTTCGGCGCAGCACGTGAATTGATGGCGCGGAGAGCAGAACTGACGGCTACGGGTGGCGACGACGCGATGGCCGGACTGCGTGACGTGCAATCGTCGCTCGCGGCGCTGGCGACCCGCGCAGCCGCGGAATTCCCGCTACCGGCCGCTGCCGTGCCGGCGTTCCTCACATCGCTCGCAGACCGCGTGTCGGCGATCCATGCCGCTGAAGTGCGTGCACACGCGCTGATGGGTGAAGCGGTGGCGGCGAGCTGACGCAGGATCACGGTGCGGGAGGCCGGTCACGGCACTCCCGTACCGTGATCCGCAGCGGCCGCGGCCAGACATCGGCCAGGCGCCGGCGTACAGCGTCCGGCATGCCTTCACGACCGGGCGTCGACGCAAAGGCCTCGGCCGATTGACCGGGGTAGTCACGATCGAGCGACGGCCGCTTCCGGCGCACGATTCCGGCAGCCTCGAGATCTCCGGATCTCCCCGCGAACAATTCGTGAACCAACAGGTCCGCCGCGCTCGGGAAGGGGACGTCGACGCCCGCTACTCGCTGCGCAGTGCGATCAGCGGGTCGACGCCTGCGGCGCGCCGGGCTGGAATCCACGTCGCGACCGATGCGACGACAATCACAAGGACGCCGATCATGCCGGCCAGCACCGGTGTGCTCGCGTACGGCGCGCCGACCTGGAGGGAGATCACACGCACCGCGATCAGACTGAGTGGCAGACCCAGGACGAGCCCGTTCAGGCTGAGGCGGAGTCCACTGGCAAAGAAGTCGAGGATGAGCTTGCGTCGCTGCGCACCGAGCGCCGTCCGGATTCCGATTTCGCGCGTTCGCTGACCGACCGCGAACGCGACAACGGCATAGAGTCCGATCGCCGACAGGAGCAGCGCGAGGAGGCCTCCTGCCGCCGCGGCGCCGCCGGCCTGCAGTATGACTCTGCGCCTGCCCGACTCGATTTCGGCGAGCGTGGTCATTTCCGCGATCGGAAGGTCGGGCGCCTCCTGCACGGCAATCGCGCGGATCGCGGGAAACATGTCTACCGCGGGACCGACCGTACGGACGAGAAGTGACTGAGCGCCCGGAGCGCCCCATGGAATGAAGACGAGCACGTTGTCTCCGGCCTCGCCGCCAGCTGCGAATCGCTCGTCGACTACTCCGACGACCACCATCGCCGTCGAATCACCAGACTCACTGCGCCCGTACTGCAAGCGTCGGCCGATCGGGTTGGCCGTGCCCCACAGGTTGCGCGCGAAATCACTGCCGATGATGATGGATGGCGAGCGGTTCAATTCCTCGGCCGGCTCGAACGTGCGCCCGCGCACGGTCGGGATGTCGAGCAGCTCGAAATAGCCGGGCGGCGCGAACCGGCTGCGAATCCGGAACGGGGTGGTCGGCGAAGTCGCCACGCGGTCGGCTGGATGCACGACAACCGTCCAGACCCGAATGATATGTTCGTTCCTGATGGCCCGCAGAACGCCGGGCAGCCCCGCAATCCGGGCACGCAACCGTTCCACATCGGCGGCACGTCGATCGACTGACGCGTTCCCCATGGAAAAGCCGAACTCCATTGAAATGACGCGGTCGGAGACGGCCATCGATGGCCGGGCGTCCAGGTCGCGCCGCACGATCAGGAACACCGTGCCGACCCCGACCAGCAGCGGCTGCGTCAGTGCAATCTGCGTGACGACGAGCCCGCGCTGCAGCCAGGACCGCGCTGCAGATACTGATGCAGCTGCGTCCTTCAGGACATCGGCGACGGCGAGACGAGTCGCGTGCAGCGCGGGCGAGAGACCGAACCCGATGCCCGTCACGACCGCGACGCCGACCGTGAAGGTCAGTACGGGCCACGCGACGACCAGCTGCAAGTCCGGCGCGAACTTCGTGCCCAGCGTCCGCGTCAGGGCAAACGTGACGAACAGACCGAGCGCACCGGCTGTCGCCGACAACAGTACACTCTCCGTCACCAGCTGGCGCACGACGCGGCGCCGGGGTGCGCCGAGCGACAGGCGAACGGCGATCTCACGTCGGCGCGCCACCGCCAGACCGGCCAGCAATGCGCCCGCAGTCGTGCACGCGATCAGGAGAATCAGCAGCCCGAGCACGCCCAGGGTCATCTGCTCGGCCAATCTCGTGTTCCTCCGCGGCAGGTCGTTGCCCGCGAGCAGTGGCACGACATCGGCCGATGCATCCGTGAACTGCTCGCTGCCCGGCGCCCGACCGTCGTGCGTCCGCGCTGCCACGGCCTGCACCGCCGGCTGCGTCATCCGCAGGTCGACGCCCGGTTGCAGTCGCGCGACCACGCTCATGGTGTTGCGCCCGCCGGGGGCCGCCGTATCCTGTCTCTCAGTGAGTGATCGCGCGCCCAGCGGCAGCCACACCTTCAAATCGGGACCACGGTCGTCGACGCCGCGAAAGCGCGGCGGCGCAACGCCCACCACAGTTATCTCGATGCCGTTCACTTTCAGCGTCCGGCCGAGCGCATCCGGCGACTGCCCGAAATGCCGGTCCCAGAGCAGATGACTGATCACACCGACCTGCGATGCCTGCGAGCCATCCGCCGGCTCGGATACCGGAAGCCCGGTCCCTGCCACCAGCCGGACACCGAGCAGAGGGAAGTAGTTGCTGCTGACATGGTAGGCCGTCCCCGGAACCACATCGCGCCCGACGTTGTGCACATCGAGCACGACCTCCGATGCCGACCAGGACGCGACCCCGTTGAACAGCTGCGTCAGCGCCGCGTATTCGCGTGCTTCGTCGTACGACATGCCCCGCGTTACAAGCAAGCCGCGCGCATTCCACGTCTGAATCCCGCGAATGCGCACGAGCGCATCATCGCGCGGGATCCCCGGCGCCGGCTGCGTCCGCACCGAGTGCAGCAACGTGAACAGGGCCACGTTGCTGCCAATGCCGAGAGCGAGAACGAGGACCATTGTCGCTGTAACGAGCGGTCTGCGCCGGAAATGGCGTAGCGCGAACCGCGCATCGGCCAGTGTCGCGTCCACCCAGCGGCCGCCGCGCGCGTCCCTCGCCTCTTCCGTGATCCATTCGACGACGCCGAACTCGCGCCTCGCCACCGCCACCGCAGCCGCGCGCCCCATGCCGCGCGCCATCAGACGCTCCGTCGCACGCTCGATGTGCTGGTCCATCTCCTCCCGCATCTCGCGCTCCAGCCGCGAACGCAGAAAGATCGACTTTGCCCACGCGCCCAACCGATTCAGCATCGCACGCCAGGCAACTGTGTGTTCGGGCGCTCCAGGACGCGCGTCGCACTCATCCGGACTGCAGTAGCCATGTCGTTTCGACAGTCATGATGTGCTCCCCCTGTCCAGCGCATGGACACCGACGGTCTCCACGTCCAGTGAGTCACGGCATACGCCCGGAATACGGCACGGCCGATTGCGCAGTGCTGGGGGCGGCGAGCCGCCACAGCGATTTCCATTGGCCGGAACGCGGCCGCAATGGCGACCGATAGACGCCTGCGACTGGCTATCCGGCGCCAATCCGATCGCCATGACCGGGTGCCCTTTCACGACCCTCTCCAGGGCGTGACAGCACACGTACGGCGCGGAAAGCGACATGGCGCACGGGAACGATTCGCGGTTGACCATCGCGTTCTCGACGCACTCCTCCTTACTCGACGGCTGCACACTCAGGCCGGACCGCCCATTCATGTCACGCGCAGGATCGCTGCGAGCGCACCCGAAAAGCGCTCCCACGCATCACGCTGGTCGTCCAGATACTTCCGCCCCGTCGCCGTGACCGAATACACCTTGGCCTGCCGACCGCTCTCCGTCTGGCCCCACTTCGCTCGCACCAGCCCGCGCCGCTCCAGACGGTACAGCGCCGGATACAGTGACCCCGCGTTCACGTTCAGCACGTCCTTCGTGATCGCCTGGATGCGCAACGTGAGGTCGTAGCCATTGGTCGGCTCGGCCCGCAACAGCTGCAGTACGATCAGGTCCAGCGTCCCCTGCAGCAGCGGTGTCCCGCCAGCGCTCATCGTTCGCTCACCTCTCGACAGACTAGTGCTGGCTCCACAGTAGTGCGGATCCACTAGAAGGTCAAGTGGAGATGCCCGGCCCTCCCGATGGAGGCCCGACCGGAGGCCGGGGTCGACGGACTGACCGGAACCATGCGGGCGGCCGGCGACGCAGCAGAGCGTGGCGCGGACCGGGCCGTCCCGGGATGGCGGCATCTGCGATCGCCCGCTCGCTGGCGCGGGCCTTGACCCTCACGCAACGTAAGGTTTTAGCGTGGTCGCGGAGGTCGGAGACATGAGCTGGTCGGCCGGGCAACTGGCAAAGCTTGCGGGTGTGACGGTCCGCACGCTGCACCACTACGATGCGATCGGTCTGCTGTCGCCATCGGAGCGGACGCGGGCGGGCTACCGCCGTTACGGAGCCGGTGATGCGGAGCGGCTGCACCGGATCCTGGTGTACCGTGAGCTGGGCTTCGACCTCGCCAGGATCGCGGTGATCCTGGATGATCCCGATGCGGATGCGCTGAGTCATCTGCGCTGTCAGCATGCGCTGCTGGAGGAGGAAGTGCGCCGGCTGAACGGCATGATCCGGGGAGTGGAGGCACTGATGAAAGCGAAGAAGACGGGTGTGAACCTGACGCCGGGCGAGATGCGCGAGGTGTTCGGCAGTTTCGAGCCTGGCAAATACGCGGAAGAGGCGGAGCAGCGGTGGGGGAACACGGATGCCTACCGCGAGTCGCAGCGTCGCGCTTCGAAGTACGACAGGAAACAGTGGCTCGAGATCCGTGCTGCGGCAGAACGCATCAACCGCGAGCTGGCGGCCGTGATGGCGAGCGGCGCAGCGGCGGACAGCGCGGCGGCCATGGATCTGGCAGAGCAGCACCGGCAGCACATCAGCCGCTGGTTCTACGAGTGCACGAGCGAGATCCATATTGGTCTGGGCTCGATGTACGTGGCCGACCCGCGGTTTGCACAGACCTACGACACGATCGCGCCCGGGCTGAGCGGCTACCTCCGCGATGCGATCATTGCGAACGCGGAGCGTGCGTGAAGCACCTGCGCCTGCCGTGGGTGGAACCGGGTCCCGCCGGGCCACTCAGCAGTGCGAGCACGCGCGCCGGAATCAGCTTCGCTGCACGGCCGCGCGCGCCCAGCCGAATGGAATCCACAGGTGGACGCGTTCCGGAAGATCGAACGTCGCCGGCATGCTGCGCGCCCATCGTGCCGGGCCGACCGCGATCGCGGGTTCCGGCTACTCGTGTCGGATCGCGATGAGCGGTGAGACACGGCGCGCCCGGTCGGCTGGAATGAGCACCGCAACGAGAGCGACGATCGAGATGACGCCGGCGGCAGCCGTAATGGAGAGCGGGTCGGTCGGCTCGAGCCCGAAGAGGAGCTGGTCGAGGAAACGGGCGCCGATGATGGAGGCCGCGAGACCGGCGATGATTCCGATCGCAATGAACGCGAGGGTCCGCTGCGCGGCGAGCCACAGGACGCCGGCGCCGGTCGCGCCGAGTGCAATGCGGAGCCCGATCTCGCCAGTGCGGCGGGTGGTGTTCCAGGCGACGACGCCGTACACACCGATGCACGCGAGAATCAGAGCGAGCACGCCGAAGCTGACCGTCATGGTGGCCAGGAGTCGTTCCTCGCCGAGCAATGCGGCGGCGGCGGAGCGTTGTGTGGCGACGTCGAAGATGGCGAGCGTGGGATCGATGCGCCGGACGACGTCACGCACGGCGGGCAGGGTGGTCATCGGATCGCCGCGTGTCCGGATCGCGAAACTTGCCTGGCCGCGCTCGTACGGAAGGAACGGCAGATAGAGAGTGGGCTCGGGATCCGACCGCAGACTGTAGTACTTCGCGTCTGCGGCGACACCGAGGACTTCGATCTCGAGTCCGTAGTAGCGGACCCGCTGGCCGATCGGACTGGTGCCCGGGAACCGGGTCCGCGCGAACGTCTGGTTGATGATGGCAGCCGCTCCCGCCTGTTCGTGATGCTGCGTGTCGAAGGCGCGGCCGGCCATGATCGGGATCTGCATGGTCGTGAAGAACTGCGGACCCGTCATGTTGACGAGCGCCTCCTCGTTCGCACTCGCGGGCTGGCCAACAACATCGACGCGGTTGCTCCTGCGCCCGCCCGTGAGCAGCGCGTGGCGGCTGAACGTCACGGCCTGGACATCGACGAGTGAGCCCAGCTCGCGCTGCAGATCGCGATAGAGCTGGACAATGCGCTGGCCGTCGTACCGGTTGAGCCGCGGATCGACGCGGAAGAGCAGCAGCCGGTTCTGCTCGAAGCCGGCATCGACTGCCCGCAGGTTCTGCAAGGTGCGCAGGAACAGCGCGGCGCCGGTGAGCAGCACGACCGAGAGGGCGATCTGCAGCGCGACGAGCATGCGGCCCGCTGCGCGCGGATTCCCGTGCATGGTCCGGGGAGCGAGGCGCAGACTCGACGCAACGTCCGTGCGCATGCTGTGCAGTGCAGGCGCGAAGCCGGCGAGCAGTGCCGTCCCCACGCCGATCACGGTCGCCAGACCGAACGCGCGCGCATCGATGGCGAGCTGCAGCTCAGTCGCGCCGGGGCGGAGTGTGAGCAGCAGATCCTTCGCCCAGCCGGCAAACAGCAGGCCGGCCGCCTCGGCGATGAACACGAGCAGCACACTCTCCAGCAGTAGCTGCCGGAGAATGCGCCCGCGACTCGCACCGAGCGCGGATCGGATGGTGATCTCCCGCTGGCGCGCCGCCGCACGCACGAACATCAGGTTCGCGACATTCGCGCATGCTATCAGCAGGATGAGCGCAGCCACGACACTCAGCAGGACCGCCGCTGTCTGGTAGTCCCGAGGCGCGTCACTCGCACCGCGGCTGCCGTCGGCCGCTTGAAGTCGTGGCAGTTCCGGTCGATCGTTGTCGGTCGCCGCCGCGGCCCTCACCGCCTGCGCCTCGAGCACACTGTTGCGGAAGACGGCAGCCAGCCGCGCTGCGACCTGAATCGACGTCACACCGGAAGCGCGCCGTCCCATGATCCGCACCCACCAGAAATCCGGAGCCAGCAGGTCACCGCCGCTGCCCGGCCGGATCGAGGCGACCATCGACATGGGCAGCGTGACATCCGCCGTTTCACCCACATCGAGCGTGCCCACGAAGCGCGCTGGCGTGACCCCGATGATCGTCGTCGCAACACTGTTGATCAGCACCTGCCGGCCGATCACCGACCTGTCACCACCGAACCGGCTCTGCCAGTACCCGTACGTCAGAACGGCAACCGGATCCGCGCCCGGCCGGTCATCGCCCGCTTCCAGCAGACGACCCGCGACCGCCTGCACGCCAAGCGTCGTGTAGTACGCGCCGGTCACCAGCTGTCCCCGCGCAATCGCCGCATCCTCGCCTGCTACCACGTTCAGCTGCTCGAGCGGCGCGAACGCGAACACGCCCGTCAGCACGCCGGACGCCGAACCGATCCGGTCGAAGAACGGCATCGCGAAGGATGTCCCCCTCACTTCCCCCGGCCGCACCGCCGGCCACATCTCGCCATCGTACATCCTGCCGCCCGACCGACCCGTCCACTCCAACAGGACCAGCTCGCCCGGCTCGCTGACCGGCAACCGTCTCAGGAAAACCGCATCGGTCAGCGAAAAGACTGCCGTGTTCGCTCCAATGCCCAGCGCCAGCGAAGCCACCGCAATCACCGCAAACCCCGGACTGCGTCGCAGACCGCACACCGCATGTCGCAGGTCCCGCCGCACATCGTCGATCAACGGCACACTGCGCTGCTCCCGATACGCTTCCCGCGCCGCATCAATGCCTCCCGACCGCAGCAGCGCTACCCGCCGCGCTTCCGCAGGCGGAAGACCGCGCCGCAGCTGCTCCTCGATCTCCATCCGCAGATGAAACTCCAGCTCCTCCACGAACTCACGATCACGTCGCTCACCACCCACAACACCGGCCAGCCGCGCCAGCCACCGCCTCGCCCGGCTCATTTCGCTTCGCCCTCCAGAAACCACCCGATGATCCGGCTCGTCTGCTCCCACGTCGCAGCCTCCCGCGCAAGCTGCCGCCGCCCCGACCGCGTCAGCCTGTAGAACTTCGCCCGCCGGTTGTTCTCCGACGCACCCCACTCTCCCCGGATGAATCCCTCCTGCTCCAGCTTCAGCAGCGCCGGATACAACGTCCCGTAATTCAACGTCAGCAGGTTCCGGCTCGTCTGCTCGATCTGGCGCGCAATCCCGTATCCGTGCAGCCGCCCCGCCACCTGCAGCGTCTGCAGCACCATGAGCGCCAGCGTGCCCTGCGGCACATCGGTCCGTTCCGCCATGCCCCTTCCTGTTGGAAACCCATAGGAAGATACCGACCAACCTATGGGAAAGCAATAGGGAGCGCGGATACCGGAAGGAGCGACGGGCGCTGAGGCGCGGACAGGAGAGGAGCGACAGCCAGCGGGG
>Ga0302046_10001697_pt1 | contig 20624 bp, 18 predicted proteins | sample RVTome_11_FD_200261 | JGI IMG/M metagenome (GOLD analysis project Ga0302046, IMG submission 200261) | Soil microbial communities from uranium-contaminated site in the Upper Colorado River Basin, Wyoming, United States - RVT147D111 (version 2) ...
GCCATCAAGCCGGGAAATTTTAGCATAAGTGTGTTCCTCTATTGATGAAGTGTGGGTGCGTCGCGCCGAAGATGGTTCGCGAGTGAATATAAGAGAAAATGCACGTATGTTTCAACGTTTAACCACCAAACCGGATGACGTGAATTCGTTGCTCACGCATCTCGAATGTACCGTCTGTGGCGACAGACACTCTCCGCATGACGTGCAGACGGTTTGCCGAAGTTGCGGAAAAGCCCTCTCTGCCCGGTACGATCTGGTCAAAGGTAAACAAATAGTTTCTCGTGAATGGTTCCAATCTGCCTCTTCGTCGTTCTGGAACTATGCAATGTTTCTTCCCGTCGAGAAGGCCGAAAGCGTGGTTTCGCTCGGCGAACGCGTAACCCCTGTGCTTCGCCTCACGTCGTTGGAGAAGACAATGGGACTTTCGCGGGTTTTCATCAAGGACGAGGGCCATCTGCCGACAGGGTCATTCAAGGCGCGCGGTTTGGCAATGGCAGTCTCGAAAGCAAAGGAACTCGGTGTCACTGCCGTGTGTATTCCTTCTGCGGGCAATGCAGCAGGAGCCCTGGCCGCCTACGCGGCACGGGCCGGAATGGAGGCGCACATATTCATTCCCGCGGACACTCCTGAAATCAATGTCGCGGAGTGCAGGGCAACGGGGGCTGCGGTGGAACTTGTGAACGGAACGATTGCGGATGCTGCTGGCCGCATGAATCAACAGAAGAAGAACCATCCCGATTGGTTCGATGTTTCGACCCTGAAGGAGCCATATCGCCTGGAGGGCAAAAAGACCATGGGGTATGAGATTGCGGTGCAGTTTGATTGGAAACTGCCGGATGTTATTTTGTACCCGGCAGGCGGAGGAACCGGCCTGATAGGGATGTGGAAGGCCTTCCGGGAGTTGGAAATACTCGGGCTTATTGGCAAGGAGAGGCCCAGAATGGTCGCGGTGCAGAGCGATGGATGTGCTCCGATTGTCAAAGCGTTTGAGCAGCAGCAAAAGGAATCTCAGCCCTGGGCCGATGCGCAGACGATCGCTTCCGGCCTTCGTGTTCCCAAGGCATTTGCAGATTATATGATCCTTGATGCGCTCTATACAAGCAAAGGCCATGCAGTAGCAGTCAAGGACGATGAAATCCGTCGGGCGGTGATGTCGGTTGCACGCGATGAGGGCCTCTACTGCTGTCCCGAAGGAGCTGCAACCGTCGTGGCTCTCCGCAAACTCGTACAACGAAGCCTCGTGCGACACGGCGAGACGGTTTTGCTTTTCAATACTGCGGCCGGAAACAAGTATCCCGAAATCATATTGGAACAACCGTAATCAAATAAAGGGGCTCACGATGAAGCAAACACTGAAAGTTGCCCTCGTATGTGCCGCAACCGCAATTTCAACGGCTCTTGCGCAGCCGCCCGCGAAGAACCCGCACATCGCAGCGCTGGTTCAGGAAGTTTCGCAGGGTAATCTCAAGGCGCTCGTTGACCGGCTCGCAAAGTTTGGGACCCGGCACACACTCTCGGACACGGTAAGCCCGGATCGCGGCATCGGAGCCGCCAGGCGTTGGATTGCGTCAGAATTCAGCCGCTACGCGGAAACAAGCGGCGGAAGGATGTCGGTTGAGTTCCATGAAACCGTGGTTCCTCCCTCCGGGAGGGTCCCGTCTCCGACTGCGGTTGTGAATGTTGTTGCGACTCTGCGTTCGCGCACATTTCTTGACCGTCTGTTGGTGATCGGCGGCCACTATGATTCACGCGCCGGAAACCCGATGGATATGACAAGTGACGCCCCCGGCGCCAATGACGATGGAAGCGGTACCGCGGTAGTCATGGAACTGGCCCGCATCATGGCTCCGCACGAGTTCGATGCCACCGTTGTCTTTATTGCGTTTGCAGGTGAAGAACAGGGATTACTTGGAGCCGCCGGTTGGGCCGGGATGGCCAGCCAACACAGTTGGAGCGTCGAAGCCATGCTCAACAATGATATTGTCGGGAGCTCGAGGGGCGGAGACGGGGTGGCGGAAAACAGGTATGTCCGGTTGTTTTCGGAGGCATTCAGTCCCCTGGATACCGGCTCCGTGTTCCGATTCCGTAACGGCCTGGGCCTCGAAAACGACGGTCCGTCACGCTCCCTTGCCCGATGGATTGACGAGACTGCGGCCATGTACGTTCCGGCATTTGATGTGAAAATGATCAATCGAAGGGATAGGTTCCTGCGTGGAGGGGACCATTCAGCGTTTCATGCCAGGGGATTTCCGGCTGTGCGGTTCAGCGTAGCCCGGGAGAATTACGACTGGCAGCATCAGAATGTCAGGGTTGAAAATGGAAAGCAGTACGGAGATCTCGCGCAATTCATGGATTTTGCGTACTGCGCCAATGTGGCTCGCGTGAACCTGGCCGCTCTGGCGGGGCTGGCCCTGGCACCGTCTCCGTCCGAAAGTGTGGGAATCGTCACCTCAAACCTGGAATACAAGACAACCCTGCGCTGGAATCGCGGCAGGGAAACCGATCTGGCCGGGTATTTTGTCCGTTACCGGGAAACGACATCACCGGTGTGGCAATACAAGGAGTTTGTCACCGATACGACAATGACGCTGAACGTCCTGAAAGATGATTACGTGTTCGGTGTACAAGGAGTTGACAGAGAAGGGAATGCAGGGTTGATCGTAACACCGAGGCCGGTCCGGTAACGAATCGAATTACCAGGCGGGAACTCTTGCAACCAGGTCGGCAATTTTCATCGATTGAAATTTCAACAATTCCCCCACGGTTTTCAGAGCGTATTTCCTCTGAAGGTACGTCAGGTATCTGATGAGCAAGTGAGCCGTGGCAAACGCGTCTCCCGAAGCACGGTGCCGCTGGGGGATCGCAATATCCATGAACCGGGCTACGGGACCCAGGGATTTGCTGGGAAGAAACGGAAGGATCCTCCGCGTCAATCTGACGGTGCAGAGGCGTTCGTTGGAAAGCTCGAGTGCCCGTTCCCTCCGTGCGGTGTGTGAAACGAACATCCAGTCGAACGAAGCGTTGTGTGCGGTAAAAACCCCATTTCCCAGAAATTCCTGAACATAGGGAACTACTTCCCTGGCCGTTGGTGCGTTCCCAACCATGACATTGTCAATGCCGGTCAGGTCGGTGATGAAAGCCGGGATTGTCATCAGCGGGTTTACGAGCGTGGAGAATTCGTCTGTAATCCGGCCGCCCAGCACTCTCATCATCGCAATTTCAGTAATACGGTCTTCAACCGGGCTCATCCCCGTTGTCTCGACATCGACAACGACGAAACTGACTTCCTCAAGCGGCTGTTCGAAGTTCATGACGCTTTTGATGTGATATCCCGTTTCCCCTGAACAAATTCCTCAGCAATGCACACATCGTCCTCGCTTCCCACGAACAGGGGTGTTCGCTGGTGAAGTGCGGCCGGTTTGATGTCCAGAATTCTCGATATTCCGTTGCTGGAGCTTCCGCCCGCCTGTTCAACAATGAACGAAACCGGATTGGCTTCGTACATCAGTCGGAGTTTTCCGTTCGGGTTCCGAGTGTCTCCCGGGTACATAAAAATTCCGCCAAACAGAAGCGTCCGATGAATGTCCGCAACCATGGATCCGATATAACGGGTGGAGTAGGGGCGATTGGTAGCCTTGTCTTCTTCCTGCAAATATTTGACGTACTTCTTCATGCCGTCATGCCACCAGCGGTAATTCCCTTCATTGACGCTGTAGATTTTCCCGCGCTGCGGAATTTTGATATTTTCGTGTGAAAGAAGAAACTCCCCGATGCTCGGGTCGAACGTGAACCCGTGTGTTCCGTCTCCAGTCGTGTAGACAATCATCGTCGACGAGCCATAGAGGCAGTATCCCGCAGCTATTTGCTTGTACCCGGGCTGGAGGCAATCCTGCATTGTTCCCTTGCCGCCCGGCGTCACGCGGCGATAGATCGAAAAGATGGTTCCGATGGTCACGAGGGCGTCGATATTGGAAGAGCCGTCGAGAGGATCGTAAAGAAGAACATACTTGCCGGTGGGGTACCCGTCGGGGATCTGGAGGACATCTTCATTCTCTTCGGAGGCCATCACGCACAAATGGCCGCCGTGATCCATCGCCCGATAGATCACTTCATCTGCAAACACATCCAGCTTCTTGACTTCCTCGCCGTGGACGTTTTTCTTCCCTGCCAATCCCAGAATATTGACAAGCCCTGCTTTGCTCACTTCTCGCCAGATGACCTTGAAGGCAAGCGTGAGGTCGCGGAGGAGCCCGGAGAAATCGCCGGTTGCGCCGGGGTGCGCGCGCTCGCCCTCAATAATGTGGCGTTCAATCGTGACGATTTTGCTTTGGTTCATTGGGATGTTAATGTAAAACGAAGGGGACTGCGGCGTTCATGAGCTAATATAAGCGAAAAAGGAGGGTTTGTCAACGCACGGCGCACCTGCCCGTCAGGTCAGCTTCAGTTCCTGTTCTTTGTACTGAAGCTGATACAGCTTTCGATAAATTCCGTCGCGGGCAATGAGATCCTGGTGTGATCCCATCTCCCGAATTTCCCCTTTGTGCAAAACAACGATCGTATCGGCCCGCTGAATGGTGGACAACCGGTGAGCAACGACAATGGAGGTGCGTCCGTGAAGGAGTTTGCGGATTGCCTGCTGAATGAGGATCTCTGCTTCGGTATCCACGCTTGATGTTGCTTCATCGAGGATGAGGATCCTCGGGTTATGCGCGAGAGCCCTCGCAAATGAAAGCAATTGCTTCTGTCCGACCGAAAGAGTGGCGCCGCGTTCTTTGACCTCGGCGTCATAAAGACCCGGAAGCTGCTCGATGAACGAATGAGCTCCGACAATTCTTGCGGCCGCTTTGACCCGGTCCAGCGGGATTTCGTCATTTCCCAGATTGATGTTCTCCCTGATGGTCCCGGAGAACAAAAACACATCCTGAAGAACCACCGCAATGCTCTGCCGAAGATCTTGGGGAGCCAGGGAGCGGATATTCACCCCGTCGATCAGAATTTCTCCTTTCTGGATCTCGTAGAACCGGGAAAGCAGGCTGATGATGGAGGTCTTGCCGGCGCCCGTGTGGCCGACTAGCGCTACAGTCTGGCCCGGTTCAATCCGGAAGGAGACGTCTTTGAGAACCCAGTCCGTTGACCCAGTTCCGTCCGAAGGAACATTGTAAGCAAACCATACATTCCGGAATTCGACCTCACCGCGAACGTCATGAAGCTTGATCGGTTCGCGGAGTGTCTCGATAAAAGCACCATCATCAAGAAGATGAAACACCCGCTCAGACGACGCCATCGCCGTTTGGAGGATGTTGTACTTTTCCGACAGGTCCCGTATCGGGCGCCAGAACATTTCGTTGAACTGCAGAAATGCCATGACTGTTCCAAGGGTGATGGTCCCTTCCAGGACATTCAGCCCCGAATACCAGAGAATGAGCCCAACCGCGATCGCTCCTATAAGGTCCACACCCGGGTAAAACAGGGCATAGTAAAAGATCGATTTGATGTTGGCATCCCGGTGTGCCGCATTGATCGCCGAAAATTTTTCAAAGGACCTCTGTTCCCGGCTGAAGATTTGATCCACCGCCATGCCGGTAATGTGTTCCTGCATAAACGCGTTGATCCGCGCGATTTGCAGCCGAACCTGGCGGTAGGCTTCGCGGGCCTTTTTCCGGAAGAGGAACGTTCCGTAAAATAAGAGCGGCATGACGCTCAGGGAAACAAGGGCGAGCTCCCAGTTCATCGTGAACATGAAATAGAAAATGCCGACGATGGTAAACACATCGGTAAACACCATCACAATGCCTGAGGAGAACATTTCGTTCAGAACCTCGATATCATTCGTCACGCGGGTTATCAGGCGTCCGATGGGGTTTCTATCGTAAAAGGAAAGGGAGAGGCGCTGGAGGTGACGAAATACTTCCATCCGGAGGTCGAAAATCGTCCTTTGTCCGATCCATTGAGTCAGATAAGCGCTGAAGTATTGCACCACTCCCCGGAACATCAGTACTGCGAAGAAAAGAAGCACCGTCTGCAGGAGGCCCTCAGAGTCTCCTGAGGCGATATTCTGGTCGACCGCAATCTTCGTGAAATACGGGCGAATAGCTTCCGTTCCGCTGACGACGATGGCAAGGAGTACGCCAAGACCGACATGCAGGCGGTAGGGTCTGAGATACTTCAGTAACCGCCTCATCAGGCGTGCGTCGTATGCTTTTCCGAGAACGTCTTCTTCGTGCATCAGTGTATGGGAGTCCAAAAAATGAAAAATGAAAAAGGAAAAAATTTACGGTGTATCCCCTTACAACTCTTCCAACTCTTTCTCCAACAGCTGTTTCTCATGGAGATCAGCATAAATCCCATGCCGTTTGACCAGTTCATCATGGGAACCGCGTTCAACGATGGCGCCGTTGTTCAAGACCACAATCAAATCGGCCTCCTTGACCGTGGAAATACGGTGACTAATGATGATGCTGGTCCGGCCTTTCATGTAGGTACGCAGCCGCTTGAGAATTTCCTCTTCTGTGTACGTATCGACCGCCGAGAGGGCGTCGTCCAGGATCAGGATTGCGGGATGCCGGATGATGGCACGCGCGATGCTGGTGCGTTGCTTCTGCCCGCCCGATAATGTGATACCGCGTTCGCCCAGCATTGTCTCATACATACGGGGAAACTCGTTCACATCGTTTGAGATCTGCGAGATCAAAGCCGCTTCAAAGAGTTTTTCTTCGCCCCCATTCCCAAGCCCATACCGGATATTCTCGGAAATCGTATCGGAGAACAGGAACGTTTCCTGGGGCACGTATCCGATATGCGACCGGAGCACGCCAAGGGGAATGGTGTTGATATCCTTCCCGTCAATCAACAACGCTCCGCCCGTGATGTCATACAACCGGGGGATGAGATTCACGAGTGTGGATTTTCCGGAGCCTGTATATCCGACAATGGCAACCGTCATTCCTTTCCGGATATGCAAATCAATGGCGGTCAGGGCGGGACGGCCGGCGCTTTTATGCGTGAAGCTGACATTGCGGAATTCGATCTCGCCTTCGATCGACCGCACGGACACGTTCGTGCTCTCGGTATCCCGCACCTCGGGTTCCGTATCCATGATCTCCGCAAGCCGTCCCATGGAAGCCGCTCCTTGCTGGAGCAGGTTGATAACCCAGCCGAACGCTATGACGGGCCAGATCAGCATGACGAGGTACCCGATGAAGGCCGTCAACGTGCCGATGCTGAGCTCGCCGTCGATCACCTGCCGTCCGCCGAAATAGAGCGTAATGAGCATCGAGCAGCCAACGAGCAGAAACATCAGCGGCCAGAGGATTGACTGGACGCGGGCGAGGACAAGGTTTTTCTTTAAGTAATCCCAGCTGAGTGCATGGAAGCGGCCTGTTTCATAAATTTCGCGCACGTAGGATTTGATCACCCTGATTCCCGAGAGGTTCTCCTGCGCGCGGGTCGTAAGGCGGGAAAATTGCTCCTGCCGCTCCAGAAACTTGTGGTGGATGACATTGCCGAGATAGTACACGGCAAAGGAAACGAGGGGGAGCGGAATCAGCGCAAGGAGCGTAAGCTGCCAGTTCTGCAGGAGCATCAGGGTCAGTACCATCGTGAAGGTCATCAGCGTGTCGGAGGGATACATGACCCCCGGGCCGAGGACGTTCCGCACCGCGCTGATGTCGTTGGTGGCAAGCGCCATGAGATCACCCGTGGGCTTGTTCTGGTAAAACGAGTACGAAAGTTTCTGTAAATGTGCGAGGAGGTCGTTGCGGAGGTCAAATTCGATGTGCCGCGACATCACAATCAGCGTCTGGCGGGTCAGAAACGTAAAAAATCCGGCCACGAGGGAGAATCCGACTATCAGTACCGCCAGAGTCAACAGGTCGCCGCTGACGTAATCCCGGGACTCGATTCCGCGTTTGAGCTCATCGATTGCAAAACCCATGAAGAGCGGCTGGAACACCGTGAAAATATTGCTCCCGATGACAGTGCCCAGTCCCAGAAGAAGGGTTTTCTTGTAGCGGAAGAGATATGGTTTGAGGCGGAGAAGAGACTTCAAAAGGGAAGTTTAGCGTTTAAGATTGGGTTCATGATCAAAAACAATATCGAATGTCCAACTCTCAATGTCGAACTTCCAAACCGGTGATCACGCACTTCGACATTCGAAAATTCAGCGTTGGACATTGAACATTTCTCTTATCCAATGACTTCAAAACGCGTATATGGATGCAATATCTTGGGAACAACCACCTTGCCTTCAGGTGTCTGGTAGTGCTCCAACAGCGCAGCGAGAACGCGGGGAAGGGCAAGACCCGATCCGTTCAGGGTATGAACAAATTCCGGTTTCGTTCCGTTCGCCGGTTTGAACCGCACATTCATCCGTCTGGCCTGAAAGGCCTCAAAATTACTACACGAAGAAACCTCCAGCCAGCGATTTTGCCCCGGTGCCTGAACCTCGAGGTCATATTTCTTGCTTTGAGTGAACCCCATGTCGCCGGTGCACATCAGAAGGACACGGTAGGGAAGGCCGAGGAGCTTGAGAAGGCGTTCAGCATCAGCACGCAAGGACTCCAGTTCATCATACGAAGAACCCGGGTGGACAAATTTTACCAATTCCACTTTGTCGAATTGGTGAATCCGGTTCAGCCCGCGGACATCCTTGCCGTACGAACCGGCTTCGCGCCGGAAACACGGCGTGTACGCCGCATAGCGCCGGGGGAGCTCCTTTTCGCTGAGGACCTCGTCTCGGTGGAAGTTCGTTACGGAAACCTCGGCGGTCGGAATGAGGTACAGGCCGTCGCGTTCTGCAACATACATCAGATCTTCCTTGTCCGGAATTTGCCCTGTTCCGCGCGCGCTCTCTTCGTTGACGAGGATTGGGGGAGACATCTCTTGATACCCCTGGCGGACGGCCTCATCGAGAAAAAAATTGATCAAAGCACGTTCGAGCGTGGCCCCTTTACCGACGTAAACCGGAAAACCGGCCCCGGTGATTTTTACCCCGCGCGTGAAATCCACAATCCCGAGCTTTTCCGCGATCTCCCAATGGGGCTTGAGGGTGAAATCGACGACCGGCGGCTCGCCCCAGTCCAACAGTTCTTTGTTGTCGGCCGGGGTCTTTCCGAGCGGGACCGAGTCATGGGGGAGATTGGGAACAGTCAAAAGAAGGCCGTTCAGCTGCTCTTCGATGGTACGAAGCTCGTTGTCAATGGCATGAATACGTGCCTTGACGGATTCCATCTCTTCAATGACGCCGTCGGCACTTTTGCCCTCTTTCTTGAGTCTGCCGATTTCAGCTGACACCTGGTTCCGCTTCGCCTTCAGGCTCTCTCCCTCCTGAATCAATCCCCTGCGTTTCTCATCGAGTGAAATGATGGCTCCAAGATTCACGCTGAGCCCTTTGGCCTCGGAACCTTTCCTGACCAGGTCAAGATGTTCGCGTATGAACTTCAGATCAAGCATGCAGTTTCGCTTCCTTCAATTGAGTTCAATTGGCAACGAGTTCAAATTCAACCATGAGGGGAAGGTGGGCCGGGGACTGTGCCTCCAGAACGCGCGCCGAAACGGCTCTGAATCCCGGCCGCCCCGGGGAGAAGAAAACATAATCTACACGCTCCGCCGGATCCTCCGCGGGGAAGGTGAAACCCTGCCCGGCTCCGGCACGCTCCCATCCGTCATCCAAAATCTCCTTCAGGGACGCAATGACCTCACTCCCGGAAGATTTGTCCGAGCTGCCAAGAACCAGTATTGGCGGCATCATGTTCAACCGAACCAGGTTCTTTAATTCCGCAGCCTGCGCCTTCAAGTCACCATCGCTGACCCGAACACCAACAAGATGAGTGTTCAACACCCTGACTTCGCTTCCCCGAACGTCCAACAACAGTTGAAGAAGCCCGTTCCCTTTTCCCGAAGTACCTGCAGGGTAGAGAGTATTTCGTTCTTCGAGGATCGGGTGATTCGTGAGAAATCCGTTCCCATACCTTCGTCCGTTTTCCGCCCAGATCTCTCCGAAGGCAAAGGTCATCCCGGTCAGATCAGAGAGCGTTGTCAGGATATCAAATGTTTCAGATTGTACCACACTTCGGCGGAGTCCCTGGAGCGCAACAAGGTCCGGTTTGATTTCCTTGATCATATCAGCAATGCGGCGCGAATCGATGAGACTGTCCGCGCTGTCATGGTGCACGTTGATTGTCATGACTCTAAACATCATCCGCCCGGCATCCTGCCTTGAGGAACCGCATCCTGTTATTGCGCCGACTGCCAGCGCTGCAAAGCATGCGAGATGCGGGAGCTTCAAGTGAACAGCGAGTTGCTGATCCATATGAGGCCGATGCAAATACTCGCCAATCCCGCCATGCTTTGGAGAAGCGGAAGTACTCTTTTCATGTGGGCAAGGCGAGAAAGCGAACCGAGAAGATAGGCAAAAAGTCCCATGGCAATGACGGTGCCCAGGCCAAAGAGGACCAAATAGACAGCGGCAGTGATCAATGATTGGCCAAGAGCGAGCGGAATGAGGACAAGAACCGAGGCTGTTCCGGCCAATCCGTGCGCGGCGCCCACCATGAACATCGAATGCCGATGCCGGTGATGGTTCTCAGCGGCATGCGAATGGAAGTGAACGTGCTCGACCCCGTCATGTGTGTGCTTATGAATATGCACACTCTTCTTCCGCAGGATATCCGCAAGCACCCAGATGCCGATCGCCACCAAAAGGCCGCCGACAACCATTTCGGCGACAGATTCAACCAGAGGCGGAATGACAAACCGGAACGCGACCGCGGTGACCCCGAACAGAAGAAGCGTTGTGGAATGGCCGAATCCCCAGGCGATGCCGAAGAATGCTGCTTTCCGGGGCTCCGGATACTTGCTGGAAAACGCTGTCACCGTCGCAATATGATCGGGGTCGAATGCATGCAGCGTTCCAAGGAGGAGCCCGCTGAAGAGTGCCAGGACAAGTTCCATGTTAATTCTTTCCTGCTGTCTGTATCTCTCGTTTAAGCAGGGTTAGTCCCTGCCCGACATTTGACGGTTTTAGTCCCAACTCAATTTCGGCTTTCAGGATAACAAAAGTGGTATCCATCGGCCTGGCAGCATTCTGCTTCAATTCTGAAGATTTGATGCGGGCGATCGAGGATGAGTCGAGGTCAAAGTGCTTTGCAATGCGTATGGCAAAATCGTACCGGCTGATTCTCTCACTGCCGCCGATATGAAACAATCCTGACTTTTCCAGTTCTGCAATCTTTAGAATACCGGTGGCAAGGTCGCCGACATAGGTCGGAGTGCTGACCTGATCGTCCACACACCGGATGGATGTTCCTGCCTTCAGGCAGTCAATGACCCATAAGGCAAAGTTCCGCTTCACCTGATGTCCATAACCGTACATCACAACTGTTCGTACAATGGCATGATCAATATCAGAAATTCGAACTGCATTTTCCCCCGCAAGTTTTGTCTTCCCGTAGTAGTTGATGGGATTCGGTTTGTCTTTCTCGGCATAGTTGCCGGATTTTCCGTCAAACACGTAATCCGTGGAGACGTGGATGAGCCTTGCTCCCACTTTGCGGGCTCCTTCGATCAAATGTTCCACACCACGGACGTTTACGTTCCAGGCCTCTTCGCGATGGGTTTCACACCAGTCAACATTTGTTGCCCCTGCCGCGTTCATAATTACGTCGGGCTGAAAACTCGAGATCAGACTTTTAACGTCCGATTTACGTGTCAAATCGAGCTGGGTGTAGTCAAACAGCCGGTGATCGTAGACAAACGACCGGTGGTGAGAAGTGTTGAGCACCTCGTACTCTGTCCGGCCCCCGAGCATCAGGGCGAGACGCTGGCCCAGCAAGCCGTTGCTTCCGCACACCAGAATCCGCTTCATCGCAGGCTCTCTTCAAGAGCTGTCGATGCATCTGTCCCTTCGTCGCGATACTTGATGATGACCGGTGTGTAGATCGCAAGTTGATGCTTCTTTGCAAACGTATGATCAATCGGCCGGGAACCCTGCACAACAACTGCTCCCTCGGGGATCACAAGAGGTTGTTCGGCAGTCTTCCGGTATATTGTCTTGTGAACAAGGTCATAGACGGGCGTCGAACCGGTGAGTACCACCCCTGCCCCAAGCACCACGCGCCGTTGGACCACTGCTCCTTCATACACGCCGCAATTTCCGCCAATAAGCGCATCGTCTTCGATGATGACGGGAAGAGCCCCGATTGGCTCCAGCACGCCACCGATCTGCGATCCGGCACTGATATGAACACGTCTGCCTACCTGGGCGCAGGATCCAACCAGCGCGTGCGAATCGATCATCGTCCCCTCATCGACAAAGGCACCGGTATTGATATACGCTGGCGGCATGATGACAACGCCCTTGGCCACAAAGGCTCCGTCTCTGATGCTGGAACCTCCGGGGACAAGCCGAACCTGATGTTCCAAGGACAACTTCTTGAGCGGGTAGGTGTTTTTGTCGAAATACAGAAAGTGTTCGTCGATCGGGATTTCGGTCAGTTCGCCAAGGCGGAAGCCAAGAAGAATTCCTTTTTTCACCCAATCGTTTACGACCCACCCTGAAGGAGAGTCCGCGGACCGGTTTGCTGCCCGAACTTCCCCTCCGTTCAGGAAGAACTTCAATTCATGAAACGCCCTGAGAGCGGCGGAGCGGTCAATTTGTTTGGAATCCTGATCGTAAAAAAGCTCTATTTGGTCTTTGAGCGCCACGCCAATCGTCAAATGAGTTTAAGGGAACGAAGAATTGCCCTGAGTTTCTCGCGGTTGGCCGGTTGAATCTCCACGAGGGGTAACCGGTAAGCCTCGTCGATATATCCCATCATCGAGAGAGCGGCCTTCACCGGAATCGGATTGGATTCCAGGAAATTAGCGTTCATAAGGGGAAGCAGCTTGTTGTGAAGTTCAAGCGCTTTGGCCCATTTGCCTTTCATGCAGGCACGAACCATGGTCGAAAACATATCGGGTACTTCGTTTGCCACAACCGAAATGCAGCCGTCGCCGCCCAGGATCATCATGGGAAGCGTCAAAGCATCATCGCCTGAAAGAAGCGAAAACCTCGGGTGTTTGTGGCGCGCGATCTCCATGATCTGAGCCATGGCGCCGGAGGCCTCCTTGACGCCAATGATGGGGGGAATTTCTTCTGCCATTCTGAGAATGGTAGCGGCCTCAATATTTCCGCCGGTCCGCCCCGGTACGTTGTACACAATAATCGGGATATCCACCGCCTCAGCAATCGCGAGATAATGATGAAAATACCCATCCTGGGTTGGTTTGTTGTAGTACGGACCCACAACAAGCGCCGCATCTGCCCCGGCCTCTTTTGCGTACCGCGACATTTCGATAACCTTCGTGGTGCTGTTGCTTCCCGTTCCGGCAATGACCGATGCCTTGCCGTTTACGTGCCCGATGACCAGGTCCATAATGCGTTTTTGCTCGTCCGCGGACAGGGTCGGATTCTCCCCGGTCGTTCCCAACGGCACAATTGCCTCGACCCCTCCTTCAATCTGGAATTCAATGAGTTGGTGTAACGCTGCTTCATCAACAGATTGATTCTTCTTGAAAGGGGTTACGATCGCAGTGCCTGTTCCTCGGAATTGTTTCATGCGTGCCATTGAGGGTATCGGATCAGCTGTCCAAAAGGTCTTTCATCATGTCTTCTACGGTATAAACTCCCGTTCGGGTCTTGATCCATTCTGCTGCCAGCAAGGAGCCCAATGCAAACCCGATCCTGTTCTTTGCACAATGGGTCAGTTCGATGCTGTCAGCAAGCGAATCGAGTAACACGGTATGCGTTCCCACAACCGCCCCAACTCGCTGCGATCCAACATGGAGCTGGTGGGGAGCGATGCGGGTGGGAGACGGGCCGGCCAGGATCTCGGATTTTCGCCGGATGCCCTCGAGGAGGATATCTCCAAGCATCAGGGCGGTGCCGCTCGGACTGTCAGCTTTCTGTGCGTGATGCGTTTCATGAAGAGCCACGTCGTATTCCGGGAACCGGTCAATAAGCGAAGCGGTCTGTTTGACAATGCGAGTGAAGAGGTGAACGCCCGGGGAAAAATTCGCCCCGTAAATCAACCCCGTCTCTGCTTTCTCAACCAGTTTCCGGATCTCTCCAAAAGACGACGACCATCCTGTCGTTCCGATGACGAGGTGTTTTCGGAACCCGGTCCAGGTGGCAACGGCGTCCTTAACGGACGAAGGATGAGCAAAGTGAATTCCTACGTCGATGCCGGAAAGATCCTTCTCTGAAGGCGCGGTTGACCGGGATGTGAGGCGTACGGCAATGGACCACCCGCGCTCCAGCGCGAGCCGTTCCACTTCTTTCCCCATCTTTCCATATCCGATCAGAGCGATCGTCATCGCCCAGTCTCATGATGCACTGTCTCAAGAATTTCTCCTGTCTGGGACACCGGAAAGAACTCTGCATGGAGGTACTTCACGGCAGCCTCGATATCCTCTTCATTCAGCACGAGACTCATGTTGATCTCGGAAGCGCCCTGGGAAATCATCATGACGTTGGTTGTCCGGAGTGCACGGAAGACGCGGTCGGCTATCCCTGCGGTCGATTGCATCTCTTCGCCGACGATGCAAACGATGCCCTTATGTTCGTAAACGAGAACGTCCCCCGCGAGGGAGAGATCGGCAACAATGTCCGCCAGGCAAGAAGAGTTGTCGATCGTCACGGAAACCGCCACTTCGGACGTTGTGACAAGGTCGACCGGGGTTTTGTACTTATCGAACACGGCAAATATCTTCTCAAGAAATCCGTAGGCCATCAGCATTCTGGTGGATTGAATATTGATGACAGTGATTCCCTTTTTTGACGCGATGGACTTGACGGGGATGTTGGATTTTGGGGGATTCGATACTATGAGGGTCCCCGTCGAGTCCGGCTTTCGTGAGTTCAGAACAATAACCGGAATGTTCTTCTGAACAGCCGGGAGAATTGTGCTCGGGTGCAGGACTTTTGCGCCAAAGTAGGCCAGCTCGGAGGCTTCCCGAAAGGAAATTACTTTGAGTTTGCGGGCATCCGGGCAGATTCGCGGATCAGCCGTGAGAATCCCGTCAACATCAGTCCAGATCTGGATTTCTTCGGCTTCGAGGGCAGCTCCGATGATCGCCGCCGAGTAGTCCGACCCGCCGCGCCCAAGGGTTGTCGTGATTCCTTTGGATGTTGAACCGATAAATCCCTGGGTAAGAATGATGTTGCCGGATTGGAGGGCGGGACGAAGGTCGGCATCAATACGGCTCTGAATTTCGCCAAACCGGGGAGCGGCGGAGGTATAATGATCGTCCGTTATCATGAATGACCGGGCATCAACAAGCTTCACCGGCATTCCGCGCTCTGCCAGGGCTTCGGCGAGGATTTGCGTCGAAAGCCGCTCGCCAGCCGAGGCAATGGCGTCCAAGGAACGGTTCGTCAGTTCTCCAAGAAGGGTAATTCCCTGGCACAGAAGCTTGAGTTCGTCGAAGCGCCGTCGGATTTCAAGGATGAGGAGCTGGATGACGGAACGGGATTCAAGGAGGTTCTCCAGAATAACGACATGGCGTTCGAGCAGGCCGTTCATCAAGCGGATTGCCTGTTCGTGATCGCCTTCCTGAGCAAGATGCGCCGCCTTGATGAGTGTGTTGGTTGCTCCTGCAATGGCAGAAAGCACAACGACGGGTTGACGATGTTGTTCGCGTTGAACAATGCGGACAACGGTGTCTATCGCTGCCGCATTCTCAACCGATGTTCCGCCGAATTTCAGGACGATCATAAATCAAACCGGAGTGTGCTTCTGAAGGAACCCGGGCGCCGCCGCCAGTCCGTCGGTTCCTGCGTATGTTGTATGATAGGCGGCAACCTTGTTTGCAACCTCTGCCGCTTGTCGGCTTGAACCTGTTTGAAGGTACTTGAGAAAGAATGCGGCGCCGAATACATCCCCGCATCCGGTGGGATCCGGCGTAGGCGTCAGTGGCATACCGGGGACATCAACGTGTGAGAGTTTTTTGTGTTCCTGGGAAATCAAGGTGGCCCCCCGATTCCCTCTCGTGATCAGAAGACTCTTCACCATCAAAGGCATCATCTGGTTGATCAAATCCGTCTCCGCATAACGCTCCGTTGTCAGCCCTGCCGCCTCGTCTTCGCTCAATTGAATGGAATCGAGCATGAAACTCCATCGCCTCCAATCCGAAAGTGGCCGCCGGAAGCGCCGGTACTCCTGGTCGATTCCAAGAGTTAAAGAATGGAAGTCGAAATGGATCGGGATCTCTTTGTCGCGGACTTCCATGCGGATGCGGTCAAGTGTCTCCAGGGTGATGTCGAAGCCGGAAATCATATTAAGGAGAATCCCGTCTGCGTCCAGAAACGGACGAAGAGTTGAAAACGGAATGGGAGGGGAGATGTGTTTCGAACACTCGATCCGCGAGTTCCCGGTCTCTCCATAAAAAAGGTGTACTTCGTTCGTCGGTCCGTCAATGGTGAAAATCCCGTCGGTCTTGACCTGCGGAAATTTTTTCAGCCAGGTGAGGAATGTTTCGCGATCAGATTGTGAGACTCCAACTACAGGGAGAATCGCGTCGGTTGGAGAGCTCATTGCAGCCAGGGTGGCAATGGTATAAACGATACCCCCCGGATTCCGGCCTTCCGCGGCGCTTCCGTTCGGATGGTGAACCGTATCGAAACAAAGTTGGCCAATGACGGTGATATTCATGAATTACATTCGACGGGTTGGTCCAAGATCTTTCAAATCCCTTTCGTTCAAGCGCCACAACCTCTGACAGGGGAAAATATTATCATAGAGCGGTTTGCCAATCACCACAGAATCCACCCCGAATTTTTCCAATTCTTGCAGGCGAATCAGGTCCTGATAGCTCCTGATACCGCCTTGAGCTGTTATTCTGAGCTTTGTCTGGATTGCCAGCTCCTTCAATCCCTCGATGTCAAGAACCTTCGATCCTCCGTCATCGGCAATTGCTGAAAACAATGCCCGGGTCACTCCAAGTTTTGCCATTTCGAGTCCCAGCTCCACCGGTGTTTTTTTCAGCTCTTTTGTTCCCCCGCTGATACGCACATTCCCACGAAACGATTCGATACTGATTGCCATTTTTCGTGATCCGTGTAGTCGTATGACTTGCTCGACGAGCGAAGGAGACTCGGCTGCTGCCGTTCCGATAATCACGCGGTAAACGCCCAGTTCGAACAGCAACTGGATTTCCTGAAGATTCCTGATCCCGCCGCTTACTTGGACCGGAATGTCGACTGCTTCCACGATTTTCCTGATCATATCCCTGTTTCTGACGGCTCCTGCCTGCACGCCATCCAGGTCGATGACATGAAGCGTCTTCGCGTTTTCACCTCGCCAGAGGACAGCCATCCGGACAGGGTCAACGGAATACACGTGTTCGGAACCGGGTTCTCCGTGGATAACATGAACACATTCGCCCCGCTGGATTTCGATGGAAGGAAAAATGAGAAGCATGCCCGTCCCGGAAGAAGGAGAAAGAGCCGATGATCAGCCCGTGAATTATAAAAATCGGGAACTTTTAGTTGAAACTCAAGGAATGGAACGGGAAGGGGTTGCATCCTAAAAAGTGTGGTAACTAGGAAGCAGAAGCCCGACGATCAAAAGCTTCATTAAGAGAGCGCACTCTGAGAGCTAGGAGGTTGTTGGCACCTTCCCGACTCCACGACATTCCACGGCGCTTCATGCGTCGACCAACAACGATGTCAGCAGCTTTCTCTACGACACCACTGCCCACCGGTCCTGGACGATCATAGCGCATGCCATCAAGGTTGCGCTCAAGATACAAACAGAATGTATGTAACTCCAGACGGTGCTCGCTATCCGAAGGCTGCAACCGTCTGACGTAATCAAGGGCCTTCGTCGGTGCTCGATCCCTCCACACCAAGGAGCAGAACTGCTTCGACTGGCGCTCCGTCAAGACCTGGCCAGCAGCCTTCCGTAAGTGATAGGCGTCGAGCGTATAACGACTCCCTGGATGGATTGTGCGCTGCAGGTTCCGGATCCATGCCGCTCCATCACCGATCAGGTGCACATCCGTTTCTGGCTGGATGCCATGCCTCAAACACTCCCCATACCAGCGCTCCCCAAACTCCTCAGCGGGTGCCGTCTCGCCATACACCATGCGTTCCTGTGTCCGTCGTCGGTTCCTGCTGACCGGCTTTGTTCCCGTAAAGGCCACTCCTAATTTCACTTCCATCTTCCGCTTGCCCCTAACTTCTTCAATCTCCGTCACTTCCCGACTCGCCACCATCGTCCCATCGATCTCGACCACCACGGCCTTCTTTTTCGGCTTCTCCGCTCTGGGCATCTCCCCTAATTCAAAGACCTTCCGCCGTTGCTCTTCAACTCGCTCACGTTCTCTCCGTCCTCGCTCTTGCACCACCTGCCAGATCCTCATCCGGCTCAGTTCCATCCCACTCAACTGCTTCAACGTCTCTCGACTCATCTCATAGGATTGCCCCACGGCTACTTGCACACAGTGCTCTTGGGCACGCTCACTCACCCGACGTATCCCACACTGACCAAACAACGCATACAGGCTCCCAGATCGCCCTCGTCGCTTCAACCGCTTGATTCTCACCCACACCCCTCCCAGACTCGTCTGCACCCTCCGCCTGACATACCCCTTGTCAATATACCGCCCCCTCTTCAATAACTCTTCAGCCGCTGCCCGATCCATCTCTTCCAGCTTCTCGGCCAGCTCTCGTTTCATCTCCCCACGATGGCGCTCCACCAGCTCTTCCTCGAACCGTTTGAACTCTTCGTTCCCTTTGTCTATCTTGCTCTGTGCACCTTCGGGTGCCATAGGGTTTACCCTCCTTCGATAGTCTTTGAACAACTCTATCGTCGGGTAAACCCTTCTCTTTTTCAACCCCCCTTTACCACACTTTTACGGATGCTTCTACGGGAAGGGAGCCTCAATTTACTCTTGATGAGGCACTAACGGATGGAAACGATTGTCAGAGCGGCTTGTTGAGCAGGAGCCAGTACAATCCTGCTTCCGCAACGGCGGTAACGAACTTGTCAAAGTCGACCGGTTTTACGATGTAACTGTTGACACCCAGCCGATAACTCTCAACGATGTCCCGTTCTTCCTGGGACGACGTGAGAATCACGACGGGAATGGTCTTTATCCGTTCGTCCCCCTTGACTGTGCGGAGCACTTCGAGGCCGTCAACTTTGGGAAGTTTCAAATCCAGCAGGATGACCTTTGGCTGGCGGGACAAATCACGTCCGGAAAATTTTCCGGTACCGAAGATAAACTCGAGTGCCTCGGCTCCGTCGCGGGCCACCGTTAGGCTGTTCGCCAGCTTCTTCTGACGCAAGGCCCGCATTGTGAGCTCAACGTCGTGCGGGTTATCTTCGACAATCAGGATGTCGACGGAATTATTTTCTGTCACGGTAGCCCTCGCTTTCCTCCAACATACGAGAGGAGGGTTTTTTAGGCAAGGCAAACCTTCCCCATGTGAGCGGCGTCAATTCCCAACTCCGAAAAATGGCTCCTACGGCCATTATTCAGAATCCAAAACACTCCGGACTCGCTTCAGCACGTCTTCCGGCAGGTAGGGTTTATGGATGAACTCCTTTGCCATGGAATCTTTCAGATCCGATTTGACGTTCGGGTCGATATAGCCGCTCGCGACGATCACCTTTGCTTTGGGGTTCATCGAAAGAATCCTGCGGCAGGCATCCCAGCCGCTGAGCTTGGGCAGCCCGATGTCCGTAAGCACGAGATCGATTTCTCTTGCAAGCCGTTCGTAGGTGTCGACCGCTTCAGCTCCGTCATAGGCAGTGAGCACCTTGTAGCCATGCCCCTCCAGCAATTCCTTGACAAGGCTGAGCAGTACTTGCTCGTCTTCCACCAGCAAGATCGTTTCTGTTCCACCCGGGATCTCCTCGACATCGACCTTGCCCTGATTCATTGCCTCAAAGGTGCGCATTTGAATCGGAAAATACAGGTGAAACGTTGTGCCTTTGCCGACCTTGCTCTCGACATCAATGAACCCGTGATGGTTGTTGACGATGCCATAAACCACCGCGAGGCCGAGCCCCGTGCCGCGGCCCTGTCCCTTGGTTGTAAAGAATGGCTCAAAGACCCGCAATCGGGTTGCCTCATCCATTCCGGAGCCGGTATCGGCGATGCGAATGTGCGCATATTCACTTTGCCGTGCCTCCGGAAAGCGCTCCTGGAGCGTCAGGCCGTCGACCATGGAGGTATGGATCGTGATCGTCCCGGATTCCGGCATGGCATCGCGGGCGTTGACACACAGGTTCAGAAACACCTGGTGGAGCTGGTTGGCATCCGCAACGATTGTCGGTAAATCGGAGCTCAGGTCGAGTGCGAAAGTGACTGTTTTTGGAAACGTTTCGCCGAGCAGTTTCGTCAGGTCTGAGATCAGTTCGTTGAGTTTCACCGACTCGAACACTACGTCTGTTTTCCGCGCGAAGGTCAGGATTTGTTTCACCAGCACAGCCCCGCGCTGCGCCGCTTTGGCGATCGTGTCGATCCCTTCTTCGAACCGCTTGCCCTCGATTTTACCCCGCTTGATGAGGGAGGTATACCCGAGAATAATGCTGAGAATGTTGTTGAAGTCATGAGCAATGCCGCCGGCAAGAGTTCCG
>Ga0302046_10001698_pt1 | contig 20619 bp, 8 predicted proteins | sample RVTome_11_FD_200261 | JGI IMG/M metagenome (GOLD analysis project Ga0302046, IMG submission 200261) | Soil microbial communities from uranium-contaminated site in the Upper Colorado River Basin, Wyoming, United States - RVT147D111 (version 2) ...
CGTTTCTTCCTGGTCTGGTTCGCGCTGTTCAGCTCGATCCGGGTGGACGTCCACCTCTACCACAGCGGGGAGACGTACGGCTTCCCGTTCTCCCTCAACGACGTCGCCTGGGTCGCGCTGATGGGATGCTGGATCGCTCGGCAGCGCCGCAGCACGACCCGCCTCGACGTGCCGCGAGGAATCACGTTCTGGTTCTCGATCCTCGCGCTGACGAGCGTCGTCGCCGGGCTGCGGGCGAGCTTCCTCCCGACCGGCCTGCGCGCGATCTTCGGGATCCTCCAGGCCTACCTGCTGTTCCTCTACGTCTGGAACCTGCCGATGACAGGCAGGGACTATCGCCTGCTCGGCTACGGCTACTGCGGGGCGATCCTGCTCCAGGCCCTGATCGGATGCGCGCAGGCCGCGACGCAGAGCAACCTGGGCCTCGAGTTCCTGGGCGCGACCGAGGCGGCGTTCAGCTCCCAGGAGAGCCTCAGCCGGGTGGGCGGAACGCTGGGCTGGTCGAACCGCTTCGCGCTGTTCGTGAACACCCTGATCCTCGTTCCGGTCGCGCTCGCGTTCACCACGCGCAACCGGCTCGAGCGCCTCGCGCTCGGCGCGGTGTTCACGCTGACGGTGACCGCGCTGGTCCTCACCAAGTCCCGCGGCGGCTGGATGTCCTTCGGGCTGGTCTTCCTGGCGTTCGTGTTCATAGCGCTCCGGGAGCGCTGGGGTGGGTTCCACCGCACCTTCTTCCTGTTCTGGACCGCGGCCATCGCACTGCTCCTCGTGTTCGCGATCCCCGCGACGCGCGAGCGCGTGCTCGCCGACGACCAGGGCTCGGCCTATGGGCGGATCCCGATGGCGCTCACCGCGGTCGCGATGATGCGAGACCATCCGGCCGGCGTCGGAACCGGGAACTACGTGAGTCGAATGCTCGAGTACGACGCTTCGGACGACGGGATGGCCGTCCGCTTCCGTCACCCGGTCCACAACGCCTACCTCCTGGTGGGAGCCGAGCAGGGGATCCTCGCGATGATCGCCCTGGTCGCGATCCTGATCCTCTGCTTCCGGCACCTGTGGCCTCTGGTTCGGAGCGGGAGCCCTCCGTTCCCGCGACTCCTCGGCCTGGCGTTGATGGCGGGGATGGCGACCAGCGTCATCTACTGGCTGATGATCGCGGAACAGCCCATGAGCAAGCTCCACAACTGGTTCCAGCTCGCGATGGCGGTCCACGTGAGCCGTTTCGTGCTGCGCGGCAGCCCCCCTATGCCATCTAGCGGCGCGGGAGCCAGCCGACCTCTTCCGGAGCCAGCCGAACGACCCTGAACAGGCTGGCGATCAGCTCGTCGTCGTCGCCCGCTCGGTGGGGGTTCCAGAACTCCCAGACGACCTCTCCCTCGCCGGTCACCTCGAACGCGCGTCCCTCCTCGGTGGCGGTCACGAGCGTGTTCCCGTTGGGCAGGCGCTGGGCAGTCCCGCACCGCGTCGACCCGAATCCCCGGTCGGGCCGTCCGTCGTAGGTCCACGCGAGCGCGCCCGTGCTCGGGTCGATCTCGAGCACACGCGACCTCTCGACCGCGTCGAGGGTGATCAGGCCCAAGTTGTCGAACAGGAGGATGTTCCCGTCGGCGAGCATGGTCGCGTCGTGCTGTGCGTGCCACGGCCCGGTGAACCCCCAGACCGTTCGTCCTCTCGCCAGGTCCACGATGGCGATCGTGTCTAGGTTCCGGATGGAGATCAGGAGGTCCCCGGCCTGGTACTCGGGCAAACGGCCGGACGGTGACGGGCCGAGGACCTCGATCGAGTTGGTGTGCAGGACGTCCCCGCTCCGCTCCAGCTCGATTCCGTCGGTGATCCGCGTGGCGATCGCCCGGTAGTCGGAATCGACCAACAGGTCCAGCACGGAGACGTGCTCGAGCAGCTCACCCTCGGTGCTCAGGACGTGGATCTCGTCGTCGAGGATCGGAATGCCGTCGAGCGGGGGGCGGAGCGAGCCCTCGGCCCGCGCCAGGGCGTAGATCCGGCCGTCTTCGCCGACCGCGAGGTCGTGGTGATAGGGCGCACAGCGCTTCCAGAGGAGCGCGGAATCCGGCCCGATCCTGGCCAGCGCGCGGTAGTCGAAGACGACCAGGAGGCTCCCGTCGGGGAGGGCTTCGGCGTGACGGTAGAAGAGCGAGGCGTCGATCTCTGCATCGAAGGTCTCGGGACAGATCGCCTCGAGGCCCAGCGTCCACTCGTGCAGGACCTCGCCATCCATTCCGACCAGCGTGGCCGTCGGTCCGTGCCCGGACACGTAGAGGTTCGCGCCCTGCCAGGCCTTTTCGGGGTCGTGCAACGTGACGCCGCTGCGCTCCGAGGCCGGCGAGTAGCCTTGCAGGTAGCCGAGCGCGCTCAGGTCCCTGCCCACGTCCTCGTCGGAGGAGCTCCGCAACGGTTTCCAGCGCAGGTCGTCCCGAGCCGCGGGACCGGAGGCCTTCAGGTGCGGATCGCGATGCCGGGATGCGGTGGTCCCGTACCTCACCAGGTAGCCCAGCGAGAATCCGAGCGCCAGGACGCAGACCAGGACGAGGAGGCGGCGTTTCATCGGGTTCTTCGACGTGGCCGGCGCGGGAGGATGCGGCGCAGTCGTGACAAGAGACCTCCGCTCGCCGAGGCGCCCGCGCGCGTCTCCTCGAGGCGCCCGTTCAGGCGCGTCGCGATCTGTCGCACGGTTTGGTGGACGAGTTCGGCGGGGTTCATGCGGACGCCGGTCTCTCGTTCGACGCGGTCCACGACCTTGAGCGACAGCAGCGAGTTGCCGCCCAGGTCGAAGAAGTCGTCGAACACGCCTACCTCGTCGAGCTCGAGCACCTCGCGCCACACGCGGATCAACAGCTCCTCGGCCGGGCTGTCCGGTCCCACCACCCGTGCAGCCGGTGACACCGAAGCGTCCGCGCGCGCGGGCTCCGGCGCGGGCAGCGCGGCACGATCGACCTTGCCGTTCGGAGTGCGCGGCAGCCGGTCGAGCCAGACCAGGTCGGCCGGGACCATGTAGGCGGGCAGCTTGCGGCGCAGGAGCTCCTGCACCTCGGCCCGGGACGGGGCCGGGTCGCGGCCGGCGACGAGGTAGGCCGCCAGCCGGGCGTCGCCGCGCTTGTCGGCACGAGCGACGACCACCGTCTCGCGCACCGACTCGTGCTCCGCCAGGACGCACTCGATCTCCCCCGTCTCGATGCGGAAACCGTTGATCTTCACCTGGTGGTCGACGCGCCCGAGGAACTCGAGGCTGCCGTCCGAACGGAACCGCGCCCGGTCCCCGGTGTCGTACAGGCGGGCGCCGTCGACGGTGGAGAACGGATGCGGGACGAACTTCTCCGCGCTGAGGTCGGGCCGCTTCCGGTAGCCGCGCGCCAGTCCCTCGCCGCCCAGGTACAGCCGGCCGGGCACGCCCAGCGGTACGAGCTGGCGCTGCCCGTCCAGCACGTACACCTCGGTGTTGTCGATCGGCGCGCCGATGGGGACCGCGCCGGCGCCAGGACGTACCCGTTCGACCAGCGACCAGATCGTGGTCTCGGTCGGCCCGTACATGTTCCACAGCGCGGCGCAGCGCGGCAGCAGCCGCTCCGCGAGCTCGCGCGGCAACGCCTCGCCGCCGCACAGCGCGGTGACCCCCTGATCGCTCCAGTCGGCCTCGAGCAGCAGGCGCCAGGTCGCGGGCGTCGCCTGTAGGACGGTAGCGCCGCTGCGCGTCAGGAGCTGGCCCAGCAACCGTCCGTCGGAGGCTTCCCGCTCGCCGGCGATCACGACGCGGCCGCCGGTCACGAGCGGGAGGTAGAGCTCGAGTCCCGCGATGTCGAACGAGATCGTGGTGACGGCCACGAGCACGTCCGAGGCCGCGAAGCCCGGTCGCTTCGCCATCGACGACAACAGGTTCAGCAGCGCGCGGTGCTCGATCTCCACGCCCTTCGGTCGGCCGGTCGAGCCCGAGGTGAAGATCACGTAGGCCAGGTCGCGCGGTCCGCTCGTCGGCGGCAAGTCACCGTCCGCGTTCGATGCGATCGCGCCGGCGTCCGCGTCGAGCAGCACCAGGCGCGGGAGCCGCTCGGGAAGCCGGTCGCGCAGCCGCGCGGTGGTCACCAGCAGCGCCGCGTCCGCGTCCTCGAGGATGAGCCCGATCCGCGCCGGCGGGTAGGCCGGATCCAGCGGCACGTAGGCCGCGCCCGCCTTGTGGATCGCCAGCAGCGACACGAGCATGTCCAGCGAGCGCTCCACGCTCAGCCCGACGAGCACGCCGGCTCCGGCGCCGAGGCTCGAGAGGTGCCGCGCGAGCCGATTCGCGCGCCGGTTCAGCTCGCCGTAGCTCAGCGTCTCGTCCCCGAAGGTCGCCGCCGGCGCGTCCGGCCGAGCCGCGGCGACGCCGGCGAACACTTCGTGCCAAGGGCGGTCGCGCGGATGGTCCGCGGCACGGCGCTCGTTCGTCGCGAGCAGCGCGCGGCGCTCGTCCGCGGAGACGAGCGGGAGCTCGCCGATGCGCCGGCCGGGATCGGCCAGGATGCCGTCGAGCAGCGTCTGGAGATTGGCCTCCATCCGCTCGATGGTCGCGCGCTCGAACAGGTTGGCGTCGTACTTGAGCTCCCCGTGCAGCGTCTTGCCCAGCTCGCGCACGTCGAGCGTCAGGTCGAAGAGACCCTCCTGCTGCGGCACGTTCAGGTCTTCGAGCACCAGCTCGCCCATGTTGAAGCGCAGTCGAACCTCTCCGGACTCCTCGCGCGAGTCCACCATGTCGCCCAGCCACTCGCGCTTCTGCCAGTCGATCATCACCTGGAACAGCGGGTTGCGCGTGGGGTCGCGTTGCGGGTGGAGGCGGTCGACGAGGACCGGGAACGGGTAGTCCTGGTTGTCGAGCGAGGCGATGACCTCCTGCCGGACCTGGCTCAGGAGCTCGTCGAAGCGCGGATTGCCGCCGAGGTCGACGCGGAACACGATCGGGTTGATGAAGTATCCGACGATGTCCTGGAACTCGGGGCGCGTCCGACCGAACGCGGGTGCTCCGACGAGGATGTCGTCCTGGCCGGTGTAGCGCTGCAGCAGGATCTGGAAGGCCGCGAGGAGCAGCATGTTCAGCGTGACGCCGCGTTCGCGAGCGAGGTCGTAGAGCGCCTCGTTCTTGGCGGCGCCGAACCGCAGCGGGACCGAGCTGCCGTGCAGGCGGGTCCTCCGGCGCGGATGGTCTCCGGAGAGGTCCAGCACCGGCGGCTGGTCCAGCTTCGCGCGCCAGTACTCGAATTGGCGCCGGCCCTCCTCGCTGGCCAGGAACTCCTCCTGCCAGCGCACGAAGTCGCGGTACTCGCGCCCGCGCCGCGCAGGCGCTTCTCCGCCGTCCCGCTCGCATGCGTAGAGGACGTTCAGGTCGCCGAGCACGACCGCGGAGGAGATGCCGTCGTAGGCCAGGTGGTTGACGACCAACAGCAGCAAGCTCTCCTCGGCGCGGCGCAGCAGGCAGATGCGGTACACGGGACCGCGCTCCAGATCGAACGGCCGGTGCAGGCGCTCCTGGACGGCTTCGTCCACCTGCCGCTCCGACCAGGTCGTGGCGTCGACGAGCTCGAAGCCGCTCTCTAGGTCGCGGCGAGTCCGCTGCTCGGGCGTCCCCGACGAGGAACCGAAAGTCGCGCGCAGCATCGGGTGCCGCTGCACGAGCGTCTTCACCGCGCGCTCGAAGGCTCCGACGTCCACCGCCGTCGTGATGCGGGCGCAGGCGATGCAGTGGTAGGCCGACGTGTCGGGAACGAGCTGGTGCAGGAAGTACAGGGCCTGCTGTCCCCTCGACAGCGGGAACGGTGCATCCGGGTCGATTCCTCCGGGCGCGATCATCGAGGGCTCTGCTCCCGCCGGCGCCGCGGCGCCTCGGAGAGGGTCGCCGGATCGTGTCCCATCCGGTCCAGGATGCGAGTGGAGAGCTGCGCGATGCTCGCACCCTCGAGCAGCTCGCCGATGGTCACGTCGACGCCGAGGTCGCCGCGGAAGCCGTTCCGGAGCTGCACCGCCATCAGGGAGTCCATGCCGAGGTCGATCAGCGGCGCGTGCGGATCCATCGCGCTGGAGTCACCGTATCCGATCACGCGTCCGATCTGGTCGCACACGTAGCTCTCCAGCAGGGCTAGGCGGCCGGCGGCGTGCGTACGTTCCAGCCGGTCTCGGATCCCGGCGCTCGAGGATCCCTGGGGCGTCGCGGACGAGAGAGGCGTGACGCGGGACTGCGGGCGGGCCAGGTCGCGTAGCAGCGTCCAGCGCGCGAACGGCAGCTCCGGCGAGAACAGCCTATCCCAGTGGAAGCGCAGCACCGCGAGGTGAGCACGCCCGCTGCTCAACGCTCGTCCGAGCGCGTTCAGCGCCTCCTCGGTCGACAGCGGCTCGGTGCCCTGCCGGCGCCAGTGGGCGTCGACGTCGAGTCCGCTCGCCATGCCGGTCTCCCTCCACGGACCCCACTGGATGCTCAGCGCGGGCAGGCCGCTCTGGTGGCGAAGCTCGGCGAGCGAGTCCAGGTACGCGTTGGCCGCAGCGTAGCCGCTCTGGCCGGAGGCGCCGAGCACCGCGGCCGAGGAGAACAGCACGAAGAAGTCGAGCTCGTTCCGCGCCGTCTGCTCGTGCAGGTTCCAGGCGCCGAGCACCTTCGGCCGCAGGACGCGCCGGAAGCTCTCCCAGGTCTGGTCCCCGACCAGGGCGTCGTGCAGCACGCCGGCGGCGTGGACGATCCCGCGCAGCGGCGGCATGGCGGTCTCGAGGTCGTCCAGCGCCCGGCGCACGTCCGCCGGCTCCGCCGCGTCCGCGGCGATCACGCGCACGCGCACTCCCTTTCGGCGGAGCTGCACGAGCGCCTCCTGCGCCACCGGTCGCGACGCACCGGTGCGTCCGAGCAGCGCCAGGTTCCTGGCCCCGTGTGCGACCAGCCAACGGGCCACCTCCAGCCCGAGGCCTCCGAGCCCGCCGGTGATCAGGTACGTCGCGTCGGCACGCAGGTCGACCTTCTCGCCCGGCGCCTTGCGATGGGGCACGAGTCGGCCGACGAAGCGCCGGCCGCCGCGATAGGCGAGCTGGTCCTCGTCGCCCGGCTCGAGGAGGGTGTGCACCAGGTCCTCGGCCGCCTGGACGATCGAGTCCTCGGGGTCGAGGTCGACGATGCCGCGCCACAGCGAGGGATCCTCGGAGGCGAGCACGCGGACGAAGCCGAACAGGGAGCCGGTCACCGGAGTGGACAGCTCGGCCGAGCCGTCGATGCGCTGGGCTCCGCGCGTCGCCCACCAGATCCCCGGGGCGTCCCGCTCGGGATCGGTCCGGCCGCCGCGCAGCCGAAGGAGCGCCTGACACATGTGAAGGGAGCTGGCCAGCACCAGCCCGAGGTCGTCGTCGAGCGAGGCGCCGTTGCGAGTCCCGTCGCCCAGGTCGGCGCTCCACAGGTGCAGCACGTCCCATGGCCCGGGATCCTCGAGCACGTCGTCCAGCAGGCGAGCGAAGTGCTGCGGCTCCCGTGGGTCGATCGTCAGCGAGCCCTGCTCGTCGCGCTGGTAGCGATCGCCGGCGTGGACGCAGACGCTCGCGGCACCTCGCTCGGCCAAGAGCTCCTGCACGCTCGCGGCCAACCCGCCGCGGTCGGCGAGGATCAGCCACTTCTTCGCGCGCGCGGGGGCCGGGAGTTCGGAGGCCGCGTGGAGCTCGACCCAGCCCAACTCGAACAACGACTCCGAGCTCCGCGGGCGATCGACTTCGGGCTCGTCGCGCGTCTCGCCGTCGAGCAGTCCCGAGGGTGCCATGCTCTCGTCCACCCAGCAGCGGCGCCGCTCGAAGGGGTAGGTGGGGAGCGCGACGCGCCGGCGCTCGGGATCGGGAGCGACCTGCTCCCAGTCCACCTTCGCGCCCTGGACCCACAGCGCCCCGGCCGTCTCCAGCAGTTGACGCCGGTCCTCGCGATCCGCGGCCAGCGAGGGCAGCCCCAGGGAGGGTAGCCAATGGTGCTCGTCGCCGAGCGATCGGCGGCCCAGCTCCAAGAGAGAAGACCCCGGTCCGACCTCGAGGAACAGCGTGATGCTCCGCGCCGCGAGCTGGCGCAGGCCCGCCTCGAGGAGCTCCGGCCGGCGCGCGTGCTCGGCCCAGTACGCCAGGCGGCAGAGGTCGTCGTCGGCGAGCTCGCCGGTGACGCTGGAGATCAACGGGATCGCGGGCGGACGGTAGGAGAGGCTCGCGGCCACCTCGCCGACCGTGTCCGGCGCGCGTCCGCGCGCGACGACCAGCCGCAACGCGTCCTCGAGACCGAGCACCCCGGCCACGCACGCCGCGACGAGCTCGCCCACGCCGTGTCCGAACACGAGCGCCGGTCGCACTCCCCAGCCGGTCCACAGCGCGGCCAGCGCGTATTCGAAGGCGAAGAGCGTGGACTCGAGGGCGACCGCGCCGAGCGCCGCCCCGTCCGTGGCGGCTCGCGCCGGCTCGTCGAGCAGCTCGCGCAGCGGCCGTCCCAGCTCGGGTCGGAGGATCGCGTCGCACCGATCCAGCGCCTCGCGGAAGCGCGGCTCGCCGTCGTACAGGCTCCTCCCGATGCCCGCGTGCTGCCCGGCCTGGCCGGGGAAGAGGAACGCGAGTCGCGCCGCGTGGCGCCGCGATGGCCCGCCCCCCATCCCTGGCGTCGCCCCGTCCTTCGCGAACGCACGCAGTCGCTCGACGAACTCGTCGCGCCGGGACGCCACCATCGACAGGCGATGCGGGAACGCGGCGCGGCCGGTGTTGAGCGTGAAGCACACGTCCGCGAGGGGCTGCTCGGGGTGCGCTTCCAGGTGCTGGGCGAGGCGCGTGGCGCTCACGCCGAGTGCGGCCTCCGTCTTGGCCGACAGGGTCAGCGCGTGGAGCGAGTCGGTCCGGTCCTCGCCGTCCGCTGCCCGCGTGCCCGTCGCCGGAGGTTCGGCGACGACGACGTGCGCGTTGGTTCCGCTCAGGCCGAAGGAGCTGACGCCGGCTAGCCGGCGCCGGTTCTCCGAACGCGGCCACGGCAAGGGATCACGGACGATCCTGACCCGCACGTCGTTCCAACGGATGTGAGGGCTGGGATGGTGCAGGTGGAGCTGGGCGGGGATGCGCTCGTTCTGCAGGCCGAGCACCACCTTGATCAGCGCCGCGACGCCGGCGGCGGACTCCAGGTGGCCGAGGTTGGTCTTCACCGAGCCGACCGGAAGCGGCTGGTCCAGGCGCCGGTCGTCGCGCAGCACGGCGTCGAGTGCACGGATCTCGATGGGGTCGCCCAGCGGAGTCCCGGTCCCGTGCGCCTCGAGGTAGTCGAGGTCCGAGGCCCGCACGTTCGCGGCGCTCCACGCCCGGCGTAGCAGGGCCTGCTGGGCGGCTCCGTTGGGAACCGTGAACCCGCCGCTCGCGCCGTCGTGGTTCACCGCCGATCCGAGCAGCAGCGCCAGCACCTGGTCGCGGTCGCGGACGGCGTCCTCGAGACGCTTGAGCACGACGATCCCGCAGCCCTCTCCCCGGCCGTATCCGTCGGCCGCGGCGTCGAATGCCTTGCAGCGACCGTCCGCTGCCAGGATCCCGGCCTGGCTGATGTTCACGGTCACCTCCGGCGACAGGAGCAGGTTGACCCCTCCGGCCAGCGCAAGGTCGCAGTCGCGCAGGCGCAGGTTCTGGCAGGCGAGGTGCACGGTCACGAGCGACGCCGAGCAGGCGGTGTCCACCGCCAGCGACGGGCCGTGCAGGCCGAACACGTAGGAGAGCCGCCCGGCCATGCTGTTCAGCGTGTTGCCGGAGCCGTAGTGCGGGTTGTCGCGCAGGGCCTTGCGCGCGACGTAGGTGCCGTAGTCCGTCGTGGTCCCGCCGATGAAGACTCCGGTCGGCACGGATCCGAGCGACCGCGCCTGTCCCGCGTTCTCCAGGGCTTCCCAGGCGACCTCGAGCAAGAGGCGCTGCTGCGGGTCCATGATCTCCGCCTCGCGCGGCGCGATGCGGAAGAACTCGGGGCTGAAGAGGTCCACCCGCTCCAGGAAGCCACCCTCGCGGCAGTAGGTCTTGCCGGGCGTCCCCGGCGTCGGATCGTAGAAGCGCTCGACGTCGTAGCGGTCCCTCGGGACGGGCCCGACCGCGTCCCGACCGGTCTCGAGGAGCTCCCAGTAGGCTTCCGGGTCGACCGCGCCGCCGGGGAACCGGCAGCCCAGGCCGATCACCGCGATCGGCTCGTTCTGGAGCTGCTTCGCCTGCTCGAGCCGCGCCCGCATCTCCTTGAGCGCGACGACCGCGCGCTGGAGCGGCGTGAGGCCCGCGTACCTGTCGTTCGTCTCGTTCACTCGAGGCCCAGCTCCTTCAGCTCGTCGCTGACGGCACGAGCCAGCTCGTCGTCCGTCAGTCGCCGGACGTCTTCGATCAGCACGCGCTCGTCGAACGCGCTCGGCGTCGCCGGCGCTTCCGGCTCCAACGGCTCCAACGGCTCCAACGGCGGAGGCTCGCCGTCGAGGCCCGGCAGCTCGTCGAGAGCGCATTGTGCGAGCCTGCGGATGGTCGGATTCTCGAGCGCCGCGGTCGTCGAGAGCTCGATCCCCAGGTCCTCCTGCAGGTGCGTGCGCAGCGCGACGGACATCAGGCTGTCCATCCCGAGGTCGAAGAAGCCCAGGTCGAAGTCGGGGAGCTCGGACGTGAAGCCCATCAACCGAGCCACTCGGTCCTGGACGTAGTCGACCATGAGCTCGAGACGCCGGTCCGGTTCGGCCGCCAGGATCCGGGCGCGCGCGTCCTGTTCGTCGCCGGAGGAGGCGCTCGACCCGAAGTCGCCGGCCGGCCCCATGTCCTCGAAGAGCGGTCGCCGCCGTCTCCTCTCCATCGTGGAGCGGAACCTGGACCAGTCCAGGTCGGCGCAGACCACGTGACTCGTGGGTTGCAGGAGCAAGCCCTCGAGCGTCGTGAGCCCGCGATCGATCGACATGGGGCGGATGCCCGCGCGCTCGAAGAACGCCTTGGCCTGCGGGAACAGCTCGCCCCCGGCGTCCCACACGCCGAAGCTCACGCTGAGCGAGGGAAGCGACTCGGCGCGACGCAGGTGAGCCAGCGCGTCCAGGAAGTGGTTGGCGGCGGCGTAGTGGATCTGCCCCAGGGAGCCCCACACCGAGGCGATCGACGAGAAGCACAGGAAGAAGTCGAGCTCCGGCCCCGAGCAGAGCTCGTGGAGCCCCCAGGACCCCATCACCTTCGGGCCGAGCACCTCGCGGAACGTCTCGGGAGTGAGCTCGTTCAACGATTCGAAGGCGATCACGCCGGCGACGTGGAACACTCCGGCCAGCGGTCGCGGGGAGGACTCCAAGACGCTCGACAGACGCTCGAGGTCGGGAGCGCGGCCGACGTCGGCCTGAACGACCTGCACCTCTACGCCTCCGCGATCCAGCTCGCGCAGGAACGCGGCGGCCTGCGGCGTCGCCGCGCTGCTCCTTCCCACCAGGGTCAGGTGGCGTGCGCCGCGCGCGACCAGCCGGCGGACGAGGTGCGACCCGAGCGATCCGAAGGCGCCGGTGACCAGGTAGCCGCGATCCTCGCGCAGCCGGATGGGCGCGGAGTCGGGCATGCGCATCGGAGCGAGCCTGGGGACGAAGCGCTGGCCTCCGCGCCAGGCCACCTGGTCCTCGCCGTCGCTGCCGCGAATCTCGTCCACCAGCCGGCGCGCCGCCGGGGACGCCTCCTCCACGTCGAGGTCCAAGAGCCCGCCCCACAGGTCCGGTTGCTCCAGGGCCAGCGCCCGACCCATTCCCCACAGCGGCGCCTGCGCGACGTTGACGGCTTCCTGCTGCGAGCTGGCGGGGACCGCCCGTCGCGTCACGATCCACAGGCGCGGCGCGCCAGGGAGCGGCTCGAGCGCCAGCGTCTGACACAGCGGCAAGAGGCCGAGGACTCCGAGCTCCTGGTCCCGCGCCAGGCTCTCGATCGTCGTCTTCTCGGCCGGTGTCGCGTCCAACCCCGACAGGTGCACGATCGCCTGGAGCTCCAGGCCGTCCTCACGCACGCGTCGCCAGGCCTGCCGGCAGTGCTCCGGCGCATGGACGTCGAGGCTCCAGCGGTCCTGGCGGAACAGCGGCTCTCCGGAACGTGGAATCACGACGATCGCTCGCTCGCCCTGGCCGTTCAGCTCCCTCGCCAGTGCCTCTGCGAAGCCGGACCGATCCGCGAGCAGCAGCCACGCTCCGCGCGAGGCCTCGCGAACCGGGCCGTTGCGCCGCGTGCGTGCGCGCCACTCGACCTGGTACAGCCAGTCGTGCGCCGGTTCCCCGCCGGCCGGCGCGTCGCCGCGCCGGTCTCGGTCGTGCGGCGCCGGCGCGCTGGCGGAGCTCCGCTCCCCGTCGCCGGCGCTCCGCAGCGTCTTCCGGATCGGCTGGCCTCCGAACGGGTACGTGGGCAGCACGACGCGCTCGCGGCCGGACTGGAAGCGGCGCGCATCCAGCGCGTCGCCGTGCACGAACAGTTCCGCGGCGGCGTGCAGGACCTGTCGCCACTCGCCTCGACTGCGACGCAGGGTCGGGAGCCAGACGTGCTCCGCCGGGGACTGCGTCTCCTGCGCCAGCGTCGAGAGGGTGGTGCCGGGTCCGACCTCCAGGAACAGGTGCTTTCCTCGCGCTCCGATGCCGGCCATGGAGTCGGCGAAGAGGACCGTCTCGCGCAGGTGCCGGCACCAGTAGTCCGCGCTCGAAGCCCGTCCGTCCGTCACCTCCATCCCGGTCAGGTTGGACAGGAACGGGATCCTCGGACGCCCGTAGTCGAGCTTCTGCGCTACGCCGGCGAAGCGCTCCAGGATCGGGTCCATCAGCGGCGAGTGGAACGCGTGCGACACCCGCAGCTCACGGGCGGCGACGCCGTCACGCGCGAAGTGCTGCACGACCTCGCGCACCGCCTCGGTGCGGCCCGACACGACGACGTTGGCGGGGCTGTTGATCGCGGCGATCGAGAGCTCGTGCGACCGGCCGGCGATCGCCTCGGCGACTCGCTCGGGCGCTGCAAAGACCGCCGCCATCGTCCCGTCGCGCGGTAGGTCCTGCATGAGCCTCCCGCGGCAGGCGATCAGCGCGAGCGCGTCGTCGAGTTCCAGGATCCCGGCCACGCAGGCGGCGACGTACTCGCCCACGCTGTGCCCGACGACGACCGAGGGCTCGACGCCCCAGGAGCGCCACATGCAGGCCAGCGCGTACTCGATCGCGAACAGGGCCGGCTGCGTGTAGGCCGTCTCGTTCAAGAGCTCGGCGTCCGGTTCGGAGTGCATCACCGCCAGCAGCGGGCGCTCGAGGTGCGCGCTCAGGATCCGGTCGCAGTGGTCGAGGGCTTCGCGGAAGGTCGGCTCGGTCCGATAGAGCTCACGCCCCATCCCCGCGTACTGGGCGCCCTGACCCGGGAAGAGGAAGACGACGCCACGCTCGCCCCTCGTCGCGTGACCGCCGTGGACCGCCGGGGCGGACGTTCCTCCCGCGAAGGAGGTCAGACGCGCGACGAGCTCCTCCGTACTCGCCGCCCGGATCGCGAGCCGGTGCTCCAGCCGCACGCGGCAGGCGTGCGCGGTGAAGCAGACGTCCTCGATCGGGAGCGAGTGCGAGGCGAGGTGATCGGCGTAGCGCCGCGCCAGCTCGCGCAGCGCCGTGGGCGTCATGGCCGACAGACACAGGAGGTGCTCCGGACGCTTCGAGTCCTCGTCGCTCCTCGATCGTACGCGGGCCGGCGCCTGCTGGACGATCACGTGCGCGTTCGTCCCACTCGCGCCGAAGGAGCTGACGCCGGCGATGCGCGGACCGTCCTCGTCCGACCAGGCGGCGGCCTCGGTGGGGATGGCCAGGCGCCCGCCGAGCAGCGAGATCTCGGGGTTGAGACGGCGCAGGTGGAGATGAGGCGGGATGCGGCCGGTGGAGACGACCTGGACGGCCTTGAAGAGCCCCGCGACGCCGGCGGCCGCCTCCAGGTGCCCCACGTTTGGCTTCACCGATCCGATCCGCAGCGGGCGCTCGGGAGTGTGATGCTTGCCCAGCGCCTCTCCGATCGCGGCCACCTCGATCGGATCCCCCAGGGACGTGGCGGTTCCGTGGGCCTCCAGGTAGCCGATCTGCGCCGGTTCGAGGCCGGCGCTGTCGAGCGCCTGTCGCATGAGCTTCTGCTGCGCCAGGCCGTTGGGCACGGTCAGCCCGCTGCTCGGCCCGTCCTGGTTCATCGCCGACGCGCGCAGGATCGCGATCACCGGATCACCGTCGCGCTGCGCATCGGAGAGGCGCTTCAGCACTACGATGCCGCAGCCCTCGCCGCGGACGAAGCCGTCCGCGGAGGCGTCGAAGGTCCGGCAGCGTCCCTCGAGCGACACCATGCGCATCTTGCAGACCATGATGAAGCCGTCCGCGGACATCATCACGTTGACGCCGCCCGCGAGCATGAGGTCGCTCTCGCCGCTGCGCAGGCTCTGACAGGCGAGGTGCACGGCCACCAAGGAGGATGAGCAGGCCGTGTCGACGATCATCGTCGGCCCCTGCAGCCCGAGGAAGTACGCGATCCGGCCGGCCGCGAAGTTCAGGCAGTTGCCCGACAGGTGGTACGTGTCGATGTTCTCCGGGCCCGCCTGGCGCACGACGTGGTCGTGGTCGGAGAGCGTCATCCCCAGCACGACCCCCGAGCGGGTCTCGACCAACGACTCCGGCGAGATCGCGGCTCGCTCGAGCGCCTCCCAGGACACCTCCAGCGCCAGGCGGTGCTGGGGGTCGAGGCTGTGCGCCTCCCGCGGAGAGATCCGGAAGAACGGCGCGTCGAAACGGAAGGGCTCCTCCAGCAACCCGGCCCGGCGCGTGTAGACCGCGTCCGGACGATCCGTGTGGGGGTCGGGATCGAAGTGGCGCGCGAGGGGAAGGCGACTCTCGGGGATGTCGCTGACGGCCTCGACCCCGTCCATCAGGAGGCGCGCGAAGCCCTCGGGATCGTGCGCACCACCCGGAAAGCGGCAGGCCATCCCGACGATGGCGATCGGCTCGGCTCGCTTGCGCTCCTCTCCCTCCAGTCGATTCCGGAGGCGACGGATCGTTTCCAGGGCACGTCGCAAGCGATCGCTGGTGGAGGAATCGTCGTTTCTGGCAGGCAAGACAGCTCCGGTCGTCGGAGGCGGGGCGTCGGCCGCTCCGCGGGTGACGCTGGGGGGATCCTCTGAACCGGATCTCGCTGGGGAAGGCCGGCGATTCTACCGCATCGGAAACGAGACCAGCGTCACGGACCTCTCCAGTACACCGACGCGTAGCCCCACTTCGCCAGCTCCCAACCGGCCCGCACCGCCTTGGCGAAGGTGCGCGCCGTCCGGCCGGGGGGACCGTGCCGGTCGATGATCCTGCACCAGGCTCGGATGCCGCGCAGCCGTTGCCGACTCAGCGATTCCGAGTGCGACCGGAAGAACACGGCCGGGTCGCCGGGGAGCAGTAGCTGGCGCCGTCCGGCTCTCAGGAAGCGCAACAGGAACTCGATGTCGATCTTGATCCCGAGTTCGGCGTCGTAGTTCCCGAGAGCGATCGCGACGTCGCGCCGGAACGTCGTTCCCGAGTGCTTGAACGGGACCCGGGGCCGCAGCAGGACGCCGCGGATCATGCGCCCGTTGTCCAGGTAGGCCGGGTAGCGCGTCGCGCGCACCGACCCGTCGGGCAGGAGGTGGTAGTGGTTCGTGTAGACCAGGTCCAGCTCGGGGTCGCGCTCGAACTCGGCGGCGATGCGACTCACCGCGTCCGGCGCGAGGCGATCGTCGCTGTCGAGGATGGTCACGAGCTCCCGGGAAGCCTCGCGGACACCGCGCGCTCGCGCGGCTCCGACGCCGGCTGCGTCCTGGTGGACGACCCGCAGGCGCCCAGACTCGAGCGCGCGTCGCTCGAGCCAGCGACGCGTCTCGGCACCCGAGCCGTCGTCGACGACCAGCACCTCGAGGTCCGCGTGCGTCTGCTCCAGTGCGCTCGACACGGACTGCACCAAGAGCGGCAGTCGGTCGCGGGACGCGAGCAGGATGGTGACGCCGGTCATCGGGCGCCGTCCGCGTACCGGCCGTCCATCGCGTCAGCCCCTGTCCAGGTCGAGCCGCGTGATCAGGTCGGACAGACGCTCTCCCAGGATCCCGTGCGCCTTCTTGCCCCACTTGTGGCCCTCGGGCGAGTCGTAGTCCGTCACGCCCTGGAAGAACTCGGCGACCTCGACGTAGTCCAGCAGTCCGTCTGAGTCGAGCTCGAGGACCTTCTGCTCGAGGAAGGGGAAGTCGCCCAGCTCGCCGTTGACCGCGATCATCAAGAGGCGGACTCCGCGCAGGCGCAGGTCCCTCGCGAACAGCTCGAGCAGCTCGCAGTGGAACTGCTCCTCCGGGGGAATCGCCGTCGCTTCGCCGCCACCGCCCTTCCTCAGGCTCTCGCTGACCTTCTTGACGTGCCGCGAGGCGAAGTAGCGGTAGACCGAGTCCCGGAACAGGTTGTAGAGGTGGCTCCTCTGGATGAGGGAGTGCGAGAGGTACCTCTTGATCCAGTTGAGCTTGCTGCCGGAGTCCACGAACGAGAATCTCCCGTCCTCGATCAGCGTGACCCGGTTGTTCAGGTTGTCGCCCGGATCGTTCCGGCAGAACTGCAGCAGCACCGTGTCCGGCAGGTACACCTGGCCGAACTCGTAGTAGCGACGGATCTGCTGCGCCAGCCCCCAGCCTCCGACCGAGAGATTCGTCACCCGGTAGCGCCCCCTCAGCCGCTCGGCGAGGACCGACGGGTACTCCTCGCCGTCGTCCACCCCGATCCCGAAGGAGTACGAATCGCCCAGCACGAGCAGGTTCGGAACGTCGTAGGCGTTGGACACCGGGACGACCTCGCCTCGATTCCCCAGGTGATTCGTCGTGTAGGTGAAGCTCCATTCGCTGCCCCGCGAGTGCGTGATCCGAGTGTCCTCGAAGTTCAGGAACCCGTACTCGGCGGAGAACTCTCGCCGGGGGAACATGGTGATCTGGGGCTTCACGATCCGGACGACGAATTCGCCCAGCGACAACGCGCCGACGGTGGTGACGGCGACCGTCGTGCAGGCGACGACGAGCTTCTTCCTTCCGGTTCTCACACGCCCGTTGCCCAGCGGACCTCGCGACTCCTCGGCGACCGCGCCAGGCTACGAAGGAGCACTCGCTCTTTCAATCGAGGCGGAGCAGCGGAGCCGGGTGTGACTTCTGCAAGCGAGGTCCGGACGCCGCCCTCGACGACCACCGGAAGGGTGATCGGCCGTATCGTGTCGACGTGAGCCGCTTCCCCCTCGGTGTGCTCGCCGTCGCCGGCGCCCTATTCATGAGTCGGGCCGCGGTCGAGCAGCTCTTCGCCGCGGATCAGCACGTGAGCGAGGGCAAGGCGCTGTGCGTCCTCGTCTCGCGAGGCGCGCTCCTCGCTGCGGGCCTGTGGGTGATGGTGAGCGGCAAGCCCGCCGCATTGCGCGGGGTGTGGCACGCGGGCGTGCTGACGGTCCTGGCCGTCACGGCAGGTCTGGGCGTCCTCGGAACCCTGCTGGACGAGCGGATAGTCAACCCGGACGTACCCGCGCTCGAGGAGCTCGCGGAGGCGGTGCACGACAGCCCCACGTCCCATCTCAGCGAAACACGCCTGAAGGAGATGGAGTCGCGCCTGGACGAGATGCGGTCCGCGGACGCCCTGGATCGGGCCGTGTTCGAGCGCGACTACGCCGAGGAGCTGCTGCGGCGGAACGAGACCACGGAAGCGATCGAGGTGCTCGAGCGAGCGCGCGCCAGGATACGGGACGAGCCGGTTCCGCGGGCAGCGACCGTCGCGGTGCTGTCCATGCTCGGCGTGGCGTACCTGCGCAGCGGCGAGGTCTCGCAGTGCATCCAGCACCACAATCCCCAGCGGTGCCTGTTCCCGGTCCGCGGCGACGGTCGCTGGTCCGATCCGGCCCTGGCCCTCCAGGCGATCGACTGCTTCGAGGAGGTCCTGAGCCTGGAGCCCGACCAGCCCGGCGCGAGGTGGCTCTTGAACATCGCGCACATGGTCGCCGGCGGGTACCCGGACGAGGTGCCGGAGCGGTATCGACTGCCGGCCTCTGCGCTGGGCGAGACGAGCAGCCCGGTCCGCTTCGAGGACGTCGCCGGGCGTCTCGGCCTGGACGTCTCGAGCCTGCTCGGCGGGGCGATCGTCGAGGACTTCGACGGCGACGGCTTGCTGGACGTCGTCGTCTCCAGCTATGACCCCGCCAAGTCGCTGCACCTGTTCCGCAACGACGGCCGAGGCGGCTTCGAGGATCGGACGGCCGAGGCCGGACTCGCCGAGCAGGTGGGCGGGTCCAACCTGGTGCAAGCGGACTACGACGACGACGGCCGGATGGACTTCCTGATCCTGCGCGGCGGATGGATGACCGGAGCCGCCGGCGGACAGCCCAACTCGCTGTTGCGCCAGCTCCCGGACGGGAGCTTCAGCGACGTGTCGATCGAATCGGGAGTCGGGCTCCGCGCCTATCCGTCCCATTCCGCGGCGTGGGCGGACTACGACTCCGACGGAGATCTCGATCTGTACGTCGGGAACGAGCGGCACCCGTGCGAGCTCTTTCGCAACGAGGGGGACGGGACGTTCGCGGAGGTGGCGCGCGAGCTCGGCGTGCTCAACAACGGGTGGACGAAGGGGGTGGCCTGGGGCGACTTCGACAACGACGGCGACCCGGACCTGTACGTGTCGAACTTCGGGGACCCCAATCGGCTGTACCGGAACGACGGAGACGGCTTTCACGACGTCGCCGAGGACCTGCACGTCTCGCTCGCGGCGTCCAGCGAGCAGCACACGTTCCTCACCTGGTTCTTCGACGCGGACAACGACGGATGGCTCGACCTGTTCGTCGGCGGCTATCCGTTCCGGCCCGACCTCGACCTCGTCGCCGCGGATTACCTGGGGACTCGCGTCACGGGCCCGAAGCTGCGCCTGTTCAAGAACGACCGCCGCGGCGGGTTCGAGGACGTCACGGTCGAGCAGGGCCTCGACCACGTGCGCTTCCCGATGGGTGGCAACTACGGTGACGTCGACAACGACGGGTTTCCCGACATCTACCTGGGCACGGGAGCCCCCGGGTTCGACTTCCTGATCCCGAACCTGTTGCTGCACAACGAGCGCGGAGTCGGCTTCACCGACATCAGCTCCAGCGCAGGCGTGGGGCACCTGCAGAAGGGACACGCGATCGGCTTCGGCGACCTGGACAACGACGGGGATCAGGACATCGTCGCGGAGATGGGCGGCTTCTACGGCGCCGACACGTACCGCAACGCCGTGTTCGAGAACTCCGGGTCGCCGAACCGGTGCATCCAGCTCACGTTGCTCGGGACGCGCTCCAACCGCGCGGGCATCGGCGCCCGGATCCGCGTCACCTTCGTGGAGCGCGGGATCGAGCGATCGGTGCACCGGGTGGTGAGCAGCGGAGGGAGCTTCGGCGCGTCATGTCTCCGTCAGGCGATCGGCGTCGGCAGCGCCGAGCGCGTGGCGGAGATCGAAGTCTTCTGGCCGGCGAGCGGACTGCGACAACGCTTCCACGACGTCGCCGTCGATCGGTTCCTGCGAATCACCGAGGGCGAGCAGGACTACGAGGTGCTCGACCCGCCCCGCGTCGCCTTCGGCGGCTGACCGGTCCGCGGCCGTGACTCGCCGTCAGGCGCCCAGGTCCCAGAAGTCCGTCGGGCGTCCGCAGGACTGGAGGAAGCGCTCGGTGTCCTCGCGCAGGCGGTCTACGACGAAGGCGCGCGTGGAGTCCTGCCAGTCGGGCTTCCTGGCGGGCGCCTTCAGGAAGCGGTAGCCGAGCCGCTTCACTCGACCCGGGATCAGCTCGGACCACGCGCCGTACCACGGCAGCGAACGGACCATGGAGAGCGTCCGGGTCGGAACACGCTTGTCCTTCGAGCGATTGGCGTGCGTGCTGCTCGGATCCTCGACCGAGATCGGATCGACGTCCAGGAACTCGAAGCAGCGCTTCAGTTCGCGGTCCGGGTCCTTGCGGAAGTCCTCGAGGAACAGCACCAGGATCTGGTCGTCGGGGAAGAGCTCGCGATACACGCCGAGCTCGCTCCAGTAGTTGGCGGAGTCAACCAGGAACTCCCTGTTCTCGCGGACGGCGCGGTCGAAGGAGTGGTGGATGACCTCGTTCTTGTTCAGGAACACGAGCTCGAGGTGGGGGATCGATCGCGGGCCGCGCCAGGAGCGCATCTCCACCCACAGCGACTCGATGCGCTTCAGCGGATGGCGGACCATGTAGATCAGCTTGGTGCTCGGGTCGTACTCCGCGATCCGGCGAGGCGCTTCCGGATAGTGCCTCCGGACCGTGTAGCTGTTGCTCTTCTCGCCGACCGCGCGACAGCCGCGAGCCTCGGCGAAGAGGGTCTCGTACCACTCCGGGCCGCGCGAGTAGAGCTCGTCGAAGCTGAAGAAGTGCACCTCGTCCGGACCCGACACGAACACGTCCGGGTGCTCGTTCAACGACAGGCTCAGGCTCGTCGTCCCGGCCTTCGCGGTGCCGATGATCAGGAAGTTGGGCCTCATCCCGACCGCGGAACGCTCACTGGCCGAACGGGATGGACTGGTGCTTGCCCGCGCCGAGGGCGGCGAGGTTCTCCTGGAGCTTGTCCCGATACCCCTG
>Ga0302046_10001699_pt1 | contig 20615 bp, 18 predicted proteins | sample RVTome_11_FD_200261 | JGI IMG/M metagenome (GOLD analysis project Ga0302046, IMG submission 200261) | Soil microbial communities from uranium-contaminated site in the Upper Colorado River Basin, Wyoming, United States - RVT147D111 (version 2) ...
TTCACTCATTTCAAGTGGCGTCTATATGGTGAATGACCTTGCCGATCGGGAATCGGATCGGCGTCACCCGGAAAAGAAGAACCGGCCATTGGCACTGGGCACGGTCTCCGTGAGTGTTGCGGTGGCCTTGGCGGTTGCACTCTCGATTGTTGGTCTTGGTCTTGGTCTCTTGGCCTCCTCGCGGGTGTTCCTTGTGTTGTCGATCTACATCATCATCAATCTGGGCTATTCATTCGGACTGAAGCGCATTGTGATTGTTGACGTGTTTATCATCGCCTCAGGCTTCATGCTGCGTATCCTTGCCGGGACGGTCGGTGTAGGCATACCACCGTCCCGGTGGCTGCTCCTGTGCGGTTTGATGGGGACGCTGCTCCTAGGGTTTGCCAAGCGGCGGGCGGAAGTGAATACCCTCTCAGACGAGCGGACGGTCCATCGAGAGGTACTCGGGTACTATGCCCCGGTGTTTCTCGATACAATGATCGGCATCACTGCAGCAGGCGCCATCCTAAGTTATAGCCTGTACGCCGTAAGCCCCGATGCCATTCGTATTCATGGGACGGAGCATCTCATTTATACCGTGCCGTTGATCATGTACGGCCTTTTTCGCTACCTGTATCTGCTCTATCACTGTGGCGTAGGAGCCGATCCTGCTCGTGAGTTGGCTCGCGATCCGCACATGCTTTTCGCGGGGAGCGCATGGTTGCTCGTGACGTTATGGTTAATCACGTGAGATCTTGTGAAAGGCTGGCGGAGGGCTGCGGGGGTAGGATCAGGTGACGATCTCCTCGGACGCATATGCGCCGCGCTCAGTTTCAGCGGGCGTGAAAAGCAGGAGGGCCGGAAGTCCGAGAGAGCTTGTGTGGCGGGAGGACTATTCGACCGTGACGCTCTTGGCGAGGTTGCGGGGCTGGTCCACGTCGCACCCCTTCCTGACCGCGATGTGATAGGCCAGGAGCTGGAGGGGGATGACGAGGAGGAGCGGCATGAGGTGGGCGGAAGTGTGCGGGACGCTTACGAGATGATCGGCCTTGGCCATCAAGCGAGGGTCGGTTTCATCAGAGAGAGCGATGATGATCCCGCCTCGCGTCTTCACCTCCTCGATATTCCCGAGAACCTTCTCGAAGCTCTTGTCCCTGGGCGCGACGACGACCACCGGCATCTCGTCGGTGATCAGCGCGATGGGACCGTGTTTCATCTCACCAGCCGGATAGCCCTCGGCGTGGATGTAGGAGATCTCCTTCAGCTTCAGGGCACCTTCGAGCGCGATCGGGTAGTTGATGCCCCGACCGAGGTAGAGGAAGTTGGAGGCGGTGTAGAAGCGTGAGGCCAGTTGTTCCAGCTCGGCATCGAGTCGGAGGACCTGCTCCATCTGCTGTGGCAGGCGGACCAGCTCGCTGAGAAGCTCTTGCGACCTGGCCGCATCGATCCGACCCCTGGCCCGGCCAAAGGCGAGGGCCACCAGGTACAGCGCAACCAATTGCGAGGTGAAGGCCTTGGTCGAGGCGACCCCGATCTCGGGACCGGCGTGCGTGTAGAGGACGCCCTCGCTTTCGCGGCTGAGGGTTGAGCCCACCACGTTGCAGATGGCGAGTGACTTGCAGCCATGGCGCCGTGCCTCGCGCAGGGAGACCAGGGTGTCCAGGGTCTCGCCGCTTTGGCTGATCGTGACAACCAGCGTCTGCTCATCCAGGATCGGGTCGCGGTACCGGAACTCGGATCCGTAGTCCACCTCGACCGGAATACGGACCAGCTCCTCAAGGAGGAACTTTCCGATCAGCCCCGCGTGCCACGAGGTCCCGCAGGCAACGAGGACGATCCGCTTGATCGTCGCCAGCGTTCCCTCGAGCGACTCCAGCCCTTCCAGGTAGAGCTGTCCGGTTTCCATCGAGAAGCGCCCGCGGATGGTGTCGCGGAGCGCCCGCGGTTGTTCGTAGATCTCCTTGAGCATGAAGTGCTTGTACCCGCCCTTCTCCGCCATGATCGGAGTCCAGAGGATCTTCTGAACCTGCTTCTGCACCGGCTCCCCGGCTAAGGTGGTGACGCTCACGCCATCAGGCGAAAGCGTGACAACCTCCTCGTCGTCCAGAAACAGTACATCGCGGGTATGGGAGAGGATGGCGGGCACGTCCGAGGCGATGAAGAACTCACCATCCCCCAGCCCCACGACGAGGGGGCTCCCGTTTCTCGCCGCAACCAGCCGGTGCGGGTCGCCCCGCCAGATGATGCCGAGGGCATAAGAGCCGACGAGGCTCGAGAGCGCCCGGCGGACGGCGATCTCCAGGTCCGCCGTTTCCTGAAGCTGCTTCTCGATCAGATGGGCGACCACTTCGGTGTCGGTTTCCGACTTAAAGTGGTGCCCTTCCTGCTGGAGCTTCTCCTTGAGGGCGAGATAGTTCTCGATGATGCCATTGTGGACCACAACGACATCGCCGGTGCAATCGCTGTGGGGATGGGCATTCTCTTCGGTGGGCCGGCCATGTGTCGCCCACCGCGTGTGCCCGAGCCCGACCTCTCCGGAGAGGTCCCGCCCCCAGAGCGCGTGCTCCAACTCCTTGATCTTTCCGACGCTGCGGTAGATGACCACACGGTCAGGCTTCAGGATGGCGAGGCCGGCCGAATCATAGCCCCGGTATTCCAGTCGCTTCAGCCCCTCCAGGAGGATTGGGACCACCTTCTTCTGCCCGACGTACCCCACGATCCCGCACATCGCCTTACCTCGTCTGTTGCTGTTTGGCCCGCAAGGCTGAGGCGCGGCCGGGTTTGGTGACCTGCTGCGCCCGGCCGAATGCCAGCGCGTCGGCCGGTACGTCCTCGGTGATGGTTGACCCCGCGGCGATAATGGCGCCCCTGCCGACCGAGACCGGTGCGACAAGGCTGGTGTTGCTGCCGATGAAGACCTCGTCTTCGATAACGGTCCGGTGCTTGGCGAACCCGTCGTAGTTGCAGGTGATGGTGCCGGCCCCGATATTCACGTTCTCCCCCATGCTGGTGTCGCCGATGTAGGTCAGGTGCGGGACCTTGGAGCCCTCTCCGATCACCGATTTCTTGACCTCCACGAAGTTGCCGACCTTGACCTTGGATCGAAGCTTCGCCTGCGGCCGCAGGTGCGCGTAGGGCCCGACCTGACAGCCATCGCCGATCTCGCTCTCCTGGATAAGGCAGCCATCCAGGATGACGGTGCCGTCGCCGATCTTTGCATCGCGGATCCGGCAGCCCGAGTGGATCGTTGTCCCTCCCCCAATCGCGGTCCGGCCTTCGAGGGTGACGCCGGGGTAGAGGATCGAATCCGGGCCGACGCTGACAAGGGGCCCGACATAAGCGCTCTCCGGATCGAGGAGTGTGACCCCCTCGGCGAGGAGCCGCGCGGCGGCTTTGCGCCAAAGCAGGCGATGGACCTCGGCCAGCTCGGCGCGGGAGTTAATCCCTCGCGCCTCATCCGGGTCGGCCGTGCGATAGGCCTGCACTCGCGTACCGCGTTCGCGGAGCAGGGCTACGACGTCCGGGAGGTAGAGCTCGCCCTTGACCGCTGACGGACGGAGTGCCTGCAGGGCGCTCGTGAGAGGGGCTGCGGCAAAGCAGTAGACGCCGGCGTTGATCTCGCGGATCTCGCGCTCCTGCGGCGTGGCCTCCGGCTCTTCGACGATCCGCAGCAACTCCCCTCGTTCGTCTCGAATCACCCGCCCGTAGCCTGTGGGCTGGGGCACCTCTGCCGTGAGGATGGTGGCCGCCGCCTGAGCCTGTCGGTGGGCCTCCACCAGCCCTTCGATGGTCTTGGACGTCAGCATCGGGGTATCCCCAGACAGCACCAGGAGATCGCCATGGAAACCCGAGAGGGCCTGCGCAGTCTGCAACAGCGCGTGGCCTGTCCCCCGCTGATCTCGCTGCATGACGAACTCGATCGCCTCCCCCGCAAGCGACTCTCGCACACGCTCGGCCTCGTATCCGACGACCACCAGCGTCCGCTTCGCCCGGAGGGGGCGAGACGCCTCTAGGACATAGGCGATCATCGGCAGGCCGGCCACCTGATGCATCACCTTGGGCAGTTTCGAGCGCATCCTGGTTCCCTGGCCGGCGGCCAGGATCACCGCACATACCTCGTTCATCTACGAAACCCTCGATTCATCAGGTACCCCTCACCCTGACCCTCTCCCCCCCAATGAGGGAGAGGGAATGCACGCCTTTAAGAGCGCTGCTGCGGGGCGATAGACGCATGGTAACACAAGCCCACCTGTTTGCAGAAGCGATTTTCGGCCCCGGTGATCCGGTGGCGATTACCGGCTGAGCTGCATCGTTCCCCGCACCGGATCGATCTCGACCGTGAAATGGTTCAGGAAGCTGAGGCCAAGCAGGCCGCCAACGTCGGACGGGAGGCCCGGTACATCGTGGATGATCGCCTCGACGCCTCTCGCCTCCGCCCCGCCCACCTGAATCAGGTCTACCAGGATGAGGGGCGCCTCGATCGGTCCAGAAGCGGTGTGGACCGTCACGGGATCTGCCGGCGGACTCGAGGGAAGACCGAGATGCATAGCCGTGGCCTTGGTGAGGACGCAGAGCGTAGCTCCGGTATCAACAAGGAAGAGGGTCTCCATCTGCTCGTTCAGGCGACCGCGTACCAGAATGGCCGATCCCCGCCGCACGATGGGGACACCGACCGGAGCGGGCGGGGGCTCGACGCGCGCCGACCCGGCCACATAGATCCGGACCGTGTTGAGACGTCCGGCCTGGAGGAGGAGTAGGCGTTTTTCATCCGGGAAGCCCGCTTTGCTGACAGTGAGACGGTAGCTGCCGGGGGACACATCGCGAAAGGCGAAGACGCCGGAAGCGTCGGTGCTGAGGCTGCCGATTCCCTCCAGGGTCGCGATCGCGCCTTCCAATGACACCTCGTTGCTGGACATGACCTTACCGACGAGTGTCACGCCCGATTCCGCGCCGACCCCGCGGGCCAGGCACGCCATGGAGGCGAGCAGTCCTGCAACAAGGGACAGGGCGGTCCTCCTGGCGAGAGCGGTTTCCATTACGTCACGCCCTGTTGTCCCCCGAGGGTGCGCAGCGCAGCGGAGATGATGAAAAGAGAGCCGGTCACGACGATGACATCCTGGGGTTCAGCCACCGCCCTGGCCAGTGTGATCGCCTCCGGCACGTCCTCTAAGATTTCGAGCTTCGCACAGAAACGTTCGGCCTCCACTAGCCCCCGCGGATCGGCGGCGCGGTCGCTCTCCGGACGGGTGAGGATGACGCGCCTCGCCAGGGGCCCCAACTCCTGTAACATCGCGGTCCAGTCTTTATCCTTCAGCACGCCAAACACCAGGATCAGGCGACCGGCGAACTGCTGCTCCTCGAGGAAGCCCCGCAGGGCCTTGGCGCCCGCCGGGTTGTGAGCCGCATCCAGGATGACGAGTGGATGGCCTGGAAAGAGCTGGAGCCGGCCGGGCCATCGGGTGAGGCGAAGCCCCTCCCGGATCGAGTCCTCCGGGATGTGGGTGCCTCGGGCTCGGAGCAGCCGCGCGGCGGCGATGGCCGTCGCCGCGTTGGTCACCTGATGCCGGCCGAGCAGGCGGATCGTGAATTCACCGGTCGGTTCCCCGGCCTGGGCGAGGGTGAAGTGTTGCTCCGACAGGTCGGACCGGCTGATCTGCCAGTCGCATGCAGCGCGGATATCGAGGAGGGTCGCGCCCTGAGCCCGGCACGCCCCGGCGATGACGGCCAAGGCCTCGGGGGAATCGGCGGCCGTGACGACGTGACTTCCCTTTCTCACGATCCCCGCCTTCTCCGCGGCGATGGCGCCCAGGGTTCGCCCCAGATACTCCTGATGCTCCAAGGCGATGTTCGTAATGACCGCTACCTCGGGATCGAGGATGTTGGTGGCGTCGAACCGGCCGCCCAGTCCCACTTCGATGACTGCGAAGTCAACCTTGGTCCGCGCGAAGTGCAGAAAGGCGAGCGCCGTCGTGACTTCGAAGAAGGTGGGGTGCGAAAAGGTGCGGGGTGTGGGGTCCGGGGGGGAAGGCAACGGGAAGAGCGTTGCGACGATGGAACGGAGTTCGTCGGTGAGGCGGGCGACCTCAATGGAGGAGATACCCTGCCCATCAACCCGGATCCGTTCAGTGAAGTCCAGCAGATGCGGGGAGGTATACAACCCGATCCTGTAGCCCGCAGCCTGCAGGATCGACGCGAGAAAGGCGGCGGTGGACCCTTTGCCATTGGTCCCGCCGATCAGGATGGAGGGAAAACGACGGTGTGGATCCCCGACCGCCTGTAGGAGTCGAGCGATGCTTTCAAGGCCCAGCTTCACGCCGAAACGCTGGAGCCCATAGAGATAGGCAATCGCCTGGGAATAGATCACGTGCAACCCCCGCGGGTCACTCAGTCGGGATGTTCTGGCCGTCGGCGAAGAAGGCCAGCAGCTTTATGAGCATCTCGCGGAGCTCCCTTCGATCGACGATGAGGTCCACGAAGCCATGCTCCAGAAGGAACTCGGCGCGCTGAAAGCCTGTGGGCAACTCCTGGCGGATCGTGTCCTGGATGACGCGGGGACCAGCGAAGCCGATCAGGGCTTTCGGCTCCGCTATGTTGATGTCGCCCAGCATCGCATAGCTGGCCGTGACACCGCCCGTGGTGGGGTCTGCGAGAATGGAAAAGTATGGAACAGCCGCACGCCTTAAGCGTCCCAGGGCTGCGCTGGTCTTTGCCATCTGGACCAGAGAAAGGACCCCCTCCTGCATCCGAGCGCCGCCCGTGCAGGAGAGCAGAATCAAGGGCTTGTGAGTGGCCAGGGCGACATCGGCCGCTCGGGCGATCTTTTCACCGACGACGGACGCCATGCTCCCACCCATGAAAAAGAATTCCATGATGCCGATGACCACCGGGTAGCTGCCGATGGTTCCGATTCCGCACTGGATGGCATCCTCCAATCCGGTTGCCTTTTTGGCTGCCTTCAGCCGCTCTGGGTAGGTCTTGGAATCTCTGAACCCGAGAGGATCGAGCGACCGGAGGCCGGCATCGGCCTCCTGGAACGTATCGGGGTCCAGCAGAAGATCGAGCCACTTGCGCGAGCCGATGCGGAAATGGTGCTGGCACCGGGGACACACGTGGCTATTCCTCTCCATATCGACCTTATAAACGATCTCCTTACAATTCTCGCACTTGATCCAGAGCCCCTTGGGGACATTGGCCTTCCCCTCTCCGACTCTGGCGTAAGGCCCACGTTTGACCATGCTCGTCCTCTCCTCTTATGGTGACCGTCTGAACGTTACACGGATCTCCCGGATCTGTCAAGGTAGGCGGGCCACCTTCAGCCTTGGCCGGTACCGCCGCGTTGGTGGCACGATTGTTGCTGACTTTACACGATAGACTACTTTGTCATGGATAGAGGTCTGCGGTGGCCATCGGCCCTCGGGGCAGGGCAGTCTCGTCAGGCAGTGAGCGTCAGAGAAGGGAATCCGGTTGCGGCTCCCTCGTCCGGGTGCTAGGGTGAGAGGAGAGACGCGGCCTGACATCAAACCGCTGGGTGGCCTGATGATCGAGAATCACGTCGAGCAAATCGACCGGCTCCAGGCGAACATCGAACAGGTCCTCTTCGGCAAGTCCGAGGCGATTCGCCTAGCCATCGTCGCGTTGCTGGCCCGAGGACACCTCTTGATTGAGGACATCCCTGGAGTCGGGAAGACCATGCTCGCCCAGGCACTCGCAAGGTCACTCGGTGGCAGCTTCCAGCGGATTCAGTTTACCAGCGACCTGCTGCCGTCCGACATCCTCGGCGTCTCCATCTACGATCCCCGGCAGGGTCAGTTCGAGTTCAAGCCGGGCCCCCTCTTCGCCAACGTTGTCCTTGCTGACGAGATCAACCGAACCACCCCCAAGACCCAGTCAAGCCTCCTGGAGGCGATGAACGACTTTCAGGTGTCGGTGGACCACCATACCTTTCCTCTCCCCGCTCCGTTTATGGTGCTGGCGACCCAAAACCCGCTGGAGTATCACGGCACGCATCCGCTGCCGGAGTCTCAAATGGACCGCTTTCTGTTGAGGCTTCGACTTGGCTACCCCGCCCGGGACGAGGAGAAGCGGATCCTGCGTGCGCCCGCCGCCTCGGCGGCCCTCGAGCGGCTGCAGCCGGTGCTCAGCGGAGACGAGCTCCTGGCGTTGCAACAGATGGTGGAGAAGGTCAGGGTTGACGAGTCACTGGTGGACTACCTGATGGCCATCGTCGAGGCGACCCGTCACTCGGAGGCTTTGACTCTCGGCGTCAGCCCCAGGGGAGCCCTCGCCCTGTACCGGGCCGCACAGGCGCTGGCTCTGATCCAAGGCCGCGACTACTGCATCCCTGATGACGTGAAGCGCCTCGCGACGCCGGTGCTTGCCCACCGACTGCTGGCCAAGGGCGGCCGGCCGGGTCGTGGGGGCGGCCAAGGCCTCGACACGGCGGAGCGGCTCCTCCAGACGCTGATCGCTGACATTCTGGTTCCGGACTGATCACGGGGCTCTTCCGTGAGCACGCGTGTGCCCTTCCAAGCCCGGCTGCGGCGATGGCTGCGGCCACCTCGGACCCTCCGGCCCACCCGGGAGGGGTGGTGGTATCTGGCCCTCGTCATGGCTGTAGGCGTGGCGGCAACCAACACCGGAAACAACCTGCTGTACCTGGTCCTCAGCATGATGCTCGCGGGGATCGTCGTGTCCGGCCTCCTGTCGGAGCAGACCCTGCGCGGCATCGCCGTTCGTCGGGACCTAGTCGGCCCTCTCTTCGCCGGGCAGCCGACATTCGGGCGACTGCTCGTCTCGAACTGCAAACGCCGCCTCCCGTCCTTCTCTCTTCGCCTCCGCGAGGTGGCTCCTACAGGGACGTCCCGTCTGCTCGCCTATCTCCCCCACCTGGCGCCGGGCGCGGAGCGCGAGATCGGGTACCAAACGCGCTTTGAGCGCCGAGGTCTCACTCGACTTCCGCGCATTCAGACCACCACGGCCTTCCCCTTCGGCCTGTTTGTGAAGGCAACCCAACCGGAGGCGGGCGAGGAGGTGCTCGTTCTGCCCAAGATCGACCCCCTCCCGGTTGATCTCCTCCGCGCTCTGGGCGAGGCCGGGGTCGCCGTCTGGCCGGTGCGAGGACCCGGGCCGGAGCTTCACGACCTGCGCCCCTTTCGCGTCGGGGACGACACAAGGCTGATCCACTGGAAACACTCGGCCAAGCTGAACCGCCAGATGGTGAAGGAGTTGGAGCTGGAAGAGGGGGCGCGAGTCAGCCTGATTATCGAGGACCTGGCGGCTCCACCCCGTGAACCGGGCGAGATCGACCGTCTGGAAGAGGACATCCGGTTCGTCGCTTCGCTCGCCGCCCATCTGCTCCGTACGGATGCCGAGGTTGAGCTTCGTCATCGCCACAGCGAGCGGCAGGTCTATCGTGGCGAGGCCGGGCTGTTCCGCTTCCTCGAATATCTGGCGCGTTACGTGCCGCCAGAGGGCGAGGCGACGGGCCCAGTTGGCGCAACCGATGTCGCGTTGGACGAGGCGACGACCATCACTGTCTGGCTCGGGCGGGGGCTTGCCCTCATCCCCGGGCCTCACGGCGAGGGAGGCCGTCTCCTTCGGATTGCCGCCGGGGCACAGGATCTGCCTCGGTGACCTTCGACCGCTGGTTCCGACTCTCCTCGTTCCTCCTCATGGCCGACGCCCTCCTGGCCCTCTGGCTGGCCGACCTGCTTGGCCCGTTCGAGACCCTTCTCTTCGGACTCGGCTTAGTGTTGGGCTTCCATGGCGAAGCGCGAAGCCTCTCGCCTCGCATCAGGCGGATCTCGCAGCGGGTCGCCACGGCGCTGTTGCCCCTCTTCCTTGCTGCCGACGTCCTGTTTCTCGCCGACTCCCTCCTACACGGCCTGATCCATCTGCTCACACTTCTGGGCCTCCTCAAACTCTTTCTTCGCACGGACGACCGGGACTATCGTGATCTCTACATCATCAGTTTTTTTCAACTGGTGGCCGCGGCGGCGATCACGACCAGCATGGCCTTTCTGGTCATCTTCGTGGTCTATCTCTTCCTCGGGACCTGGGTCTCCCTTCTGCTTCACCTGAAGCGGGAGGCGCCGGACCGGGGCCCTGAATGGACCGCGATGCCCGGCAGGCTGCTGCCCACCAGCTTGGTCGTCTCCACGATGGCCCTGTTGCTGACCGCGCTCCTCTTCGTCGCCATCCCTCGGACCGGGCGCCCGTATCTCCCCGGGAGGGCGATGGCGGGCCCGCTGGTGGTTGGCTTCTCTGAGAAGGTTGAGCTCGGCAGCTTCGGCACGATCCAGACCGAGTCGAGCGTCGTCATGCGGATCAGGCTGCCGAACCTGCGGCCCGAGGAAGTTCAGCACGTCCGCCTCCGTTGGCGCGGAGTTGCCTTCGACCGGTTCGACGGGGTTGCCTGGACGATGAGCGACCAAGAGAGAGGGGCGCCCGAGCGGAGCCGAGGCGGGCTTGCGACATTCGGGACACCGTCCGGAGCGGGGCGGTTGCTGCGCCAGGAGATCATGTTAGAGCCGATCGGCACACAGGTCTTGTTCGCCGCCCCACGGCTGATGCAACTGCTGGGTCCGTTCCCGCGCCTGTTCACCGATGCCGCAGGGACCGTCAGCCTCCCCAGCTCACCTCTGGGGCGCGTCTCGTACCTGGCACTGTCCGAGCTGGAGGGGACCGAGCCGGGCGCGCTGGGCGGTGCCGGCGGCGCCTTTCCCGAGGCGATCCGGGAGACCTACCTCCAGCTCCCGCCGATTGCGCCGAGGGTCCGGGCGTTGGCAGAGGAGCTGGCCCGTGGGGTGCGGGACCCCTACGAGGTCGCCCGCCGCGTAGAAGCGCATCTCCGTGAAGGGTATCGCTATAGCCTCGATCTACGCAGGGACAGTCGGTACGATCCGCTTGAAGATTTCCTCTTCGTTCAACGCGCTGGCAATTGTGAGTACTTCGCGGCCAGCATGACGGTCCTGCTTCGCGCTGTCGGGGTGCCGGCCAGGGTGGTGAATGGGTTCCAACGTGGGGAGTGGAACGAATACGGTGGCTATCTTGCGGTGCGCCAGCGTGATGCCCATTCCTGGGTCGAGGTCTACCTCCCTCGGGCCGGCTGGGTGACCTTCGATCCCTCGCCCCGTGCCGGCGCCGACGCGGCCAGGGACAACATGTTCGCCCGCCTGTCGCGATACCTTGATTCGATTGCGGTGCGGTGGGATCGCTACGTCGTCTCTTACAACCTCTCCGATCAGCTCCGCATGGTCTCGGTCGCCCGGCGGCGGGCCGATCTGCTCCGGTGGCGGGGACTCGAACTGGTGAGAGGGATGGAGCGAGCTGCGGACGCTGCTGTGCGCGCGCTCGTCGCAAACCTGCGGGGACCCGGACTGCTAGTGCTCGCGCTGGTTGGAACGGCGGTGGGCCTGCTGGTCGCGCTCCGCAAGCGCCCACTCGGGCGAGGGAAGCTTAGAGGTAGCGGTGGGCAGGGCGCGGTGCGATTCTACCGAGAGCTACTCCGGCTGCTGGCGCGCAAAGGCTTTGTCAAGGAAAGAACTCTCACTCCCCGTGAGTTCGCGGCAAACGTGGAAGCCGATGGCCGGCCGGAGTTTGCAGGGGTCTCGCAGGTTGTAGAAAGCTACTACCGGGTCCGTTACGGCACCCGACAGCTCTCCGAACTGGAGCACAGGTGGATCATCCAGATCCTCCAACGCCTTGGCACTGGGCGGCTCCAGCATTCAGCCACCATCGGACACGATCGCATTCCACCCTCAGGGACTCCCGACGTCTGATGGGCAACTTTTCCGCCACGCGGCACAGCTCCGAAACAATCCTCTCGCTTCCGGGCACGCGCAGTCCGGCGTCAGCACTAACTTCGCACGGGTGATTACTTCGACGAGATCACGCCGCACGCGACCCTAGCCCCAGCGTTTCCGGCGGGATCGGTTGTGTCGTCATCTGGGGCCGCATGGATCACGAGAGCTGAGCCCTCGCCGCCGAAGAGGGAATTCTTGCCAATCTCAAGAGTGACCTGGGAGGCAATTACCTCGGCGGAAACGGTGCGGTCAGGCCCTACCACCAGGTTGGGTAGATCCCCCGCATGCGCGCCCGCTGGATTCTTCAACCCGTGCTTCTTTCCGTCGGGGTTAAAGTGGCCGCCGGCCGATGTGAATTCGGGCGGGTCACACTTGCCGACGGCGTGGATATGGAACCCATGGGGCCCAGGGGAGAGTTTCCAGGCTTGCAACGAGATTCTGACGCCCCCCTGCTGCTGGGTAAGAGTCGCGCGACCCACCGTCTCTCCCTGTGAACTGAGCAGCTCTACCTCAGCCGTCTGGGCGCTCACTTGGCTGTGGGCAATAGCAGTGAGCAGAAATAACCCACCTGCGACGAAGGCTGTGCGCCTCATATGTGTTTCCTCCTCCCGGTTAGGATGTTGTGTGGCCCGTGTCACGCATCATGGTTTCAGGGCCGAACGGCTTCATTGATCACGGCTCGACCCCAGCGAATGGTCCTTATGAAATCAGGGGGATGAAGGCGATCGCGGGTCAGCATAGCATCGCGGTGCGAGCGGCGTCAATACCACCTTTGCAGCTTGCTTACCACGGCTTCGCCACACCAGATCAACTCCGATAGTTCCCAGATCTTGCGCGGTCAGTGATCTACCAGAGAGGCGAGTTCGGGTAGCGCCGAGCCAATACTCGATCGAGTCCGAACGAGCGACCGGAACGGGCGAGAAAGACCACTACCAGACCGGCTATGAACGCCTGATCCGAGGTGGTGGCGGGTGTCCCGCCCCCCTTGGCCAGGAAGAAGTGAAGCGTCATGAAGATCCCGGCCAGGGCAGCCGGTCTTGTCAAAAGTCCGAACAGGAGCCCCAGGCCCGCCAGGACCATGCCCCAGGCGACCATGTGGGCAAAGAGTTGATGATACGGGATTGCTACGCCCAGCAGGAACGGCTTGTACCACTCGAAGGCGACGTCTTTGGCCCAGCCGAGCAATCGCTTCTCCAACACCCCCGGGTTGGTGAAGCCGCCGGTCAGCTTTCCGAGGCCGTCGAGCAGGAAGTAGTAGCCAAAAAAGATGCGCAAGAGCGCAACCTGCCAGAGCTTCGTCTCTTCCTGCCAGTTGCCCCGTAGGTCGTCCAACTCTCCCTCCTTATTTCACTGAGAAGATGAAGCGGCCTCGCGACGTGTGGCCGTCCACCGAAAGGATCTTCCAGTGGACCAGATACGATCCCGGGGGTAGCTTCCTGAGTCGCACCAGCAGATTGGTCCTCTGCTGAGGATTCACTCGGGCGTGACCCTCTTCGACCTTCCGACCGGCTGAATCCGCAACCTCGATCGAGTTGAATTCGTCTTCGAGGCGCTCATTGAACCACAGCTCCACCGAGGCCGGCGTCTCGGCGAGGACCTCCGACGCGTTGGGCCTGGAGCGGATCAGCTTGGCATGGGCGAGTGCCTTCGCGGGGACCAAAAATGCGGCGAGAAGGACAAGTCCACTCAGGGAGGTGAGTACCAACCTCGTCAACCGCATGGCGTGAGGCCTGCTTCCAGCGCGCTGACGCGCTACCCTTTCTCGGCGGCGAAGAGTCGAGTCCCGTCCTCCGCGCGAGCGGCGATGATTCTCAAGCCGGCGGCTGCCATCAACGATTCGAAGATCGCTTCCGCAAACGGAAACCGCTCGGCGTCAAAGACGAATTCCGCCTGTTCGCCGGGCTGCAACTCCTCGGCGTGGAGTCGAAACACCCTCTTGAGGTAGGTGATGATATCGGCGCCGCACGCGGGGGCTCGGACGACAATGCGCCGCATCGGCCGGATCGCCGCTAGATCTTCTTCCGCATCATGTACCAGCGGTCGGCTCCTGCCTTGGCCCGCTTGTCAGCCTCCTCGAGGGTCTGCGGTGGGGGGACGATGACCTCCTGCCCCGGCTGCCAGTTGACCGGGCAGGCCACCCCGTACTTGTCCACCGTCTGCAGGGCTTTGAGGCTCCGGAGGATCTCGTCGATGTTCCGGCCGAAGGGGATCGGGTAGTACATCGCGAAGCGGACGACCCCCTCGGGATCGATGAAGAAGACGCCCCGGACGGTCAGGCCGACCTCGGGGTTGATCAGGTCGTAGAGGTTCGCCACCACCTTGTCGGGATCGGCGACCACCGGGAACTCGACCTTGACCTTGGCCGTCTCCTCCATGTGACGCAGCCACTCGATGTGCGAGTAGATGCTGTCCACGCTCAGGCCGATGATCTCGCAGCCGAGGTCCGTGAACTCCTTGTGGCGCTTGGCGAACTCGACGAACTCCGTCGTGCAGACCGGCGTAAAGTCGGCTGGGTGCGCGAAGAAGAGGACCCACTTGCCACGGTACTGCGACAGGCTCAGGGGGCCCTTGGTGCTATTGGCGGTGAAATCCGGTGCCTTCGATCCGATCTTGACCATTGGTGCCTCCTTCGAGAGATCGACGCTGGAAATTCAGCGGGAAGCCTTCAGCTTGAGTGTCCATCGGGTCCATCCGTATGGTTTCATCGCGCGGGTCAACCGCGACGCTGCGGCCTTCCCGCTCCGGGATATTGAGTCGCGAGCTTTCTAGTCTATCCTTTGGGCCACGAAATCCGCAACTGTTTTCCGCCATCGGCAGTGGTACCCACTCATTCTGCTCGGGTTCCCATTGAGCGGAATGGCGACGACCCTGCCCTCATCCAACATCGGGTGGGGTGTGGGTCCGACCTTGTCGGTCGGCAGGTAGTGTGATACCGCCGACCTGCTTCATTGGATCAGCAACAACTCTAGTGGCCCTTGCGTTATCGTTTGTGGTCGGTGTGGACGTCGATGTCGGTTGCGCGATGGTCGTTGTGCTCGCGCTCGGACTTCGACGTCCAACCGTCGCGGTTACATGACGCGCCGCTGAACCCAGGACGGGCCGCCGGCTGGCGGCAACGCAGCAGATTCAGACATTAAACGGGAGCATCGTGGGGCACCGCACGCGCAGCGACCGATGCCGAGACTGTTCGCCTCGCCCTCGGGCTTGGTCGTCGCGTCCAGTGCGGCATCGGCCATCCGATCCACTCAACGGACTCCCCCTCTGAGGGATACCCGGCGGCGCGTTCACCGGCGCTAACGCTGTTCGCTCCTGGTTACCATTCGGCGGACGTAATCCCCGGCCGTGTCCCTGGCGCCAAGACCAAAGGCGAGTGCCAGGCCGAGGCAGATCGCACCGAACGAGAGGCCAAAACCCATGACGACGATCTGGCGGGCCACCCCGATCTGCTCCAGAGCCATCACCGCGGCGAGGATGAGGATTGCATACTTCGTGGTTCCCGCAATAACCTCCGCGCCGCCGCCGTGAGTCCTCTCAATTGCCGTTCGGACCAAGCCCTGGACGTAGGTTGCAATCGCCACCCCGGCCCCCAGAATCAACGTCGCGATCGCGAGGTGGGGCAGGAAGAGAAGCAGGCGCTCGAGTAGCCGGCTGAGAACGACCAGCTGCAGGATTTCCAGACCTTCACCCGCGACAAGCAGGATGACGATGGCCATGGCGATCGTCCCGATGATGCGCGATGGTGAGGGCCCCGTCGTCTCGGGCCTCACGAAGCCTATGCGGGTCAGGAACCCGTCGAACGCCACGCCGGCCAATAGATTCGTGACCAATTCCCGAACAACCCTCGCGAGTACCAGCCCGACCGCGACCACGAACGCGGCACTAACCATGCGCGGCAGGTAGGCGACGACGGTGGTCAGCATCGCCGTGATCGGCTGCGAGATCGGGTGAAGACCGAGAGTGTTGAGGGCCGTCACCATCGCCGCCAGCAGGATCAGATAGTAAAGGACTGTCCCGGCGATCGAGGAGAGGAGTCGTGGCCCGACGAGCGACTGGACTCCCGTCCGCTCGACTGCGGCGTCGAGTCCGAGAGCGGCCAAGCCGCGCGCGGAGATCTGACGGACGACTCGGGCAACCAGCCACCCGACAGTGAAGGTTACCGCAGCGCCCAGGAGCGCGGGAAGGACCTGCAACAGTTTGGTGAGCAATTCCTGGAACGGGACCACCATCGCGGTGAGATTCAATGCCCCAGGAAGGCCGGCAGAAAGAACAGAAGGGTGAGGTAGAAGACGGCATTCCCGATCTGAGCTCCCAGGCGGCGTGGGGCCTCTCCCTCTTTCGAAGGCGGAGTCAACCCCAACCCGAACGCCAGCTCATCGAATCGAATGGCGTCAAGCCCGCGAGTTGCGACGACCTTGAGCACGTATCCTATCCCCCAGGCCGCTGCAAGGATCACGAGGGCGGCGATGATGTCTGGAACGGCCGCCAGCAGCTTGCTGAGCATTTCGTTGATTGGTCCCGCCACAATGCTCAGGTTCAAAGCCTCGAAGAAGGCTACGACCACAAACGTCAGCCCGAGGTAGTAGGCAGCCTTGCCCAGGATTCGAGCGGCCGGGACGCGTTGGCCCCTCCGATCCTTCAGGAGGGCGTCAAGCCCCAGCCGCTCGAGCCCTGCATCCACACGGGCGACGGTCGAGACACGAGCGATCCCCATCCCGAGCAGGGCGGCAATTATCCATCCCGCGATCAGGATCAGCAACGCACCAAGGAGACGGGGCGTTCGAGCCATTACCTCGAGTTGAAGCGAGTCAGCCATACCGTAAAAGAACCCGACAACCCGTTGCATGGGCGTTCCTCCTTTCGCCTAAAAGCCAGGTGGTCACCGTCCCACGGGATATCGGTCAGGTCTGCGAAGGCCGCCTCGTTTCAATCCGCCCGGCCCACCATGCAGCCCGCCGTCGCCTCGATCAGAGCGGGGAGATCGCTTGAGAGGTACTGGTTTGATTCGAGAAGAATGAACAATGCGTCATAGCGAGGGCACGAAGTGCCAGAGGCAATCAGACCGTTTTTCGCACCCCCAAGAACCGAGAAATTCCGACGCCTTCGATCGGCACGGGGTTTCGGCTTGTTTGGTCGCTCGCAATGACATCGCCGCACAAGTTCCCCGTCTTGCCACCGCGTGAATCGAAATTAGGACGCCACCAAGACAGGAATCGGGGCTGAACCTGCAGGGCATTCCGGGTCGCGAGCACAGTGACTCCGGCGACGTCAATCAGGACCGGGGTCCGGTGGAATCGAGGGTGAAGACCTCCACGGTTGTCGCGCTCGCCGCGTGCAGGGAAATCCAGTGCGACCCGATGAGGGCGGAGGCACCGAGCAGGGCTCCGATTAGCAGCCAAAGGAGTTTCTTGCGGAGACGGTCCCGCCGGATCCGGCGGTGCGCCGCCTCCCGCCGCCGCTCCTCGTCTTTCAACCGACGGATCTCGCCCGCGGGAATGAGCATCCTTCTACCTCCCTTCACACCACATTTCTTGGATTGAGTCCTCCCCCTCTCCCCCACGATTGCGTGTGGCAACCGCACGCTCGAGGTGGGGTCGGATGCAGGTGTTTCAACGTGTTCACGGTTGCCGTCAGTGTGCCCCCGGCCGGGTCGATCACCACCATGGAGTCATTGCTCGGTCCAAGCGCCCCGGCCCGGTCATTCCTACATGCTGCCTCGAAGAGCATTGGACCTACCGCATGAGGCTCTGGCATCGATGCAGTTTTCATCAGGGGCCCTCTTCTTTGAGACCCTTGGTCAAGTCGTCTTCCGAGAACCAAGCCGTGGGGCAGGGCTCGCCTCAAATACGGACAAGCCGGCCCCACGAAAGAGACAACCAGTCACAGCACGTGAGGCGCCGAGAAGTTTGGAGAAACTTAGTATCAGGTAAGCGCGAGGGGTTCTGGACTTGGCGGCCTGACGGTCAAAAGACGCCTCGACCGTCAAGGCGGAACGCGGAAGGCTTGTTACCGAAAGATTTAGGAGGACCTGCAGTCTGGATCATGGTTAGCATATCGCTGCAATGGACTCGGGCCACAATATTCGTACACGCGAAGATATTACGCCTCAAAGACTCGACGATGTCAAGGTTTTTCGAGTTCTGGAAGTGGGTCGGTGTGAGACTTGCGAGCCAATGCTCGACCGGGATCGAGATGCCCTTCCTCCGCGGAGCCGGTCCTTGATGTTCGCTCAGAGCGAACTCGGTGAAGCATTTCAAGTCAGGCTCCGTGAAGGGTCTCCGGCAACATCACCCACCACCGTTGTCATCGGGACCCGGAGGGGCCGGCTAGCGTTCGACCTGGCATTGAGGGATGTGGGCCACGGCCAACCCGGCTATGCCGTTGCCCGCTCGGGAGAGGGGACTGGGCGTTGGGAGCGGGTCACCTCATGGCTCTCCGGCGCATTCGAGGGACGAGCCACGCCGCCATCAGCAAGAAGCTCAGCAAAGCGACCGTCATCTGAGCGGGTGGGAAATCGTAGTGGTTGGCAAGCACGAACCCCACGGCGCCGGTCCCTACGGCGACCACCGGCGCCACGAGGAACATCGGTCGCACCTCCCGGCATACGTTCTTCGCGATGAGAGCGGGAAGCACCAAGCAGCCAAAGGTATACAACATCCCGGAGGACCTGATGGACAGTCCCACCGCGAGACCGAGCCACGCCGAGATGGCGGCTGTCCAACGGCGGACGTTCATGCCTACCGCTCCCGCCATCGCAGGGTCGATGGCGAACAGCAGGATGCGCGAGTGGGCGGCCACAAGGAGCAGGGCGCTGAGTGCGGCCAGCAGGCCGAAGGTCCAGACGTCCGACCCGGTGGCCCCGATGATGCTCGAGGCGAGCAGACGATGGATCTCCTCCAGGCCGTGCGGGCTATAGGAGACGATGAGAATCGAGAGACTGGCTGACGCCAGAAACACCCACCCGGTGATCGCCTCGTGGCTCTCCCCGCCTGCTTTGCCGGTGCCCGAGGTCATCAGGGCTGCCAGCAGAGAGAACGCGACCGCCAAGATCGTCAGGAATCTATCGGAGTGCATGAAGGACAAGGTGTCCGTGGCCGCCCAGGCACCCATGGCCATCGCGAGCGCGATCCCGAGGGTTGATGCCTGCGAGATGGCCGCGCCGATGAAGATCTGATCCCGCGCCACCACCAGCACGCCGATCAGCGAGAGCGAGAGGCCGATCAGCCAGCCCGCGAGGTACGTGTTGTGAAAGAGTGTCCACGAGGAGAGAAAGCCTTCGATCACGGATCCCCTCCGGGTGGGCAGACACGGATTGTGACGGCGCCGGATGGATCGCAGAATGCATCGACCAGCACTCCATAGACGCGCTCGAGGGCGGCCCGATTCAGCATCTTCTCACGCGAACCCGACTCGACGCTACCCGAGTGAAAGAGAACAAGGTGGGTCGCGTACCGCGCCGCGATGGCGATATCGTGCGTCACGAACAGCACGGTGACGGCCTCCTCATGATTCAGGGTGGCCAGGGATCGCAAGAACGCGTCCTCCGCCGACAGGTCGAGGCCGTTCGTCGGTTCGTCGAGGATCAGCATGGAGGGCCGCCGCACGAGGGCCCGGGCCACCAGGGCACGTTGCCGTTGGCCGCCGGAGAGCGACCAATAGTCCTTGTGTTCCAGGCCGGCCAGCCCGACCTTGTCGAGCGCCCAGTTCAGGCGCTCGACGCGGTCTTGGTTATCCGCGCGGATGCCGACGAGCCCCAGCAACACGAATTCCCGCACGGAGGTCGGAAGCGTCGGGTTGATGTCGCACCGCTGTGGAACGAACCCGATTCGCTCCCGACGCGCATGATCCGGGTGAAGCCACAACTGTCCGGCGCGGGGCCAAAGCGCCCCAAGGATGGCGCGAATCAGCGTCGTCTTTCCCGAGCCGTTCGGCCCCAAGAAGAAACAGAACTGGCCCGATCTGACCTCGAGGTTGACATCCTCCAGGACGATGCGTCGGCCGTAAGCCAGGGCCAAGCCCGTCGCTTTCAGAACAAGACCATCGTTCTCCATCTTATCGGGTACCTCGGAGCGCCGCCGCGAGCTGGCGGACGTTATGGTCGATCATGCCGAGATAGTCGTCAGTCTCTTCCCGTGCACCGATCTGGTTGGCCAGGCTAGCGACTCTGGCGCCGGTATTCTCCGAAATGAATCGCGCATGGCGAGGGTCATAGTAGGCAGCCGCCAGGACAAGCTTCACCCCCTCGACTCGCATTCTCTCGACCAGCGTCCGAAGGTGACCAGTCGTCGGGGGAATTCCCGGTTTGGGCTCCATGTGGCCGATGACGTGAATCCCGAATCGCCTGGTGAAGTACGGCCAGAGATTGTGATCGTCCACCGCCTTGGCCCCGTAGTGCGGTAGCATGAGCCCCAGCCATCCGCCGAGGAGGGCCTCCTCTCCTTGCTGCTTCAGGAAGGTGTCGAGCCTGCCGCGCTCGAAGAGCAGGGCGAGCTTCTCCGCGTCGTATTTCCTGGCGAGCTTCTCGCCGACGAGCGCCGTTCCCAGTCGCTTGCTGAAGGAGGCATACCGATCCTCAAAGTACGCTTTGTGTGCGGGACGCAGCTCGATCAGCTTGTCCCGGATCAGTCGAGCGACCTTGAGACCATTCAGAGGGTCGAGCAGATAGTGAGGATTTCCCAGGGGATGAACATCTCCCATAGAGCGATCGGTCGGCCCAGTCGGAATCTCCAGTGGTGAGATAACCTTGGAAGCGTCAAGGTAGCCGGGTGCTCCGGGCAGGACCGCCCCGTTCCTGGCGTTCTGGAGGAGGACGGGGGCCCAGCCGATTTCCAGGTC
>Ga0302046_10001700_pt1 | contig 20614 bp, 12 predicted proteins | sample RVTome_11_FD_200261 | JGI IMG/M metagenome (GOLD analysis project Ga0302046, IMG submission 200261) | Soil microbial communities from uranium-contaminated site in the Upper Colorado River Basin, Wyoming, United States - RVT147D111 (version 2) ...
TGATCAGCGGCAGGCCGAGCTCGTGTAGCTTCGCCACCATGTTGGCGAATTGCTGGTCGGTCGGGATCGACGCGGCCGGACCCCAGTCCTGCGTCAGGCACCAGTCGTAGAACTCGGCCCACGCCGCTTCCTGTGGCACCGGCGACTCGCCGGTGGATTCCTGTGGCATCGGCGTCCCGCCGGTCGTCTCATCGCCGCCGCCGGTGCTTTCCTGTGGCACAGGCGACTCGCCGGTGTCTTCTGAGAGCACTTCACCGCCGCCGCCCTGGGCTTGCTGGCTCTCGCACTCGTCGGGGATGCCGTTGCTGTTCGTGTCCTCGCTGATCTGTGCCGCGATGTCGCAGCCGTCGGGGATGCCGTTTTCGTTGCAGTCGTCGCACGACGGATCGCTTTCGCACGACGCGATGTCGCACTCGTCGGGAATCCCGTTCGTGTTGCAATCCAAACTGCCGAACGGCGGCGGCAGGGCCAAGTCGCACTCGTCTGGCAGCCCGTTCGAGTTGCAATCGGCGCTGACGAACTCGTCGCCGTCCGGGTCGGCCGGATCGACGTCGCAGTCATCCGGCACGCCGTTGGAGTTGCAGTCCTGCTCGCACTCGTCGGGAATCCCGCTCGCGTTGCAATCGGCGCTGACGAGACCGTTGCCGTCGGGGTCGGCCGGGTCGACGTCGCAGGCGTCGTTGACGCCGTTGCCGTTGCAGTCGCTCTCGCACTCGTCCGGCCGGCCGCTGGCGTCGCAGTCGACGCTCGTATGCTGGGCGATGTCCCAGTCGTCGGGCGTGTCGTTGCCGTTGCAGTCGGCTTCGCACTCGTCGGGAATGCCGTTGGAGTTCACGTCAAAGCTCGTGCCCAGCGCGATATCCTCGGCGTCCTCGACCTCATTGCTGTTGCAGTCGATCATCCGCAGCGGCTCGGTGCACGCCCGGCCCAGGACGGTGTCGACGAAGCACTGAATGTCGAGCCCGTTGACCAGGCAATCGCCGTTCATGTCGAAGCGACAGTGGTCGAACACGATCTCGCCGGGACACGCTCCGGGCTCCGTGACGCCGAACAACAGGGCGTCCACGAAGTCCACCGTGTCGTCAATGTCCACGGCCAGATCGTTGTTGGCGTCGCCCTTGAGGCAGGTCGCCTCGCCGCACAGCGTCTCCGCGTAGCCCGGCGGCAGGCGGGTAAAGTGCACGGTCTCGTTGTTATTCTCGAATCGCGTCCAGGTCACGAGCACGGATTCATCCGCGGCGTAACTCACAGTGTGCTGGGCGCTGTTCGCCAGCCGCCGGGGAATGTCGTCGCCGCCCAGACCGGCTTCCTGATTGACGCGAAACTCCGGCCCCAGCGGCCTGCCCCGCACGTCGAAATATTGCGCGTGTATTTCATGGGCGCCGAATGGTTCGGGTACGGCATTGAACGCCACGATCGATCGGCCGCGCAGCGCCGGGTCGCTCGAGGGAATGATGGAAACCGTGGGATTCACGGTTTCTACGAAACCGGATTCGTCGAGCGGCCGCGAGTCCTCGTCGCTGTCGACGAAAAAAACGGGACCGGCCGTAACGATGTTCGTGCTGGGGTCGCGGTCCCAGAACAGTCGCCGGCCGAAAATATGGCCCGAGGGGCCGGTGCAGTTGCCGAAGTAATTCCGTCCGGACCAAACGCAGATTATGTTGCCGAGGTCGTCCAAGGCAACTGCCGGGGTGAACTGTGTGCTATCGGGAACCTCAAGGGCGGTATCATTCACAAGAATTTCATTTCCCAATGGCGCACCTGTCGCGTCGAAAATCTGCAATTTGATATTCAAAGGGGAACCAGGAAACGACGGGTCTTCCGCGTCCGCCCACACGACACAGAAGTTTCCGTCTGAATCCTTGTCAATGCACGCTTGCCATCTTTCAACGAAGCAAACATCCCCGCAGCCCCCGCACGGAGCAATCCGATCGCAGTCTCGTATCGGCGCCAGCGGGGCGTCGGGGTCCAGCGCCCGCACCAGGCCGTTCGGCGGCGGCGGATCGTCGAAGTCCTTGTAAGCCCAGGCGAACGCCTTGTTCGCGCCGGCCGCGGCGACCGCCACCGACGGCTCGAAATCGGTGCGGGTGTTCACGATCGGCGCATCGCGCACCGGCCAGGTTGCCGGATCATCGGTAAAGTTGAAATCCGAGCGCAATAGCCGCATCGAGGACGATCCCATGCCCGATACCTGGCCCGTCCAGCCGACGAGGACGTTTCCGCCCAGACTCATGGCCACCGAACAATGCTGGAAGCTGACGCCGTTGGTCCCGCCGTCGCCGGTGATGATCTTCGGGTCGCCCGAACACAGCGCGACGCCGTCGGCCCCGAAGCGCAGAACGACGATCTCGTTGTCGGACGCCAGGGGCGAGCCGTGGGGCCGCGTTTGCCAGGCGACGATGAACTCTCCATCGGCCTTGGCCGCCACCGCACTGTGCAGCCCGTTCTCGCCCAGACCGGTGACCGGTCCTTCGATGACGCCGTTGGCGTATGTCGTCGGCGCAGCCGGGCAACTGACTATCTGGGCGGCGGTTTGCACGGAAAAACAAGAATTGATAATCGCGCAAAGTAACGGAATAAGTAACCGGAGATGGCCGGGTCTGCCAACGGACACTTCTTCGGGGGTGAACATGGGAGCTTCTCCTTCCTGACCTGACTGGACTTCTCGACCGTGCCACAGTGACAAGTCGGCCCTGTCGCGGGTCGCGGCGCCCCCAAGTTGCGTCACGTCATGCGGCCTCCGTTCTATTTCGACTGATTCCCCCTAAACCTATGCCCAATACGAGCAGAGCTGCCGTTGACGGTTCTGGAATTGTCGACAATTGATACGCCGTGTCCGAAACAATTGATTGCGTCGGAAACCAATCGACGACTATCGGATTGATGAACGCTTGTCCATTCAAATCGCCGAGCGCGAACTCCCAGCGAAAGGCGGTACTGATATCGCCGATCTGCGCGATCTCCAGCCAATACGGCGTGTCGGCAGCCAGGGATACGGGGCTGCCCAGGTCGACCTCGTAGAAATATTCCAGCGGCCCGATACCCACGAAGACAATGTGCCCCGTCGCGGTCCGTGATGGATTCAGGAAGCTCTCCTCAAAGATGATGTTGCTCTCGTCGGGCAGCCCGTCACCCGGCCGCGCGCCGTAGAAGCGCATGCGAATCGTCTCCGTCGCCGGTGGATTGTTGAGGTTGTAGAATCCCCAGAAGCCGGCTCTGCGAATAACGGCCGGTTCGGCGAGCGTCAGGTCATCGGCGACACGCTGATAGAAGGCGTTACCAAAATCATCTTCAAACTCGGTGTCCGACGGCAAACCGCCGACTCGCGTCGGCGGGTTGTCAATCACCAGTTCGGCCTGGGTAGGTGTGACGAGGGCGAGAGAAAAAATGAAGGAAATAGCGAACAGGATTCTCATGAGCACAACCACCATCCAACGCTCAGTCGTCAAGCGACTACACCGAGCCCGCCCCGGCGGATCGCCGACCCGTCGACCATTATACCCACACAGTAAAACCATTTTCGGTCCGAAATTATTCCCCAATTTCCCGAAATCCTCTCCTCGGCTCGCATTCACGAATCGGCGGCAACACCGGCGCGTCGGGATCGAAGCCGAACACCATCCCCGACGGCGGCTTGTCGGGCCCCAGGTCGCTGTAGGACCAGGCAAAGGCCGTCTATCCGCCGACGGCCGTGGCGGACGCGATTGTGAAAAGGGAAAAAAAACGCGGGCTCCCAGGGAAGACGGTCGGGGTCGTCTCTGCCCCCTGAGGCCCGCGTCATAGCATCATCGAACAATCGATCCATAGAAGTCCAGTTGTTTCTAGGTAAACTCCCGTATTAGTCAACGGTTTACCCTGACGAGTGACAACTGGAATGTCACTCCGGCCGTTCCCTGGAAGGCGATGGAGGCAGGAATTGCGCGTACGCTTTGATCGGGAAGAGATTCAAGGTAGATTGGACTGCGGCCGCGATCCGGCCATGTCCATGGGCGGTCCGGCATGTCGCCAATCTCGCAGAAAATGACGGCCGACGACGGAGAGGCCTCGAGTGCCGCGCCGCCGCTGCGCCGCAAGCCCGTCAAGGTCGCCGCCGACCTCTCGCCCGCCATGCGACAATACATCGAGCAGAAGTCCCGCGTCGGCGACGCGATCCTTCTGTTTCGCATGGGCGACTTTTACGAGACCTTCTACGAGGACGCCCGGACGGTCTCGCGCGCGGTCGGCCTGACCCTCACGACGCGGGACAAGAGATCCGCCAAGCCCATCCCCCTGGCCGGCATCCCCTATCACGCCCTGGACCGTTACGTCGCGCGGCTGGTGCAGGCCGGTTACAAGGTGGCCATCAGCGAACAGATCGAAGATCCGAAAACGGCCCGGGGCGTCGTGAAGCGCGACATCGATCGAATCATCACTCCGGGAACGCTGACCGACGACAACCTGCTCGATGAGCGCCGCGACAATCTGCTCGTGGCCGTCCTGCCCGATTCGAAGGACCCCGCAGGTCGCGTGGGCGTCGCGTTCGTATCGCTCTCCTCGGGTAGGTTTGTCGCGAATCTGATCGAGGCGGATGCGCTGCCGGACGAGCTGTCGCGCATCGCGCCCTCCGAGGCGCTGGTCCCCGAGCGCGGCATCGACGACGAACCATCCCCCACGGAGGCCCTCTGCGCATCGCTCGGCTGCACGGTCACGAGGCGCCCGGCGCATGCGTTCGACGACCACCTGGCGGAGCGGGCCCTTTGCGATCATTTCCGCATAGCCGGCATGGCGGGATTTGGATTCGACCGGTTCGACGCCTCGCTGTGCGCCGCGGCGGCGGTCCTCGATTATCTTCGCGAAACGCAGAAGGCCGCCCTGTCGCACATCGTCAAGCTCACGCCGGGCTCGGCCGGCGCCACCGTGGGAATGGACCGCGTCACCCTGCGGTCTCTCGAAATCGAGCGGTCCCTGCGCGACGGCGGCCGCGAGGGCACACTGCTATCGGCCGTCGATCGCACCGTCGGGCCGATGGGCGCGCGGCTCCTTCGCGACTGGCTCTGCTTTCCATTGATCGAAACCGCCGCGATTCGACGCCGACAGGATGCCGTCGCGGCGCTCGTCGAACAGCCCGCCAGGATCGATTTGATTCGCCGAACGCTCGGCGACATCAGCGACGTCGAGCGGATCCTCTCGCGCGTCGGCGTCGGTCGGGCCAGCCCGCGCGATCTCGCCGCCCTGGGGCGGAGTCTCTCGGCGATGCGGGGCCTGGCCGACGGCCTGGACCGCGGCACATCCGGCCGAATTGTGGATGATGATCTACTCGGCGACCTGGCGCGGGACCTGTCGGGGCACGACGCGCTGGGCGAATACCTCCAATCCGCCGTCAAGTGCGACGCGCCATCGATCCTTCGCGACGGCGGATTCATCGAGGACGGCTTCGACGCCGAGCTCGACCGCCTACGCGGCATCGGTCACGAAGGGGATCGGTTCCTCGCCGAGCTTCAGGCCCGCGAGGCACAGCGGTCGGGCATTCCCTCGCTCAAGGTCGGCTACAACTCCGTCTTCGGCTATTACATCGAAATCACGCATCAGCACCGCGATCGCGCTCCGCCGGATTACGTCCGCAGGCAGACGGTCCGCAACGCCGAACGCTACGTCACCGACGAACTCAAGCAGCATGAGCGCGAAGTCACCGACGCCGCCGACAGGGCCAGGGCGCGCGAACTCGAGTTGTTTGAGCAGATCAGGGCCAAGGTCGCCGCCGAATTGCCCCGTTTGCAGGCGGCGGCCCGCGCCGTGGCGACGCTCGACGTCGTCGCGGCCTTTGCCGTGCTGGCGCGGCGCGAGGACTTCTGCAAGGTCGCGTTCGAGGGCGAACCCGACGCCGACGGCCGCGCCGGCGATCTGGAGATCATCGACGGGCGCCATCCGGTCCTCAGCGCGACGCTGCGCGAAGGATTCGTTCCCAATGATTGCCGCTTGGCGACCGACGCGACGCGCCTGGCGCTGATCACCGGGCCCAACATGGCCGGCAAGTCCACCTACATCCGGCAGATCGCGCTGCTGACGCTCCTGGCCCAAACCGCCGGCTACGTCCCGGCCCGGTCGATGCGGCTTGCGCCGGTGGACCGTCTCTTCGCCCGCGTCGGCGCCAACGACGACATCTCGCGCGGCCACTCGACGTTCATGGTGGAAATGGTCGAGACCGCCCGCATCCTCAACAACGCGACGCCGCGCTCGCTGATCATTCTCGACGAGATCGGTCGCGGGACGAGCACCTACGACGGCCTGGCCATCGCCTGGGCGGTGACCGAGCATCTCGCCCGGGTCATCCGCTGCCGCGCGCTGTTCGCGACGCACTACCACGAACTGACCGAGCTGGCCGACGCGCTGGACGGCGCGGCGAACTTCAACGTCGCCGTCCGCGAGCAGCTTCGCCCGGACGGCGGCGGTCGCGGCGTAGTTTTCTTGCACAAGATCGTCGACGGCCCCACCGACCGCAGCTACGGTGTCCACGTCGCCTCGATGGCCGGCCTGCCGGCGGAAGTCGTTCGCCGCAGCGAACAGGTCCTCGACGGCCTCGAACGCCGACGCCGCGCAGCGCCCGCGTCGCCGCCGTCGACGCCGACGGCGACCAGTCCCGGCGATCAACGGCTGCTCTTCGACGAGACGCCCCCGACGCCGGAATGGTGCCGCCGCCTGATCGACGCGGTCAAGGCCATCGACCCGGACCGGACGACGCCGATCGATGCCCTGCGGCACTTGGAGTCGCTGAGGCAAATCGTCGAATCGTCGGAAGCGCCCGGCCGCTGATTCGGAGCGGCTGACATCGAGCGGCCATCGGTGGACATCCCCGCGCCGCCGCACTTGCAATCTACCGAGGGACTCTTATAAGACACGCTTCACGTGGGTTCGCGGAACCTCCAGGAGTGCGCGGGAAGATGAAACGAAACCGCCCGGGAAGGGGCCTGGTGCAAAGGGTCCCGGTGTCAAGGGTCCTGGCAGCCCTTGCCTTTGCGGCCACGTGGTCCGGCGGCTGTGCGGATCCCGCGGAGAAATTCGGGCGCACCTGGTATATCGACGGCGCGGGAAACTGGGGCTTCGGGCTGGTCGACGTTCCCGCCGGCCTGAAGCGCGCCGGATACCGGGGCGTCGTCAGCAATCATCGCTGGTCGCTGACGCTGAACCCGGCGCTCGATCAGACGCTGCGATTCATCGCCCGCGGCTCCGGCGCCGTGCTTGGCGCGGAGATCTCGGATTATCTCCGGCGCAACCCGGGCGCCGACGCCAACATCATCGCCCTGTCCGCCGGGACGGGCGTGGCCATCTGGGCCGCCGAGTCCATCGAGCCGCCACACATGATGAACAGCATCGCGCTGGTCGGTTCGAGTCTCTCCAGCCGTTACGACGTGAGCAAGGCGCTGAAGCACATGAGGGGCAACATTTACTGCTACTACGCGTCGAGCGACCCGGTTCTTCAGGGACCGGTGCGCCTGCTCGGAACCATCGACGGCAGCTTCGACGATTCGGCGGGGCTCGTCGGCCTTCGCGGCAGGGCGGCGGCGTCCGGCCGCGTGGTCAACATCGGCTGGTCAAGTCGCTACGTCCCGCTGGGCTGGACCGGCGGACACGCCGACTGCACGAATTGGAAGTTCGTTAACGGCGAGATCGCCAGGAGACTCTTGCCGCCCTCCCCCGGAATCGGAGCACCGCAAACGCCCCGACAGGCCGACGCCGACGCCGCCGGCCAGCGCGATTCCGCGCTCGCCGCGGCCGATCGTGACCAAGGGCCCGCCCCATCACCACCGGCCGGCGCTATCATCTCCCCGTGAGGCCACCGGGCCACCACCGTTTGCAAGTACCCATTGGGCTTTTAGGATAGCGGTTCTCTGATGGATCATGGTATGCAACGCAACGGATCAGTCCGCGTCTGGGTCACCGCGTCGGTCGTGACCGTACTGGGCGGCGGCGCGCTGCTCTCACGAGTCTTCGGGGGCGACGGAGCACACCAGGTTTTCCGCACCGCCGTCGAGTCGGCGCCGATCACGATGACGGTCGAAACGTTGGGAACGATCGAGCCCCTGTCGACGGTCACCATCGGCTGCGAAACGACGGGGCGCATCGTCGAAATCCTCGTAGACCACGACGACGAGGTCACCAAGGACCAGGTCATCTGCCGGATCGATCCGGAACTCGTCGCCGCCCAGCATCAACAGAGCGCCGCCGAGCGGACGCGGGCGACCAGCGCCCTGGTGGATGCCAAGATCAGACGCGACGAGCAAACGGCCAATCTGCCGGTCGCCACCTCCCAAGCGATGGGACGGCTTCAGGAGGCCGAGGCCAACCTTCTCGCCGAGGCGTACAACTGGAAGCGCGTCGACCGGCTCTTCAAGGAGGACAACGCCACCGAGGCCGAATGGAACGCCACGATGGCGCGGCATGCCGGCGCGAAGGCCGCGGTGAAGATCGCCCGGGCCGCCTACGACCTGGCCAAGAACAACGAAACGTTCGTCCCGCAGCAGCTAGAGCAGGCCGTGCAGCAGGCCGAGGCGACGCTGAAGCTCGCCGAAGCGCGCTTCGACCAGACCCAGACCCAACTGGACCGTTGCATCATCAAGTCGCCGATCGATGGCATCGTGCTCAAGCGCTACATGGACGTCGGCGTGACGGTCAACGCCGCCTTTCAGACGCCGCCGCTCTTTCTCATCGCCCCCGACCTGGACCGCATGCGCGTCAACGCCAAGGTCAGCGAATCCGACATCGTCCACATCGAGACCGGCCAGAAGGCGCGGTTCACCGTCGAGGGCAAGCAGCGCATCGAGTTCGCCGGCTCGATCCTGCACAAGCGCAATCAACCCGAGACCGTGCAGGGCGTCACGACCTACACCGTCCTCCTCGAAGTGGACAACGACGAGCGGCGCACGCTCCTGCCCGGCATGTCGGTCAACGTGGAGATCGAGTGCGTCCATCGGCCCGACGCCGTTTGCCTGGCCAACAAGGCCCTGCGCTTCAAGCCCCCGCTGCCCATCGGCGAGCGGCAGACGCTGCTCAATGCCGCCACCTGGCCGGACCGCCCGCTGGGCCCGGACGGCCGGCCCGCCATCTATTGCAAAAAGGACACGGTCTGGCGCTACGACGACGACGCCGACCGCTGGGAGGCCGTTCCCCTGTGGATCGGCATCACCGATAACGTCCATACCGAGATCGTGTCCGGCGCCGAGAGCGGCGAGGAATTCGTGATCGAGTTCATCGGCCGGTCAACCAGGGAATTCGGCCTGAAAGAAGCCATCCGCATGGCCCAACCGGACAACCGCACGCTATAGACGCCGCTTCATGCAGACGCATCACGAAAAATCTCATCACCTTCGCCTGACCTGCGGCATCCTCCGCCGCCCCATCGCCGGATAATCCCCCATTCATGACCCCGGCCGCGACGATCGAACTGCTGGACCTTCACAAATGGTACGACGCCGGAGAAGCGGGCGTGCATGCCCTTTCCGGATTGAATCTCACGATCCGCCAGGGTGAGTTCATCGCCATCATGGGCGCCAGCGGCTCCGGAAAGTCGACGCTGCTGAACATCCTCGGCGCCCTCGACGTGCCGACCGAAGGCGTCTATCGCCTCGCCGGACAGGAGACCAGCAAGCTCGGCAAGGACGAACTCGCCGCGCTGCGCAATCTCTACATCGGTTTCATCTTTCAGAATTTCAATCTCCTGGCCCGCAGCACCGCCCTCGAGAACGTCGAACTGCCGATGGTCTACGCCGGCTTGCCGACCGGCCAGCGGCGGGCCGCCGCGGTCGACGCCCTGAACAAGGTCGATCTCGGCCCGCGGGCGCACCACATACCGGCCAAGCTCTCCGGCGGCCAGCAACAGCGCGTCGCCATCGCCCGGGCCCTGGTGAACAATCCCAAGGTGCTCCTGGCCGACGAGCCGACCGGCAATCTCGATTCGCACACCAGCGCCGAGATCATGAAGATCATCACCGAGCTGCACGAGGTCGAAGGCCGCACCATCATTCTCGTATCCCACGACCCCGGAGTCGCCTCGTTCGCCCAGCGCGTCATCATCCTCAAGGACGGCGAGATCGTCGCCGACCAGCCCACGCCCCGATGCGGCGGCCCCGAAGTGCCGGACGTGCGGGCCCTGACACTCGCCGAGGCCTGATCGCACGATGTGGGCGCTGTGGATCGAATGTTTCCGGATGGGGCTTCGCGAACTGTGGCGGCACCGGCTGCGCAGCGCCCTGACCATGGTCGGCATGATCATGGGCGTCGCCGTCGTCATTATCTGCGTCAGCGTCGTCCAGGGCGTCAAGGAATCGCTCATCGGCGACATCCGCAAGGCCGGCCGCAACATGATCCTTATCATGAACCAGAAGGGACAGAAATCCCGGGTCAGCGGATTCGGCGCCGAAAGCAACCTCAGCCGCGCCGACGCCCAGGCCATCGAGTCCGATTGCGGCGCCGTCGCCATGACCTGCCCCACCCACGGAGACAAGGTGCAGGTCTCCAGCGAGGCGGAGTCCGCAGTCGTGGACGTGGCCGGCGTGATGCCGACCTACACCGCGATCCGCAACTGGGGCGTCATCGAAGGGCGCGATCTCGAACCGTTCGACGTCATCGCCCCGCGGCGCGTCTGCCTCCTCGGGCAGACCGTCATCGAGAAACTCTTCGGCGACCGAAGCCCGATCAACGAGACCATCCGTATCGGCCGGCTGCCCTTCAAGGTCGTCGGCGTCCTCGAGGCCAAGGGCTTCAACCCCCTCGGCATGGACGAGGACAACGTGATCGTCATCCCCCTGCCCGTCATCCTCCGCGACATCCTCGGCGTGCGCGAGCCCAGCGTCATCCTCTGCTCGGCGACCAGCGACGAAACGGTCGAGCGGGCGGTCGTGCAGATCTGCGAACTGCTCCGCCAGCGGCACAGGATCGCCGAGGGCGATGAAGACGATTTCAAGGTCACCACGCTCAAGGAAAAGGAAGAGCAGGCCCGGACCATCAGCAATCAGATGACGCTGCTGATGTTCTTTCTCGCCCTGGTCTCCCTGGCGGTCGGCGGCGTCGGCATCATGGTCATCATGCTCGTCGCCGTCACCGAGCGCACCCGCGAAATCGGCATCCGCATGGCCATCGGGGCGTCGACCAAGGCGATCAGCCGGCAGTTTCTGATCGAGGCGTCGATGATCTCCACCATCGGCGGCCTCGTCGGCATCGGCGTCGGCGTCAGCGCCGCGACCATGATCGCCTCGTCCATCGAGATCGACCCGGTCATCTCGTCGTGGATCGTCCTGCTGTCGTTCGCCTTCAGCGTCGGCGTCGGCGTGGTCTTCGGCCTGTGGCCCGCGCGCCGCGCCGCGGCGCTGAATCCCATCGAGGCCCTGCGACATGATTGATGCCCCATGACCGCCCTGGTTCCCAATCGACTTCTTTTCAAGTTCGAGTTTCCGATCCATCGCTGCCCGAAGCCGCTGCCGCTGGATGGCGACGTGGACCAGTGGGGCGAGCGCTATCGGCTGCCGCCGCTCTGCGCCCTGGACGACGAGCAGGGCTTCGGACAGGTCTATGCCGCCTGGGACGCCGGCGGCCTGTACGTCGGCTGCCGGGTGGGCGGAAAACGCCGAGCCCCGAACTGCGACCCGCAGCGCTTCCGCCACAGCGACTGCCTACGGGTCATGACCGACATGCGCGACACCCGCGACATCCGTCGCGCGACGCGGTTCTGCCAGCATTGGTACCTGCTGCCCGCCGGCGGCGGAACGCGAAAGAACGAAGCCGTCGGCGGCGCCGCCAAGGTCGCCCGGGCCATGCAGGATGCCCCCGTCGCCGCGGCGGACGACATCACCATCGCCTCGGGCGTCACGAAGACCGGCTACGGCCTGACCGCGTTGCTATCGAGAAACGCCCTCGCCGGCTTCGACCCGACGGAGAATCCGCGGATCGGATTTTTCTACATCCTCGAAGACGGCGAACTGGGCCGGCAGTCGCTGACCGTCGGCGACGACCTGAACTGGTGGATCGACCCCAGCACCTGGCCGACCGCGGTGCTGGTCGAATGAAAAATGCAAAATTGAGAATGCAAAATGAAGAAGTAAGCCGCCGATCGCCGACGCTTCTTACGACTGTAATTTTGCGCTGACTCCGCGTTTTGCATTTTGCATTCTCCATTTTGCATTCATTTTCAGTGTTTGAAGTGCCGCGTGCCGGTGAAGATCATCGCCAGGCCGCGGTCGTCGCAGGCGGCGATCGTCTCCGCGTCGCGCTTGGACCCGCCGGGCTGGATGATCGCCGTGACGCCGGCGTCGGCGAGAATGTCCGGCCCGTCGCGAAACGGAAAAAACGCGTCGGAGGCCGCCGCTGCCCCGCGGAGCCGCTCGCCGTGGCCGTTCTCTTGAGCCAGCCAGGCCGCAATGCGGCAGCTCATGACCCGAGACATCTGCCCCGCCCCGTTGCCGATGAGCATGCCGTCGCGGCAGATGCTGATTGCGTTGCTCTTGGTGTGCTTGGCGACGAGCCAGGCCAGCCGCAGATCGGTCATCTCCGACTCCGTCGGCGGCCGCTTCGTTGCGACCTTCCACTGGTCCTCGTTCAAACCGACGTTGTCGGGCGTCTGCACCAGCATCCCGCCGGCAATGCTGCGATAGACTCCGTCGTCCGCTCGAAGCGGCTTATCCATGTCCCCGGCATCAAGAAGCCGGACGCGCTGGCCCCAATTCTTTCGCGTGCGGATAACTTCGACTGCGTCCTCGTCGAATCCCGGCGCCAAGAAGACCTCGACAAAGAACGCCCCCGCCCCGGCATCCTTGCCCCATCGGGCAAGCGTGTTCATCACGGCCTCGGCGAAAGCGGCGTCAACACGAAAGCTGACCGCCAGAATCCCGCCCATGGCCGCATTCGGGTCGCCTTGATATGCCCGCCGATACGCCTCGACCGGATCTCCCGAAACGCCGACCCCACATGCGTTGGTGTGTTTGACGAAGACGCAGATCGCCGGGGCTCTCGGCGCTGTGGCGCCGCCTGGCGCTGTGGCACCGGCTAATAGCCGGTGCCATTCCCGACCACGTCCAACCGCCGCATCGAAATAACACTTCAGGGAATGATCAGATTCAATAATGGCGGCCTGCTCCTCCGAAGACCACCCCGGATCGCTCTCGCAAATGCTCCAGGGGTACGATTCGCCGCCTTGCATCCCCGCGGCAACGGGGTTCTCACAAACATCATTCAGCTTCTCCACGAACTCCTTACCGTTGCGGATGACGCGATCGAAGCTTTCATCCTGCCAGACGGGGCCTCGCGAATCGCGTCGATCGGCGATCCGTCGCGCGGACACGCCCTTGATACCGTGCAGGACATCGCCGAGGGAAAACGCGCCGCCGCCCGGCGCGGCAAGGGGCGTGAAAATCAGGTGCACGTGATCGGGCATGACGACCGCGGCATGGAGACGGATTTTTTTTCCATCCGGATAGATGCAGCATTGCATCACGATGTCCCGCTCCTCGTGCGACAATTCGCCGCGACGGAGCCGAAACGTCACGAAATAGGTCACGTCCTCTCGTTGAATGTGCGGGAGATTCCGCCGCGTCATCTGCTCGCCCCGGACGGGCTGCATGTGGACGGATCGGTTCGGCTTCGCGGGCGGGGCATCGCCCGATGCTGCACCGGCATCGCCCGATGCTGCACCGGCTTTGCCCGATGCTGCACCGGCATCGCCCGATGCTGCGCCGGCTATTAGCCGGTGCCACAGCGCTTGCTGTGCCCGCGATAATTCGGAGCACAACGCCAGTGCAGCGTCGGCGTCGAGATAGTTATTGTACGACATCGGGCCGCCATCCACCGGCCAGCCAACCCCGCGCGGACCATCCTGTCTTGATACCTTGAAGTAGTCACCCTCTTCAAAGCGCGCATGTTCATACGCGGCGCCCTCCACATGAGGGTTTTCTCCGTAACGTAGCGAATGTGGTGCATTGAGGCGGATGGTATGTACAGGACTAAATCGCGATTCAGCGGCAGGATGACTCAAATATCGCGCGATGACTGCGTCGTAACCACCGGTCATCCAAATCGCGCGTCGCGCCATCTCCAGCCGGAAACTCGGCAAGCTCCACAGCTTCGGTCTTACCTCGTACATGTCCGAATGGGATAGGACCACGACATGCCGATGATTCTTCGCCGCCGCCCGCAACAGGCACGGACCCCCGATGTCGATCATTTCGATCGCGTCTTCGAACTTGCAGTTCGGATCGGCCACCGTCTTCTCGAACGGGTACAGGTTGACCACCACCATGTCGATCGGCTCGATGCCGCAGGCGGCGAGCTGCCGCATGTGCTCGGGATTGTCGCGGTCGGCGAGGATCGCCGCGTGAATCTTCGGGTGCAGCGTCTTGACCCGGCCGTCGAGCATCTCCGGAAAGCCGGTCACGTCCTCGACCATCGTCACTGGAATGCCCGCTTCCTTGAGGTGCCTGGCCGTCCCGCCGGTAGAGATGATCTCGATGCCGAATTCCTCCACCAGGGCCCGGGCGAATTCGACGATGCCCGACTTGTCATAGACGGCGATCAGTGCCCGGCGAATCTGGATGTCGGCCATGACGTTGGTCCCTTCCCGTGGAAAAGTCTACGCGGCTCCCCTCGATCGCGAAAGCGGCCGTGACGAATCTGGCGCCAAACCGCCGTGGCGGACAGCTTCCCCACGGCCGCGCCGTCGGCTATTCTCATGGCTTGTGGATTTCGATGGATATCGAGAATGTCGTGGTACGACCGACGAGGAAGCAAGAACGCCATGCAAGTTCGATTCGACTGCCCGGCCTGCAAGAATTCGCACGTTCTGGACATGCCCGAGACGACGATTCACATGACCTGCTCGCGCACCGGCAAACACCTGGAGCTCCGCCTGGGCCTCGGCGGCGAGGTCAAGAGCCGAATCGTCGACGATGAAAAAACCAGCCGCCAGCGCCGGTGAAGAGTTGACGCGTAGCCGATGCGCCGCCGGCGGGCTTCACGTTGCTGTCACGCGCGACTATTCGTCGTCCATCGCTCGATCGATGTCATCCAATCGCGCTTGCAAGTCCAGCGGCAAAGCTTCGCGGAGATTTCGGTCGATCATCTTCACGCGGAGCAGATCGGCGACATGGACCCGGTCCAGATCGCGCAGCGACGTGAGTTTCATCCGAAGCAGCGCGGGCAAATCGAGCACCCAGAATCCCTCCGGATCGAACACCGCTTCGTCGAGTCCGGGAGCAGGATGTTCATACGACGGTCGGACTTTCAGGCCTGCCCAGACAAGGTGCACACCGGATCGCCGACTCGGCTCGTCAGGATCGACAAACAGCACCAATCTACGCGGGTTCTCCTGAACAAATCCCAGCCCCTTCATCACGGCGGCGATGCGATCGAGGTCCGCTCGATCAACCAGCAGGTCGACATCTTTAGTCGTCCGGGTAGCCGCCGGATCGGCCTTGGCGACCCAGAGGGCGACGGCGTTTCCTCCGATCACGGCGTAGCGAATCCCCTCCGCGTCCAGCGCCGCAGTCACTTTGCGAAGGCGGCGCTCAACCTGCTCCATGGCCATGACAAATGCCCTGTAAGATCCGACTTGCGTCATGTCGGCATTATAGCCGACGCTATGGTTCAGCGGGGTTCCCCGCCTCGGCGGGGTCTGGCGCGTTGAATCGCCCTTCCATGCCGTGATCGCGCTAGCGCACGACTTTCGAGATCATCCCGCTGATCCGGCCCATGCCGCGCGGGCCGACCTTCATGAGCAGGTCCACCATCGTCCAGACCGCCTTGAGAAATGCGTTCATGTCGTCCAGCCGCTTGAGATAGTCGGCGGCGTCACCCTTGCGGCCGCGCATGGGAGCGACCATTTCGCGGCAGCGGGCGAGCGTCTCGAAGATCGGCTCGACCTCGCGGCGGCGCCGCTGACGCACGATGGTCTCGAACATCTGCCACACGTCGGTGAGTGCGACGAAATACTCCTTGCGGTCCCCGCGAAGGTGGACGCGTTCGATCAGCCCCCAGTCCACCAGCGAACGGAGATTCATCGAGGCATTGCCGCGGGAGACCTGGAGAAGGGCCATCACGTCGTCCGTGCAGATCGGTCTCGTCGAGACGAACATCAGCGCATGTATCTCGCCCATCGTGCGGTTGATGCCCCAGAAATTCGCCATCTCCCCCCAGCGGCGGACAAAGAGGCCGCGGGACGCCTCCAGGGCGGCATCCGTTGCGGACTGGGCGGGGACGGCGGTGGGCATGGCGGCGGCTCCAGAGTGTCAGTATTGGCGAAACTTTCAGATATTCATGAAATCATAGCCCGCACGCGCCGCCCCCGCCAGCCCCCCGATCCGTCCCCCGGCCCGAATCGTAGTTTGTCACCTCCCTTTTCTGTATCATGATCCCATAACGCCGCGCCGGCAGACCCCTGGGGGCGGCGCGCCGCCGGAAAAAGGGCGAGCCAGGCAAGGAGAGATCATGCGACGCGCGGATCGGCTTTTCGCGGCGGTCATCGTTCTGAACTGCGCCCTCTCCGTCGGCGCCGAGCCCGCGGACGAAATGCCGCGGCCCCTCTCGGTTGATTCCGCCCAGACGGTCAACCCGGCCCGCGCCGCGGCCCTGCGCCAGCGCGAAGCAGCCGCAGCGGCGCTGGCGGACGCGGTTCCCGACGTCGAACTGTACGGGCAGGGCGACAATACAACGCGCGTCTTCGGTCGGGCGTTTTCCCGGGGCGACTCGGCGGCCGCGTCGGCCGACGCCTTCCGCCTGGCCCATGCCGGCATCTTCGGCATCGCCCCCGCCGATCTCAAACCCGGCGGCCTGGCGCACGGCGCGCCGCACGTGCAACCGGTCATGTACATTCCCGAGAACGGCGCCTACAAGTTCCATCTCGTGTGTTACCGGCAGTATCTCGACGACCTGCCGGTCTTCGGGGCCGACCTCCGCGTCCTGGTGCGCAACGAACCGGGTTTCCCCGCCGTCCTGGCGTCCTCGGGTCTGCGAAATGTCGGCGGGATGGCCCTTGATCAGATTGTCCGGCAAAACGTCGCCAATCCTGCCTTTGTCCAGGCCCAGTTCGCCTTCGCCCGCCAGGCCGTCGTTGCGGCGCACCCGACATTGGTGAATTTCTCGCCCGCCGACCTCGTCGTCTGGGCCGGCGGCGAAGACCGGGTCGTTCAGCCGAAGGTCGCCCTGCAATTCATCGCCGACAATTTCGCTCCCAACGGGGCGTCGAACGAAAAGTGGCTGTTCCTGGCGGACGCCGCCACCGGCGCGATTCTCCACGAAGAATTCCTGTTGCAACGCGTGGACGGCCACGCCGGCGGCAACGTCACCGAGGGCATCGGCGCCGACTTCTGCGAGGCCGAAGTGCCGACCGCCCTGCCCTACCTGACGATCACCTCCGGCGCGAGCGCCACCACGGCCGACGCCAACGGCGACTTTTCCCTGGCACCCGACGGCGCCACCGTGGACGCCACGCTCGCCGACGGCCAGTGGTTCGACGTGAGGGACTTCGTCGGGCCGGTTCAGTCGCTCTCGCTCCCCGCCGCGACCCCCGCGATTTTCAACTTCAACGCCGCCAACGCCGACGAATTCATCCGGGCCCAGGCCAACGGGTATCGCCATGCCAACGTCGTCCGCGATTTCGTCCTGATGTTCAATCCTTCCTATCCCACCTTCACCGATACCCACATCCCGTGCTGGGTCAATCGGACCGACGGATTCTGCCCCGGCAACGCCTGGTATGACCCCGCCGACGCCGGATCTCCGACGGGATATTCGATCAACTTCTGCCGGACCGGCGGCGCGTCTCCCAACACCGCCTGGACGAGCGTCATCTACCACGAATTCGGCCACCACCTCGTTCGGGCAGCCGGAAGCGGGCAGGATCAATACGGCGAAGGGACCGGTGATTGCATGAGCGTCATCATCCTCGACGACCCCCACGTCGGCCTCGGTTTCTTCGGCACCTGCGACGAAGCCGGCACGCTGCGATCCGCCGACAACGCCATGCAGTATCCGTGCAGCAGCGGCGCCCACGCCTGCGCCCCGCTGCTGGCCGGCTGCATCTGGGATACGCGCAACGAACTGATCGTCACCGAGCCGGTCGATTACCGGAATATCCTCGGCAATCTCATGGTCAACAGCATCCTGTTGCACACCGGTTCCTTGATCAACCCCCAGATCACCATCGACTGGCTCACCCTCGACGACGACGACGAGACCATCTTCAACGGCACGCCGCACTATCCGGAAATCTGCGCCGGATTCGGCGCCCACAACATGACCTGTCCCGCCCTGCAACAGGTCGCCTTTTCCTATCCTCAGGGTCTCCCGCCGCTGGTCGCCCCCAATCAGACGACCCCCGTGGCGGTCAACATCTCGCCCGTCTCCGGCAATCCCTTCCCGGGCTCGGGCACGCTCGCCTATCGACTCGAACCGATGGGGCCGTTTTTCGCCACGGCCATGAACGAGGTCAATCCCAACGAATACCTGGCCACGCTTCCGGCGGCCAACTGCCCCAAGACGATTCAATACTACTTTCGCGTGCAGCTCCTGGAAGGCGGATTCGCCTCCGATCCTCCGAATGCCCCGGCCGGGCTCTACACGACCGTGGCCGCCCAGGCCGTTTCCACGCTGGTTGAACTCGACTTCGAGGTCGATCCCGGCTGGACCGTTTCCAGCACGGTCACCGACGGCGCCTGGGACCGCGGCGTCCCGGTCGCCTGCAACCGCGGCGATCCCCCGCAGGACTTCGACGGCTCCGGCCAATGCTGGCTGACCGACAACAGCGCCGCCAGCGCCTGCAACAGCGACGTGGACAGCGGCGTCTCCACGCTCACTTCGAACGTGATGGACCTCTCCGGTCTCGACCAGCCGCGCGTGCGCTATGCCCGGTGGTTTTCGAACGTCCTGGGCAGCGCCCCCGAGACCGATACCCTCGTCGTCGAGATTTCCTCCAACGGCGGCGCATCGTGGACCAACCTCGAAACCGTCGGCCCGACGACCGGCAGCCCCAACGGCCAGGTCACCGGCGGCTGGTTTCTCCGCGAGTTCGTTGCCCCCGCGGCCGCCCAGTTCCGGATTCGATTCACCGTCGAGGACACCAATCCGCAATCCATCGTCGAGGCGGCCATCGACGCCTTCGCTGTGAGCCACTTTCTTTGTCTCGTCTGCGACGCGGCCACCGGCGACCTCAACGGCGTCGACGGCCCCAACGGCGCGGACCTACAGCTCTACATCGACGGCATGCTGGGCGCGCCGACCGATCCGCAGATCTGCGCCGGCGACTTCAACGGCAATCTGACGCTGGACGTCGGCGACACGAGCGGTCTGGTCGACGCGATCCTCGCCGGTCCGTAGGCCTGTGTCCCGCGCTGTCGCGTTGACAGGCGATTGATCGATCGCTAGCGTGAGCCCGCGTCACGAATGCGCCAGGTGAAAGCCGTCGCGCGGCGCGACGCGGTCACGAAGGCGAACCGGTTAGCCGCACATTGAGCATTCTTGTCGCCACCCTGCTTGCGATTTACGGTCTGAGCGTCCTTTCGCTTTGCTTCAATGTCTGGAAGACGGCCCGGCTGCTGCGGTCGCCGCAGTCGTCGGTCGCCGCATCACAATCGAAAGGCCCGCTTCCGTCGCTCGACGTCGTCATTCCCGTCAAGGACGAAGTGGATCACATCGGCGCCTGCATTCAGTCGGTTCTCGCCCAGGATTATCCGATCCGCCGCGTCATCGTCGTCAACGATCGTTCGACCGATCAGACCGCCGAAGTCGTCGACGAAATCCAGCGACGCCATGATCGGGTCGAACGGGTAGACGTTGACGACCTTCCCCACGGCCAGTACGGAAAGCCGCATGCCCTCCACGTCGCTTCGTCGCGATACGCCGCCGACCTCCTCGCCTTCGTAGACAGCGATTTCCAGCTCGCCCCGAATTGTCTGCGGACGCTCGTCGGTCAACTCCGCGCCCGGTCCCTCGACTGGCTCGCGGTGATGGGTCGACCCGAGTTGTCCCATTTCTGGGAGCGGCTGCTCGTGCCCCTGCTGGGGGCCGTCACCTACGCCTGGTACGACCCGCGGAAAATCGCCGACCCGAAATGGCCCGACGCCATCGGCAGCGGCTTTTTACTCGTCCGCCGCGAACGCTACGAGCAAATCGGCGGACACGGCGCCGTCGCCGCCGCCTACGACGAGGACAGCGAGATCATGCGCGTCGCCAAGCGCGCCGGCCACCCCATCGCCTACGTCCTGACCCCCGGGCTTTTCACCCTGCGGATGTACGGCAGTTTCCAAAGGACCGCTCGCGGCATCTCGCGGACCTTCATCGGCGGGCTCAAGACGCTTCCGCGCTTTGCCGTGACCATCGGCGCCCTGAATTTCGTCTCGCTCGTGCCGTTCGGCCTGGTCGCGCTGCTGGTCGTCCTGCGCTGGCTCGGCGTGCCGGTTCCCTGGGAGCCGGGCTGGTGGGGATGGATAGCGCTCCATCTGGCCGCGGCGACGGCCCTGGCCCAACTGATCTACGCCGGCGCCGGCGGACCGCGCCGCTACGCCCTGCTGCATCCGCTGGGCGCCGCCGTGTTGATCGGAATCTGCATCCGCGCCGCCGGCCACCTGCGCCGCGGCCGGGCCATCGAATGGCGGGGAACGTC
>Ga0302046_10001701_pt1 | contig 20612 bp, 16 predicted proteins | sample RVTome_11_FD_200261 | JGI IMG/M metagenome (GOLD analysis project Ga0302046, IMG submission 200261) | Soil microbial communities from uranium-contaminated site in the Upper Colorado River Basin, Wyoming, United States - RVT147D111 (version 2) ...
CCGAGCTGTCAGGCTGGTCGCTGTCCGTCGTGCTGATGCTGCCGCTGGGGTGGCTGGCTGTGCGTGCGGTCAACAACGAAGGGCTGCCCTTCCCCGAGGAAGGCAGGCGGTCCCCGCGCTGGTTGCTCCGCGATATTTTGGATTTGCGCCAGGCACTACAGGAGTCAGAGAGTCGGGTGGCGGCGCTGCACGACCGGCTGGGACTATTGACCGCGATCCGGCGCCAAATCGTCCGGGCGGATGACTCGATCGATCTGCTGGCGCGGGTGTGCCAGCAGCTGACGGCGACTGGGCCCCTCGAAGCCTGCTGGGTCGGGTTGCTCTCGGAGAACGGACTGGAATCCGTCGCCCGGTCGGGGCAGCCAGCCAGGGGGGCGCCTTCGTACAACCCCTTGTCGACCATCGGAGAAGTCGCCCAGCAGCTGGAGGCCGCTTCCTTTGAGAGCGGTCTTCGCGGCCTGCGTCGGTTGGTGGAGGTGCATCCCCTGCATCACACCATCCGCCAGGTCGTGGTTGGGGATTGGCAATCATTCCCGCTGCGCAGTGCCGAACGTGCGATCGGTATGCTTGTCGTGTACAGCGATAGGACTGAGATGCCGCCGGGGGATGTAGCGCTGCTCGAGGGCGTGGCGGAGGACCTTGGTTATGGCCTGATCCGTCTAGAACTGCAGGAGCAGCGTTCCCGACGCGTCTCGGAGCTCGAAGCAGTGCGCGAGGCGATGAGCGAGCTGCTATCCGAACACTCGCTGGCGGATTTGCTGGATCGTGTCAGTCTGCGCGCCGTTCAGCTACTGGCGGCCGAATGCGCTGAAATCTACCTTGTCAATGAGGGTGCGCTGACTGCGTTTCCGGCCGGTAGGGCCGGCCGTGACCTCGAATCCACTGAGTTCGAACGGGTTCAGGCGCTCACGCACCAAATCGTGCGCACCGGTCTGACCGACCGTCTGGCGGCTGGGGGGCCGGGGTCGGGAGAACGCGGGCAGGCCGCATTGGTCGGCGTCCCGCTCAAGTGGAAGAGCCGTGTGATCGGGGTGCTGCTGGCGATTCGGCCCCCAAGCAAACCGTTCGAAAGCGGCAGCGTAGAGTTGATGCAAGTGTTCGCTGATCAAGTTTCGCTGGCGCTTGAAAATGCCAGGCTGATCGAGACCGAACGCCAGCGATCGGCGCAATTGGAAATGTTGCGCCAGGCCAGCCTGAGCCTGACATCGAGCCTGGAGCTCGAAAACGTGCTCGAGGCTATTCTCGAGCAGGCGTTGAAGGTTGTGGATGCATTCGATGCCCATATCTTCTTATATGACGGGGAACGGTTGCATTTCGGTGCCGCATTGTGGGCTAGCGGAGCCCAGCGGGCCCCATTCTCCGCGCCAAGGCCCGACGGCTTGACGGCGACCGTTGCCCAGCGAGGCGAGCGCGTTGTCGTGGCCGACGCCCGCGACCATCCGATTTTTGCCTCGGCCGATTGGACCTGGGACGGGGCGATTGTCGGACTTCCGCTCAAGGTCGGCGGCGAGGTGCTGGGCGTGATGAATCTGGCCTTCGACGTGCCTCACGAGTTCAGTCAGGACGAGCTTCATTTTCTCGAGCTGCTGGCCGACCAGGCAGCGGTGGTGCTCGAGAATGCCCGCTTGTTCGACCGGATGGCGGCCGAGCGGCGCCGCTTGCGGCTGTTGTACGACGTGTCGCGCGAGCTGACCGCCTCGCTCGATCCGGAAGCTTTGCTGCAGCGGGCGATCGAGCTGACGACGACCTACCTGGGCGGCATGATGGGGGGCGCCATCGAGGTGGACGAGCCCAGTGGCACTATGACCCTGGTGGGCCTGGCTGGCCTGCCGCTTGAGCGGCTGCGGCAGATTGACGAGGCCACCGCTATGCGAATTGGCAAAGGCTTCGTCGGCTGGATTGCCGAGCAGAAGGAAGCTGCCTTCTCCGCCTCGGTCAATGACGACCCCCGGTGGCTGGCGGTGTCCGGTGTTGATGATGATGTGCGCAGCGCTATGGCGGCCCCGGTTTTCGTGGGCGGCGACCTGCGGGTGGTGATGGCGATCTTCCACCGTGAGCCGGCCGTCTTCGATGAAGAGCATCTTGAGCTGCTGGTCGCAATCTGCCGCCAAATTGGTGTGGCCCTATCCAACGCCGAGCGCTACCGGCAGGTGGAGCGGCGGCTGGCGGAACGCACTGCTCTGCAGCAGGTGGCGCAGGTGATCGGCAGCCGGCTGGAAATGGACTCGCTGCTGGAAGCCATCGTCGATCAGGTGAGCAAGGTGCTGGGTTACCCAGTGGTTGATATCACCTTGGTCGAAGATGACGAACTCGTCATGCGGGCGCGCGAAGGACCCGGCGAAGTCGGCCGGATTCGGATGGCCCTGAACGAGGGCGTGATCGGTAGAGTGGTCCGCACTGGAAAGCCGGACTTCGTTCCCGATGTGTCCGTCGACCCAGACTACGTCGGCTTTGAGCCACAAGCCTCGACCGAAATCGCTGTTCCGTTGCACAAAGGCGGCGTGGTCATAGGGGTGCTCAACGTCGAGGCCTTTGAGCCGGGCGGGCTGGGCGAAGAAGATCTGCGCCTGCTGATGCTGGTGGCTGATCAGATATCGATCGCTATCGAAAACGCAGCGCTATACGATCGATTGCGGCAGCATTCCGCCGAACTGGAGGCGATGGTCGATGCGCGAACGGCGGAACTGCGCAAAGCCCTTAACCAGGCCAGGGAAGCAGACCGGCTCAAGACCGATTTTGTCACCGATGTCTCCCACGAGTTGCGCACGCCGTTGAGCAACATCCAGCTCTACATAGATTTGTTGGCTCAGACGGAGCCAGAGCGGTACCCAGAGTACCTGGAAACGCTGCGCCGCGAAGCCGACCGATTGGCGGCCTTGATCGAGGACCTGTTGTCCGTCTCCCGGTTGGACGCCGGCAGTGTCGAGCTGCAGTTTCGCGAACTGGATCTCAATACACTGTCGCAGGCGTTGGTACGTGATCGCGAGCGGTTGTTCTCCGAACGTGGCCTTGATTTGGTCTGGCAACCCAGCGCCGATGGTGTGCGGGTCAGGGCCGACGAACAGCTTCTGTCTCAGGTGATCGCCAATCTGATGACCAATGCCATGAACTACACGCCGCGCGGCGGCCGCGTGCTCGTCCGGGCCGAGAACGGCGAGCCGGGTTGGGCCACACTGGCGGTGGAGGACAGCGGGTTGGGCATCCCGGACAACGAAATGGGGCTGCTGTTTGCCCGGTTCTTCCGCGGCTCGGCCAGCCGCAAGATGGGCAACCCCGGCACCGGCCTCGGGTTGGCGATCTGTCACGAGATCGTGGAGCGTCATGGGGGGCGGATTGCCGTCGAGACCAAGCCCGGCAAGGGCAGTTGCTTCACCATCTGGTTGCCGGCGGTGGGTCCGGATCAGCCGGCAGGTTGACCCGGCCGCTGGGATGTGACCCAAAACCTGACCGCCCTGGGAGCCGGTCCGGCCGCGAGAAGACATAAGCCAGAGCTTTCGGCGCCGCTTTGCTCGGCGAAACCACCAGTACACCAACGCCGCAGACTCCTGGCGGTTGCCGAAGTTTCACTGATGTCGTGACGCAGTTGGCAGGGGAGGCCGAGCGCAACCCTCCTGTCATTGATAGGAGGCGGCGGGGCAAGGCGGAAGGGCGGGATTGGTCCGGGCTCGGGGGGAGGGGAGCCGCGGAATGCCGGCCTCGGTCCCTCCCTGGCGGCGAGCATGGATGGGCGCCGCCAGGTAACTTGGGGGCAGCGTAGGCTACGTTACTGCTAGCACCCGGTAGATCGGCTCGAGGTCCACGTTCTCCAAAACCAATGTGAGGAAGGTCTCGAGCTTCTCGGCCTGGCCCAAGCGCGTCTTGCCGAAGGTGCGCTCGATGCGTTCGACTGTTTCCATGGTGTTGGTTCCAACCAGCAGCACGGGCACGCCCAGCTCTTCCGCTTGCTGCAGAATCAGCGGACTGGGGTGCAGGTTGCCGGTCAGGATCAGCGCGGCCGTCGAGGTTTCCAGCGCCGCCAATTGAATATCACTGCGGTCACCGCCAGTGATGACCGCTTTATGCTGCTGGCGGCGGAAGCGGGATAGGGCGGCTTCGGCGCTCATCGCCCCAACGGTGAAGGTCTCGATCAGGGTATCCAAGTCATCCTGGTCCGTCAGAACCTGGGCCTCGAGCAGTTCGATCAACTCCGTCAAACTGAGCGCGGCCAGGCGTGGCTTGTTAGGCAATTGGCCAAGGACATCGATCCCGTGGCGTTCGAGGAACGGGATTGCATACTCGGTTACGAATTTTCTGGCGCCGTCTGGTACATGATTGAAGACCACGCCCAGCAGTTGCTCCTGCAGCCGGAACTGCGCAGTCAGTGCGTCATCGACGATTTCCATCTCGCCGCGGTACTTGACGACCACCAGTACCGGGGCGCCCAATGATTGGGCAACATTCAGGTTCGACAGGCCCATAGCGTAGCCTTCGCGCAAGCTGGCGCCGCCTTCCAACAGCAAGATTTCCTTGCCTTCCGCAACTTGTTCGGCGGCCTGGCGGATGGTTTGCAGCAGGAACTCACCATTGTCATCCTGCAGGCGTAGGCGCAGCCGCTCGCCGGTGACGACGACCGGCGCCAACTTCGCCAGATCGGCCTCCAATCCCAGAATGCGCTGGACGAAGGCGGCGTCTTCATCGGCCAAGGCGCCGTCGGGCGTGCGCCATGGCTGGGTGCTGAGCGGCTTGAGATATGCGAGCTTCTTGCCCTGGTCCTGCAAGTGCTTGCCCAGCGCCAGGCAGAATGCGGTCTTGCCTGAGTACGGTTCCACGGAGGTGATGTACAGGGCTTTCATCGGCTTTCTCCCATGCTCTCGTCGGAGGCGCCTCGGGCGGATTCGTCGGGGTTGATCAAGACCAGCCGCATGTCGAGCGCCAGCCCACCCTCGCCGCGTTCGTAGACAACGTACGGGTTGATATCGAGTTCGGCGATCTCGGGGAAATCTTGGACAAGCTGACCGATACGCAGCAGCGTATCGACAATGGATTCCTGGTCGACGGCCGGTTCGCCGCGCACCCCATCCAACAGCGCCCTGGCCCGGATCTCCCGGATCATCTCTTCGGCCTCGGCCCGCGAGAACGGCGCGATGCGGAAAGCGACGTCGCGCAGTGTTTCGACATAGATCCCGCCCAGACCGAAAGTAACCAGCGGGCCAAACTGTGGGTCACGGTTCATGCCGATCAGCACTTCGAGCCCAGAAGAGGCCATCTTCTGCACCAGGCAGCCCCATAACCGGGCCTCCGGCAGGTAGCGCTGGGCGCGGTACGTGATCAGATCGAAGGCATCGCGCACCTGGCCGGCGTCGCGCAAATCGATCCGCACACCGCCGACGTCGGTCTTGTGCAGAATATCCGGCGAGGCGATTTTGAGAACCACTGGATAACCCAAATCGCCGGCGATTTCGACCGCTTCGTCGGCGTTGGCGGCCAGTCTGGCCGGCGGGATATCGATCCCATAGGCCGTCAGAATTGCCTGCGACTCGGCGTCGCCAACGGTGACGCGGCCCTCGGCCCGAGCCTTGGCCAGAACCTGGCGGACGGCCCCAGCATCCCCTTCGATCGACTCAAATGTGGGGACGGGTTGGGCCTGGTATTCCTTGTAGGTCAACATGGCGCTCAGCACCAGCGCGGCCCGCTCGGGGTAAGGGAAGTTGGGCACGCCGTGGGCTTGCAGTAGGTCGGTGCCCTGCTTGATGCGGGCTTCACCCATGAAGCAGGCCAGGATGGGAATGTCGACTTTCTCAACTTGCTTCAGGATGATCTGCGCGGTGGCCTCAATTTCGGTCATCGCTTGTGGGGTCAGGATGACAATGATGGCGTCGACGGAAGATTCGGAGACAACCTGCTCGAGCGCAAACCGATACCGTTCGGCGCGGGCGTCGCCGAGCACATCGACCGGGTTGGAAGCGCTGGCGGCATCGGGCAGTTCGGCCTCCAGCCGGCGGACGCATTCCGGGCTGAGCTCGGCCAGGCGCAGGCCGGCGCGCTCGAGAGCGTCGGTTACCAGGATGCCGGGACCACCGGCGTTGGTCACGATTGCCACCCGTCCCCCGCGCAGCGCCGGCATGTAGCCGAACCCCAGAGCGAAGTCAAACATGGATTGAAGTGTGTCGGCCCGTAAGACGCCGGCCTGGCGGAAGGCGGCGCCGTAGGCTTGTTCGGAGCCGGCCAGCGAGCCGGTGTGCGAGCTGACCGCTCGCGAACCGGCCTGGGTGATGCCCGATTTGAGGGCGACGATGGGCTTCTTCTTGGACACTTGACGGGCGGTTTCAATGAATGCCTGTCCGTCGGGTAGGCCTTCGACATACATCAGGATGACATTCGAGTTTTCGTCGTCGGCCCAGGCATGTAACAAGTCGACCTCGTTGACATCGGCCTTGTTGCCGAGCGAGACGAACTTGCTCATCCCTAATCGGCCGGCCATCGCCCAGTCGAGAATGGCCGTCCCCAGCGCCCCGGACTGCGACATGAAGGCCATCGGGCCCTGCGGCGGCATGCCGGCCGAGAAGGAGGCGTTCAGCGGCGTGAAGGTATCGATCACGCCCAAGCAGTTGGGGCCGACCAGACGGATACCGTGGCGATCGGCGATCTCGACCAGCTCCAGCTCACGCTTGAGCCCCTCGCGACCCGCCTCACGGAAGCCGGCCGTGATGATGATGGCCGACTTCACACCTTTCTGGCCGCAGGCCTCGAGCGCCTCAGGCACGACCTGGTAGGGGATCACGATCACCGCCAGCTCGACCGGTCCCTCTACCTCGGTCACATCGGCGTACGCCTTCATGCCTAGGATCTCATCGGCTCCCGGGTTGATGGGGTAAACCACACCGCCGGCCTCGACAAAACCGCCCTCCACCAGGTTCTTCAGGACGGCGTGGCCCAATTTATGCGGTGAGGTGGAGGCGCCAATGACGGCGATCGATTTGGGTGTGAAGAATGCTTCAATACGCAAGGCCCAGATTCCCCTTAGGGCAGCAATGGATTAGGTTGTGTTCGGCGTCCCGGTTCATCGACGGCGGCCACGCGTTGCGCCACAGGCGCATAACTCGTGCGGTGGACCGGCGACGGGCCGAGCCGCTGCAGCGCCTGGCGGTGGAGCTCGGTGGCATAGCCTTTGTGCCGTCCCAACTCGTACCCCGGGTAGCTGGCAGATAGGGCCGACATCCAGCGGTCGCGGGTCACTTTGGCCACGATCGAGGCCGCCGCGATCGAGAGTGAGCGGTCCTCGCCATAGGCCAGCGATGTCTGAGGCCGCTCATCCTCCGGCAGCAGCAAGTAGTCGATCAAGAGATGAGCCGGCTGCAACCGCAAGCGGGAAAGCGCCCGGGTCATGGCCAGCCGTGTCGCCGGCAGCAGGCCCAAGGCGTCAATTTCGTGGTGGCTGGCGGCGCCCGCCGACCAGGCCAGGGCTGTCCCTCGAATCTGCCGCATGGCCTCGAGCCGCTGAGGGTGCGACAGCTTCTTCGAGTCCAGCACTCCGGTCAGTCCGTCCTCCAGCTGGCGTTGGTTCGTTGGCAGGACGACAGCGGCAGCGACCACCGGCCCGGCCAGCGCCCCCCGGCCGGCCTCATCCAGGCCGGCCACCAGGGTGACGCCAGCCTTCCACAAGCCAAGCTCCAGCTCCAACTCAGGCCGTTTGGGCGCTGGCAGGCCTATACCTCCCTCGTAAATGATTGTAGCGAATGCGAAACAAGTCCGTGAACATGGCCACCGAGTCGGGCATGATTCGGACCCGGCTGCCGGGATTGAAATACCAGGGAATGGGAATTTCGACGATCCGGTAGCCGCGACGTTGGGCAACAAACAGCAGTTCAACATCGAAAGTCCAGCCTTGGAGGGTCTGGACGGCGAACACGTCATCGGCCACCGGGCCGGCGAAGCACTTGAAGCCGCATTGGGTATCGTCAATGCCGGGGATGGCGAGCAGGCGGACCAATGTGTTGAAGGCGCGGCCTACCAGGTGGCGATAGGCGGGCTCATGATAGCGGACGGCGCCGGGGACCTCGCGGGAGGCGATGGCGATATCGACTCCGGTCAGTTGCGGGGGCAGAAACCGGTCCACCTGCTCGATCGGCATCGACAGGTCGGCATCGCAAATGAAGCGGTATTGGCCGCTGGCGGCCAGCATGCCGCGCTTGACGGCCAGTCCCTTCCCCGGCCTATCGACCGTCAGCACCTGCATTGTGGGGTCATCGGAGGCGAACTGGCGGGCGATGACGGCAGTGGCATCGCTCGAGCCGCTGTCGACAACAATCAGCTCACTCGAATACGGGCGCGAGTCCAGGAAGGCACGCACCTGGGGCAGGGTGCCCGGCAGCCGAGATTCTTCGTTGTGGGCAGGGATGACGATGGATAGGAATGGTGGCAAGGGTGGCCCCGTGCTGGGCTACGGCAGCGTATTGGCGAAGATGACGGCGGCGCCCACGATCACCACCAGGATCTCCATCAGGAGCAACAGCCCGAGTACCAGCCATTGCGACCGGCTGAAGCCCAACCGGCCACGAGCGCCCATGCGCGCCGCCGGCGAGTCCTCTAGGCGGAAGGGATCGGCGTCGCTCGGCGGCGCCTCCGGCAGATCGAACAGATCGTCAATCGACTCGTCTCGCTCAGCCTCCGGCTCGGTCTCGGGCAAGGGCGGGTGGAGGATCAGTTCGGTCAAATCATCGACATCTTCGCGGTCCATGATCTGCTGGAACTTGAACAGATTGCTGGCGAAATGCTCAAAGGCGTCGGCGTGGATTATGCGTACAGCCGGCTGGGCCGTGTCGATATGGGTCCGCGGATTGGTGATCGCGATCACCGGCTCGACTTCAGGCAGAGGCACGCCTTGCCGCTGTAGGTAGGCGTGGACCGCCTGGGCGTAGGAAATCGCAAGAGACTGCATGTTGGGGCGGGTCTTCTTGAAGCGCCGGCCGCGGCTGGAGAAGGCCAGCCATTCTTCGCCGCGGGCCCGGAACACGCCGCGTTTGTCGGTCGTCAGGATCGTCCGCACGCCCTGCGGTCCGATCAGAATGAGTGGAACGATTAGATCGCTGCCTGGCAGGGGGACGTTGCGCAGCAGGACATGCTCGTCGTCCAGGTGGCGCTGCAAGCGGTCGGTGAACGCTTCTTGCGCACGCATTTCACCATACCAGCCCAGGCCGTGTGCCAGCGTAGCCTGCAGCCGGTCGGCCAAGCTGATTTCGCCGTCTTGGTCCCGAAACTTAGAGCGCTCGATGACTCTCATAGCTGTCCCATGCTGGCAAGTTTGTGCTGGCGCTGGCTGGAATCGGGCCCGCGGTGCGCGGCGCCGCCTGGATCCGATCATCCAGATAATAGCCGACAAGCTCGAGCGTACCGGCCAGGCTCCAACTCCGGAAACGATCCAACGTTCCGGCGGGCAAACGCTCGGCGAGAATGCGGTCGATCACGGCTGGTGTGTCCAACTGGCGAGCGAAGGCCTCGGTCGACAAACCCAGCCGGTCAGCGAAGACCTCCAGCGTGCGGATCCGCCCATTGGCGCTCACCTGCTCGGCCAGATGATCGCGCCAGGCAATCAGATCGCCGTCCGTCAGGAATGGAAGCCAATGCTTTGGCTCGGCTTGCAGCAAGAGGTCGTCAAGCCGAGCCGGAAGCGCCGTTTGGTCCAACCGGTCCAGATGGGCGCGCAGCAAGTTGTGCTCGACCAACCGTTGATGAAAACCGGTGCCAAAGGGGGGCTGTCCGAAGGCAGGTTGAAAGACGATCGAAATCCAAAGCTGGTCGAGCCATAAATGCGACAAATAGCCGGCCAGGAAGGCGGCCTGGTCGGCCGGACATTGGTGCGGCCGAGCCAGAACGGGATGTTGCGCCAACAAGCGCAGGTGAGCTGGACGCCGGTTGCGCAGCGGGACTTCAAAGAAATGGGTGGCTGCCCGCTGGAGACCGGCCAAGCCCCCGGCATCGGGTGCCGTGCTGCCGAACAGGAAAGCGGCCCGCTGCCGCGCCAGGATGCGCCGGCTAGCCGCCGGCAATTCATGGCTGGCCAGCACCTGCTCACAGAGCGCGATATGACTGAAAGGGGTCGGCACAGCCGCATTATAAGCCGAGCACCTAGCGTGACCAAACCGTGCCTGCGGTACCCCGGCTATAATGCCATCATGCCTGCTCAATTCCGCCTGCGACGAGTGCATCCAACGCTTCTGCTGGCGCTGTGCCTGTTGCTAGCCTTCGGTGCTAGCCGTGGCCACGCCCAGCAGGAGCGCTCGGTGCTCTTGCTGCAAGCCAGCGGTCCGTTGACACCGGCGATGGCCGAGTACCTGGACCGCGGACTGGCCCAAGCTGAGCAGAGCGGGGCTGAGGCGCTGATCTTCCAGCTCGATACCCCCGGCGGGTCGGTCGATTTGATGAACCGGATGGTGCAGTCCATTCGGGCCAGCCAGGTGCCGGTCGTGGTTTACATTGCTCCGCGCGGGGCGATCGCCGGCAGCGCCGGCACGGTGCTGACGCTGGCTGGCCACGCCGCCGTGATGGCACCGGAGACAGCCATTGGTGCGGCCAGCCCGGTAGGGGGCAGCGGGGAGGATCTGGGCGAGACCCTTGAAACAAAAACTAAGGAAATCTTGAAAGCCACCGCGCGCGGCCTGGCGGCCAGACGAGGTGCAGAGGCGGTTGCGCTGGCGGAAGCCACAATCGATGAGGCCAGGGCGGCTTCGGCCGAGGAAGCGCTCGAGGCGGGACTGATCGATCTGGTAGCCGACGATATTGACCAACTGCTGGAGGGTCTGGACGGGCTGATGGTCGAGATGCCCGACGGGGCGCGGCAGTTGCGGACGGACGGCGCCAACATCGTCGTGGTCGAACAGACTCTGATTGAACGGCTGCTCCAAGCGCTGACCAACCCAACCCTGGTGTTCTTACTGCTGACCATCGGCGTGCAGGCCATCTTGATCGAACTCTCGAGCCCTGGTGGCTGGGTGGCCGGAGTGATCGGCGTAACAAGCCTGGCGCTGGCCAGCTATGGCCTCGGCATTCTGCCGGTCAACTGGTTTGGTTTGATCTTCATCGGGATGGCCTTTGTGTTGTTCTTGCTTGAGATTAAGGCTGCCGCCCACGGTGCATTGGCGGCCGCCGGCGTCGTATCGTTGATTGCCGGAGCTCTGGTGCTGTTCAACACACCGGGCACGCCCGCCTTTCTTCGGGTTTCCATAGGTTCGGTGGTGACGGTCGCCCTGGCGACGGCGGGGTTGTTCGCCTTTATCGTTACATTCGCCCTGCGAGCGCAGCGCCAACCTGTGAGCGTCGGTCCCGAGGCGCTGGTAGGCCGCACCGCCACCTGCCGCACCCGGCTCGATCCCGAAGGCAAAGTGATGGTCGCCGGCGAACTGTGGCAGGCGCGGCTCGAGCCGTCGGAACCAGCGCAGGAGGCCGGCAAGATTGTGGAGATTGTTAGTGTTGAGGGCCTGCGGTTGAGGGTGCGGCCGGCTTCCGACCACGTTGGTTGACTTGCCTTTCACCACCTTGTACACTTGCCGCGCAGCCTGCAAGCGCTGAGGAGGACTGTATGGCATCATCCTTCCGCCTAATCGAACGCGGCGGCCCCAACCCTGGTGAGATCTTCGAGCTGGCAAAGGACTCGCAGACTATGGGCCGGGATGTCACCAATGACATCACGCTGGCCGACGCCGAAGTCTCGCGCCAACACGCCCGCATCAGCCGGACGCCAGGCGGCTACGTGTTCGAAGACTTGGGCTCGACCAACGGCACCTTTGTCAATGGAGAGCGTTTGGTGGCGCCGCGGGTACTCAACCCCGGCGACCTGATCGGCCTTGGTGAAAACGTCACGCTGACTTTCGAAGCGACTTCAGGCGAAGCAGCGGCGACAGTAATGGCCGGAGCCGGTCAGACCCCACCTCCGCCAGCGGCCGCACCCCCGCGCCCGCCGACTCCGCCGGCCCAGGCGGCTGCACCGCCGCCGCCACCTATGGCGCCACCGACGGAGGAAGATGGACGCCGTCGCTGGATCTTCGCCGGCTGTGGCTGTCTGCTGTTGCTGGTGGTATGCGGTGGGTTCTTATGGTTCATGGACGCAAACTACCCGGACATCTTGTACTATCCACTGACTGCCTTGGGCATCGGCTTCTGATCGCCGACAGCACCGCGTGCTACCGGGGACGGGCTTGCCCGTCCCTTTTTTCATCCCGAGCGAAGGGAGGCGGTTGATGGTTGCCCATATTCCGATGGAAGCAAGCAAGCGCCTGGCGCTGGTAGCCCACGACAACTGCAAGGAAGATCTGCTCGCCTGGGCCCAAGCCAACCGCTCGGCCCTGCAAGGGCACGAGCTGTACGCAACCGGCGGCACCGGTTCCTTGCTCGAGCGTGAGCTAGGTCTGTCCATCCAGCGGCTGCTGAGTGGCCCGTTGGGCGGTGACCAGCAGCTCGGCGCCCGCATCGCCGAAGGTGGGATCGATGTGCTCGTGTTCTTCTGGGACCCGTTGGAACCCCAACCACACGATCCGGACGTCAAGGCGCTGCTGCGGCTGGCCGTGCTGTACAACATTCCGACCGCCAGTAACTGGTCGTCGGCCGAGTTCTTGCTCACCTCACCGCATTTTTCGCAGGTCTACCAACGCCGTCTGGCCAACCTCGGGGCCCGGATTGGCCGTTGAATGCCGGATGATAGGTGGGCGCGCAAGTTCGGTCTCAAGGCCGGCCAGCGGCTGTTGTTGATCGATTGTCCGGCCGCCGAGCGCGCCATCCTGCTGCAATCCTTGCCCGAAGCGGCTCAAGTGGATGACCGGGCCGAAACCGGAGTCATGTATGAGCAGATCTTGTACTGGCCCCGGCACACAACTGGCCTGGCAGACCGGCTGCGTCGAATGGCGCGGTTGATTGTGCCCGATGGCGCCATCTGGCTGGTCATCCCCAAGCGGTCGTTCCAGGAAGACTTTGGTGTAACCATGAGCTGGGACCAAATGCAAGCGGAGGCGTTGACGACCGATTTGGTTGACAACAAGACGGCCACCTACTCCCTACAAACGTACGGCACGCGCTTTGTTATCCGCCGCTCTGCCCGGCCCCTGGGGGGCGGGTGACCACCCCAGCGCTGGAGCGGGCCAAGCGTCGTCTGGCCCAGGTGGACCACTGGCACTCCCAACAATTAAGGACGGTCCCCGATCGGAGGCAGCGGCGTGCAGATTGGGCAGCCAGCGTCCGGCGTGTGGCGGTCTTGCTGGCGGCGGTTGCTGAATGGCTGATCGACGCCAGCAGTACGCTGGCAGGTGCGCTGGTCGAATCGGTGGATTCGACCGTTGGTTGGTTGGCCAGCCTTGTGCTGGCGCCAGTTGAACTGCTGTTTTCGGTCCCGTACGCCGGCCGGGCGCTTGGTTGGCTCTGGCGGGTAGGGCTGACACTGGCCTGGGCAGGGATCCGATTGCCGCTGGGATTGCTGGCCCTGGTCGGTGTGCTGCCGCGGATGCGGCTACGGCTGCTGGTGCTGACGGCGCCGGGGGTAGACCAGCAACGGCAGCTCGATGCCATCCAGTTCGCCGACCAGGTTCTAAAGGCCGAAGCCAACGTGCAGCTGGTGCCGGTTGGCCCGTTCCAATTGGACTTCCCGCTGGCGGCGGCCAGCCCAGACACCAGCGGCTGGCTGTCGATTAGTCTGTCCGGGGAGAGGCTTCCCCGGGTCGGTTGTGCGCTGGACGCCTTCGGCGAGGACCTTGGCCCGTGGGGAGGACACGCTGAACGGCTTGCTCTGCGGGCCCATCCGCGCGGCGCATTTCGCCGGGTGACCGGCTGGGGGGCTCCGCTCAGCGTGATCACGGTGGGCCAGGTTGACGACGGCCGTCTGGCCGGCTGCTCGCTCGGCCCGTTGCTGGACTACGTCACGCTGGCCGCCGACCATCCCGTGTGCCTGCTGCACGAAGTGTGTCATGCCTTGAACTTGCCCCACAGCGACCTGCCCCGGAATGTGATGAACCCCACCTGTGGTGGGGTCCATCTGATTCGTTGGCAGGTGGCGCTGATCAGGCTTTCGCGTCACCTGACGTGTTGGTGATCAGGCCGCCTCGGCGGCGGGTTCCGGGCTCAGACGGCGGAAGATGAGCCCGTCATCACCCCGATCGACCTCGACAGTGTCTCCGGGCTGGAGTTCGCCCCCGATCAACTGGAGGGCCAGCGGATCCTGCAGCTCCCGCTGGATCGTCCGCTTGAGTGGACGCGCCCCGTAGACCGGATCGTAGCCGACATCGGCCAGATAGGCCCTGGCTGCCTCAGTCACTCGCAGTGACAAGTCGCGCTCTCGCAGGCGAGTCTGAAGTCGGCTCAGTTGGATGTCCACAATCTGCGCCAGGTCTTGGCGTGAGAGGCGGTCGAACACCACGATCTCATCCACCCGGTTGAGGAATTCGGGCCGGAAGTGTTGGGACAACAGGTCGCGGGCCTGGCGTTGGCTGACATCCTGTGAGCGCTCGACGTCGCTCCACAGCTCGGTGCCTAGGTTGCTGGTCATGATGACGACGCTGTTGCGGAAATCAACCGTGCGGCCCTGCCCGTCGGTCAGCCGGCCATCGTCCAGCAACTGAAGCAGGACATTGAAGATCTCGGGATGCGCCTTCTCGATTTCGTCGAGCAGCACCACGCTGTAGGGCCGGCGGCGTACTTGCTCCGTCAGCTGGCCGCCCTCTTCATAACCGACATAGCCGGGCGGCGCCCCGATCAGGCGCGACACTGTGTGTTTCTCCTGGTACTCGCCCATATCGATCCGGATCATGGCGGCCTCGTCATCGAACAAGAAGGCAGCCAAGGATCGAGCCAGCTCGGTCTTGCCGACGCCGGTCGGCCCCAGGAAAATGAACGAACCCAGCGGCCGGTTGGGGTCCTGCAAGCCGGAGCGTGAGCGGCGCACGGCGTTGGCCACCGCCGCCACGGCCGGGTGTTGCCCGACCACCCGCTGGTGCAGCCGGTCTTCCATTTGGAGCAGTTTCTCCATCTCGCCTTCGAGCAGCTTGGAAACCGGGATGCCAGTCCAGCGGGCCACGACCGTGGCCACGTCTTCGGCATCGACCTCTTCCTTGAGCAGGGCCCCTTGGGCTTGCAGCTCCTTGAGGCGGGCCTCATGGTCGGCCAGCTTGGTCTCGAGCTCGCGCAGCGTTCCGTAGCGCAGACGGGCGGCCTCCTCGAGGTCGGCGCGCCGCTCGGCCCGCTCGATCTCGAGCCGAGTTCGCTCGATATCCTGCTTGCTGGTGCGCAGTTCGAGGATCGCTTCCTTCTGAGTCGTCCAGCGGGCATGCAAGTGAGATGACTGCTCGCGCAAGTCGGCCAGTTCGGCTTCGATACGCGCCAGCCGGTCCTTGGAAGCCTGGTCCTTCTCCTTCTTGAGAGCTTCGCGCTCGATCTCGAGCTGCATGATCTGCCGGTCCACCTGGTCCAGCGCTTGGGGCTTGGAGTCGATCTCCGTGCGCAGCCGGGCGGCGGCCTCATCGATCAGGTCGATTGCCTTGTCCGGCAGGAAGCGGTCGCTGATGTAGCGGTGGGACATGGTGGCGGCGGCGATCACGGCGCTGTCCTGAATGCGCACGCCGTGATGGACTTCGTAGCGGTCCTTCAGGCCGCGCAGGATGCTAATTGTGTCTTCGACGCTTGGTTCGGTCACGAACACGGGTTGGAAGCGGCGCTCGAGGGCCGCGTCCTTCTCGATGTGCTTGCGGTACTCGTCGAGCGTCGTGGCGCCGATCATGTGCAGTTCGCCTCGAGCCAGCATCGGCTTGAGCATGTTGCCGGCGTCCATGGCGCCTTCGGCGGCGCCGGCGCCGACCACCGTGTGCATCTCATCAATGAACAACACGATTTCGCCAGCCGAGTCGGTCACCTCTTGGAGCACTGCCTTGAGGCGCTCTTCAAACTCGCCGCGGTACTTGGCGCCGGCGACAAGCGCAGCCAGATCCAACTGGATCAGGCGCTTGTTCTTCAGGCCCTCGGGCACGTCACCATTGACGATTCGCTGGGCCAGCCCCTCGACGATGGCGGTCTTGCCCACGCCGGGGTCGCCAATCAGCGCTGGGTTGTTCTTGGTGCGGCGAGACAAGACCTGGGTCAGCCGCCGGATCTCTTCATCGCGGCCGATCACCGGGTCCAACTTCCCTTGGCGGGCGGCCTGGGTCAGATCACGGCCGTAGCGCTCAAGCGGCTGGTAGGTGTCTTCCGGATTGGGTGTGACCACCCGCTGGGAGCCGCGAATCTTGTTGAGCGCCTTAAGGATGGCATCGGGCGCAACGCCGAAGCTGGTCAACCGATCGGCCTGTGGACCGCTGGCCAGTGCCAGCAGCAGGTGCTCGGTGGAAATGTACTCGTCCGTCATCGAACTGGCCCGCTTTTCGGCGTCGGCCAACAGGTCGCTGGTGGCGCGGCTCAGACCGATCTGTTGTGTTTGCCCCCGAACCTGCGGCATGGATTCGAGCTCGCGCTCCAGATCGGTGCGCAGCATCTCGGGGCTGCCGGCGATTTGCGTCAGGATAGCGGGGACAACCCCGTCGGCCTGGCGCACCAAAGCCAGCAGCACATGCTGTGGTTCGATGGCGTTGTGGTGCCGGTCCTCAGCCATGCGCTGGGCATCGAGCAAGGCGGCCTGCGCATTTTGTGTGTAACGTTCCAGTTGCATATTGCCTCCCATCACCAAGCGGTGGCGCCGCTACTTTGAGACAACCGCAGCGCTCCCGGTCGGTAGTACTTTCAAGTGTAGACCGTGAGCATATGACGCGGATTGGACGATCGTTAACGGGATGTGAGAACAGCTCACTAATGCACTGCTTACGGAGTGCAAATGGAGAGTTAAGGCGGCTGCGCTACCCTTGATGAAACAACAGCCGTATTCCATGGAGGTAGGAAAGATGCGCAAGGTGATTTGGTTGGGGCCAGTGCGAGGTCAACTAACGAGCGCACCCGTCGGGTTCAACGGAGGGCGCCGCTTGCCGGTTGAAGTGAAGGCGGACGAGATGGGCTACACGCTGATTGCCGAGGTCCCCGGCTTTGGCCCGGACCAGGTTCAGGTTCGCTGGGAGGACGAGTCGCTGGTTGTGTCGGCGGGTCCGTCCAAGGAACAAGGCGAAGAGGCCGATGAGGCGCCCTATGACCGGGGTTCGGTGGTTCGACGGCTCAGGTTGCCGGCAGATGCCGATCCAAATGGCATCGAGGCCTGGGTTGAGCATGGGTTGCTGACCGTTCAAGTCCCCAAGCAGGAAAGCGCCCGGCCCCGCCAGATTGAGGTCAAGGCCCGCTAACAGGGCCCAAAGAACTGCTGAGGTACAATGCCGCGTGCGGCCTCTTGTACCTCATTCCTGTTTAAGGCAACTGCATGCTGCCCATTCGCGACACGATTCGCGCCCGGCGTTTCCCCTACCTCAACATCACCTTAATCCTCGTCAACGTTCTGCTTTTCCTGTTCGAGGCCTCGCTGGGGCAGGCAGGGTTGCAGTCATTGTTGGGGCGCTACGGTTTGGTGCCGGCCCGGATGAGCCTGACCGATCCGCAATCCCTGACTGCTCTTTTCAGCTCGATGTTTCTGCACGGAAGTTGGTTCCACCTGATCAGCAATATGTGGACACTGTATATCTTCGGGGACAACGTTGAAGAGCGGATGGGAAGCGGCAGGTATTTGGTCTTTTACTTGTTGGCCGGTGTGATCGCCGGGCTGACCCATGTGTACTTCGCCGCCGATTCCCGCCTTCCCACCATCGGCGCCAGCGGCGCGATCGCCGGCGTGTTGGGCGCCTACTTCGTATTGTTCCCTCGCGGCCGGGTCTTGACCTTGATCCCGGTCTTCTTCTTACCCTGGTTTGTCGAGGTGCCGGCCTTCGTATTCCTCGGCGTTTGGTTCTTCTCGCAGCTATCCTCCGGCCTCCTCAGCCTGGGCAACCTCAGCGGTGGCGGCGCATTCAGCGGCATCGCCTGGTGGGCCCATATCGGCGGATTTGTGGCCGGATTGTTCTTCGTTCACATGTTCGCCCGCCGGCAGCGGCCGGTTTGGCGGCAGGACGTCTACCGGTTGTAATCCCTGCAGTCTTCGCGTGGGGCTGCCGCAGCCCTTGTTGATGACTCCATCGGTACAATGGAAGACAGTCGCCGGCCGCGGCCAGCGCCCAATCCGTTTCGCCGAGGAGCAGGAAGCCATGGGGGCCAACGAGAATCCCTCCAAGCTCAATCCCAATCAAGCCACAGCCGATGAACTGGCCGAGCTGCCAGGCGTAGGCCAGACACTCGCCCGCCGGATTGAGCACGCCCGCCCGTACAAACAAATGCAGGATTTGCGCCAGGTGGCCGGCGTCGGCCCCCGGCTCTTCGAACAGCTCGAAGCCCGGCTTACCCTGGAGGAGGCCCCGCCGGCGCCGCCAGGACCGATGGCGGTGCGGCGGCCCGCAGAGGCGCGATCCACGCCCTCTTACCTGGTATGGTGGTTGGCAGGCACCGCCGGTTTAAGCGTTGTGCTGTCGGTCGGCCTGACCCTGGCCGTGCTGATCGCCATTAATGGGACACTGAGTGTCGCCCGCAACCGCCAGGTGAGGCAGAGTTCGGAGGCGGTGGCGACGCTTGGATCCAACCTGCGGGCACTCGAAAGTCAACTGCGGACGATGGACCAGCGATTGGCGTCCCTGGAAGGGCTGACCGGTCGGATGGATCAGGTCGAGACCGACGCCCGCGCGCTGCGGCTGGACATGCAATCGGCGCTTCATGGGGTTTCCGAGATGCAGAACGCCGTGCAATCTCTCCAGACGTCGAACACCGAACTCGAAGTGCGTGCCGACCGGTTCGATGCTTTCCTTAACGGCCTGCGCCGGCTGCTGGCGATCGACAGCGCCGGCAATGACGAGGGGGCGGGCCAAAACCCATGAGCGACGAGCCAGTCCCGAGGGGACAAGAGCCCGAAGATCAAACGGTGGACCCGGCCCAGGCCGCTGGGACAAGCGGCTGGTTGCGCAGGTTGCTGAGGCTGGCGCTGGTGGTAGGGTTGGGAGTCGGCGTTGGCCTGGCCCTGTATCTGGCGCTGCCGGCCCTGGTTCGGGCCTGGCTGGAGCCGGTCGAACAGAATCAGGCGCTGGTGGAAGCGCTGTCCGACGACCTCGACTCGTTTCGCCGGGAGCAAGAACGAGCCAATGAAAGCCTGGGCGAACGGCTGTCGGCGGTGGAGGCCGAGCTGCTGGACGTGGCAGAACAGATGGCGGCCGGCGGGGACCAACTGCATGCGGCTGGCGACCGCCTGGAAGTTCTTGAGGCGGACCTGGCTGACCTGCGGACGGCGGTCGGGCAGATCGGGCAGTTGGAGGACGATCTCGAAGGGCTGGGCCAAGCCGTCGCCACCCTCGAAGCGGAACCGAAAACGGATCCGGGCTTGGAAACGCTGGGCTTTCGGTTGGACTTGATAGGGGTTATGGAGGTTGTGGCCCGGGCCAGGCTCGAACTGCTGCAGGCGAATTACGGGTTGGCCCAAGACAACATACAGACCGCCTACGATCGGCTAGCTAGCTTGACGCCACCGACTGGTATCGTTGAGAATGATACGCTGGCGGCGCTTGAGCGTCTGGCGCTGGCGGAGAAGGCACTGCCTCAGGCCCCGCAAATCGCGGCCGAGGATTTGGAAAGTGTCTGGCTGCTCCTGCTTGACATGACCGAACCGGCCGCGACCGCGCCGGAGACCGAGGAGGCAACGCTTGATGGTTGACGACGAGCGAATAGAGTCCGAGCCGACGGAAGCACCGGAAACGCCAACCGAGCCGACGGCGGATAGCCGCCTTGGCGGCTGGATGCAGCGAGCGCTGCGTTGGGCCGTCGCCATTGGCGTTGTGTTTGTTGCTGGCGTCCTCATAGCATATTTCACTCGTATCCGACCACAAACCGACACGATCAAGGCGCTCGAGGCCGATCTACGCTCGGCCCAATCACAGGCCAATTCGTTTCAGGAGGAACTGGAGGAACTCCAGCCGCTGGAGCAGGAAAACGAAGCCCTGCGCCTGGACCTGGCCGACCGTGAGCTGCACCTGGGGCTGCTGGCGGTGTTGGTGGATGTCACCCGGGCGCAGTTGGCGCTGGCCCAGGATCAGCCGGGCGCGGCGCGCAATGAGCTCAGCGGGACCGACTCACGCCTGGCCTTCCTGCAGGACGGATTGGATGAGCAGCCGGCCGAGGCAGTCGGCAGCATGCGCGACCGCTTGCAGTTGGTGATGGCCGAACTAGAAGGAGACTCGTTCGCCGCCGAACGCGATCTCGAGATCCTGGCCAATAATCTGGTTGATCTCGAGCGGCAGTTGTTCAGCCAAACGGAGGAATAGCCAGGCGAGCGTCAAGTCGAAAACGGAATGACGTGTTTATTCGGCACCAAAGTGTAGGGACGTTGTATACAACGTCCCTGCACTGCGCTCGGGCAGTAGTGCCACCTACTAATTTCAACGCGGGTGACTCAATAGCGCAGCAGGGCTCCAATTCGGCCAGCCTGCTCCAACTGAACGTTGTCGTGCACCACTTCGACCTTTCCTCCTTTGTCGAGCACGGCCTGAATGGCATCTTCGACGGCGTCGGTGATTTTGGCCATTTCCCCCCCGCAGAATGGACAGCTCTCGAGCGGTTGTGTT